>Ga0209164_1004785_pt1 | contig 11885 bp, 9 predicted proteins | sample MTBNYHSulfiMetaG_FD_187458 | JGI IMG/M metagenome (GOLD analysis project Ga0209164, IMG submission 187458) | Enrichment culture microbial communities from rom New York Harbor, USA that are MTBE-degrading - MTBE-NYH (New York Harbor Sulfidogenic)... | ecosystem: Environmental > Aquatic > Marine >... | reverse complement strand
GTTCATCCAGATTCTTGAAAAAGGCCTTCCCCTTTGCCTCATACGCCTCCATGATCTCCTTTTTCACGTTGATGTATTCCTGGCTCTCGAAGAGCTGGGGGATCTGCTTCTTAAGCGTGTCGATGAGGCTGTTGACCGCCTTTTTAAAATGGATGCCGGCGCCCCCATCGAGGCGGATCAGTATGGGGGCCTCTGGATTTTTGAAATTGTTAACATAACAGAGGTCATCGGGGACCTTGTCCTTCTTGGATATCTCCTCGAGCAGCTTTTTGACGGTGGACAGCCTGCCGCTTCCCGGCATCCCCGTAACAAAGACATTATACCCCTGTCTGTCTATGCCCATGCCGAATTTGAACGCCTCGACCGCCCGGTTCTGCCCGATGATCTCCTTAAGCGGTTCCAGATCGTCCGTGGTTTCAAAAGGGAGGGTGGCGGGATCGAGCCTCCACCTCAGATTCTCGACAGGTACTTCCGGATAAGCGCTTTTTTTGGGCATTGCCGATCTCCTTATTTTTTTATTCTTTGACTACGTATGAAAATAAAAAGTAGTTTCAGACGATCTCCACCTTTATCCGGCGGGTCTCTCTCGGTTTCCATCTGGGCACCACGATCTTCAATATGCCGTTGTGGAGCGTCGCCTTGATCTCTCCGATCCGAGCTCGGGGCGGAAGGGGTACGGTACGGCAAAAAGAGCGGAGCTTCCTTTCAACGCGTTGATAATAACCGCCCCCTTCAACAGAGGTCTCCTTTTTGCACCCCTTGATCGTCAATTTCTCATCGGTGACGGAGAGTTCCAGGTCTTCGGGATCCACCCCGGGGACCACCGCTTTGATCGTCAGGGCCTCATCGGTCTGGATGATCTCCAGGGCAATGCCCCCGGAAAAACCTCCCATCAACAAGTCCGCCCCTATGTCGGGCCAGCACCGGTTGAGGAGATGATCCATGTCCCTCTTCATCCTGCTTATCTCATCATGTATCCAGGGGATCAGTTCCGTCATGACAGGATCTCCTTATGTCCAGATTTACAGTTCGATGTTCGACGTCGGATGTTCAATATTGATGCATTCGTAAAAACTCGTCACTCCGTTGAAAAACCGGGCCAGGGGTTTCATAAGTGCTTATGAAGACTGGATTCCGGCTTTCGCCGGAATCCAGAGCAGGTTCGGCATGACGTGAACACTTTGGATTCTCAAGATATTCACTATTCAGTCTTCGATATTAAATACTCAGTCATTCCCGATATCCGCCCGGCACAGCCCGGCCGTCCACATACACCCGGTTTTCCTCATCCAGGGCGAAACGGCCTCTCGCTATCATCTCGATGGTCCTGGGAAAGATCTTCCAGTCCCCGGCCTCCTTGAGCCGATCCTGGTGGGCGTCGGCAACCTGTCTAAGCCTTTCAGGGTCTCTGACAAGGGCATCCAGCGATTCAGGGAGCGTCACGGGGAGGGCATCGGACACCATCAGGAGAGGGCCTGTATCCACCCCTTCATCGGCCCAAAGGGTGGAAGACCGGAGGCTTTTCTCCCCTTGAAAAATGGCGTCTTTCACCGCATCGTCGCCTACATATCTTCTGCTGCCGTCGGGAAGACATATGGAAAGGTCCGCAGGGTGGACATTGACGCACCGCCTGAGGGTGGTGTAACTCATGTATCCGCCCAGGGCGATGACATCGATCTCAAATGCCTTGACCAACCTCCCCGCGACCCGGTCATATTCCCGCCTGGCATCCAGTCCTTCCCCTGTCAAAACCGACCGTCTGAGCCAACGCTTCCGGTGAAATGCCCGAATGTCATAGCTGAAATAGGGAAGGCCGTTTTCAAGGGCGATCCGTTCCCCGGCGCTTCGGCCGTCCGACCGGTCGCTGAATATGAAGATCGTCTCGAATGGGGAATCGTCTCCGCTGGCCTTCAGCTTCTGCTCGTATTCCAGGAGCCGCATGATATTGGTTCCCGAACCCGACATGAAGGCCGCCACCCGCATCGGCCTGCCCGCGCCTTCAGGATCGAAAATAGGGGTGGCGGTCATTCAGGGCCGCCTTCCATGAGGGCCTCAACCGGCTTCATTTGATACGGGGTCCCCTGCTCCAGGGCCGTCAGGACGCTTCCTCCGCCGGTGAAGTAGTAGGCCTTCGGGTCATCCAGTCCTGCCATGTAAATCCCCGGGCAGAGATTCCGGAGTTCCTGCAGGGTGTCCCCCCCTGCAAAGAGCCTGGCCGCATCGGTGTTGCCCCCGATCAGTCGATACAGGGCCTCGGAGCCCTCATAAAAGAGGGGCATGAACCCCATGACCGCATTGACAAAAATCGTATTTGCAGAGGCGATGATATCCGCCACCTCCTTCTCTTCAAAGGATCCGGGATCAACATCCACGATATATCGGATATCCCGGCCGGATGTCAGATCCGCCATCCCGATGGATTGATATTTCCCTTCGACCCTCGCTTCCATGGTCTCTGATTCCACCAGGCGGGACAGTGGCACGATCTTCTTGCCGGTTTTGTCCAGTTCCACCAGCTCCCCTGCGAGCGCCTTGTCTTCCTCTGTGACGCCGGCAATCCGTACCCCATGCTTCGCGGCCAGAAAGGTGTTATACATCAGCCCCCCCAGGATCAGGTGATCCACCCGCTCGTAGAGGGCCTTGAGGGGACCGATCTTGGTATCGTATTTGGCGCCGGCCACAACGGCCACAAAAGGCCTCTGCGGCTCCAGCACCCGGTAGAGGTTGCGCAGCTCCTTCTGAAGCAGGATGCCTGCAAAAGAGGGGAGTTTCTTCGCCACGTCGTAGGTGGAGGCGTGGGCCCGCCACGAACCGAATGCATCATTGACGTAGAGATCGGCCAAAGACGCCAACCCATCGGCCAGGGCCTCCCGCTCCGATCCTTTTGCCTGTTCGCCCTCAAACCAGCGGGTATTGGGGAGGTAGATCATCCCGATCTTTCCCTGCCTCAGATCGGAAATGGCGGATTCAATGGAAGGGTCCAGCCGCGTAATCCCCTTTTCGGGATCTGCCGGGAATTCCGGGATATGAACCTTTACAGGCAGTTTCTGTTCCAGGTAGCGCGCAATGGGCGTTATGGACTCGCCCTCCCGGCACGATATCCGGCCTGTTTTCTTATCCTTGGGCCTTCCCACATGGGTCATCAGGATCGGTTTTCCCCCGCCCGCGGCAATGGCATAAAGGGTGCCGATGGTGGCGTCAATCCGATAGGGATCCTTGATTCGGCCCTTCTTGACCACGTTGTGATCGACCCTTAAGAGGACGACCTTCCCTTTCAGGTCACCCTGCTGTATCAACCTCAGCCGCGGGTCCAGTTTTCCTTTTTCCATTTGGCATCCCCTGCAGTTTGAATTATAATACCGGCTTACCAAGGCATATGTAAGGGATTCTACCGAATGGGGCCTAAAAGTCAACCAACTTTATGAGGCCCAAGGCGTTAGCCGTGAGGCGCAGGGAGCGAGGAGCAGTGGGCAATGGGCAGGGGGCAATGAGCAGGGGGCAACGCGTTAAGCGCAAGACATAGGAAAACAAGCCGAAAGCTTGAGGCTCGAAGCCAAAAAACCCCAACGAACCCAACAAACCCCTTTATCCAGCATCCAGTCCCGCATTCTGCGGGATCTACGCTTCGCTCCGACCAGCAACCAGTAAGGAGCCAGGACCATGATTGTTCGGAATCTGAATGACACCGAAGTGATCGAGACCACCTATCGCGCCCACGGCGGGGCCATCGCCCAGATGATCCTCGACCGGCGAACCCTGAAAGAGATCGGCTTCCTGGCCATTGCCAGTCTCAAGCCGGGCAAGGAGATCGAGGCCCATGTGGACCCCATGGAGGAGATCTATTTTGTCCTGAGCGGGTCGGGTGAAATGCGGGTGGACGGGGAGGCGAGGGCCGTCAACCCGGGGGACGCCGTCTGGATCCCCACCGGCGCCAGTCATGCCCTCCTGAATGACGGCGAGGAGGATTGCGTTATCCTGGTGGTTGCCTCGCCCGCGTGGTAAAGGAACGGAATGCTGCGGGTTCTGATCATCCGGCCGGGGGCCTTGGGGGATACCATAATGTTGCTTCCCGCTCTCAACGATCTCGCAGACAAGGTCAGTGTCACCTTCGTGGGGAGGCGGCCCGGTCTTGACTTCATTCGGTCCCATGTGGAGCGGGCCATGGATCTGGAGGCCTCGGGCTGGCACCGGCTTTTTATGGATACACCGGACAAGGGGCGGCTCCCTGTATCGGAAAAGGACCTAAAGATTACAGCTGCGTTTTTCAGCGATCCGGATGGGGTGATCCGCCGCAATCTGCAAGCTTCCCTGCCCCATTCCGACGTGCATGTCTTCCGTTCCTTTCCTGTGGAGGGAGAGGATGTGCATGTGGCCGAGTACCTGGCCCGGTGTCTGGCATCGGCAGGCCTTCCTGTCGATCCTGCGCAGGTGGTACAGGGGGCAAGAGACGGTGCCCTGTGTCAGCGGGCAGGGTTTTCCGTAACTGGAAAGCGCATCGTACTGCACCCGGGATCGGGCTCTCTTAGGAAGAATCATCCCCCCGGTTTCTGGCTGGACCTCATTTCCCGGCTCTCCAAGGAGGCCGATTTTGCCGATTTGGAGCCGGTTCTCCTGTTGGGACCGGCGGAAGCGCCCCTTCGACCTTATTTCAAGAGCGTAATCGAGGCAGGGGCTATCCGGTCCGTGCAGAGCGAAGACAAGGAAACCCTTATCAGGACGCTCGACGAGGCGGCACTGTTTATGGGTCATGACAGCGGTGTCACCCATCTGTCGGCCATGCGCTGCCTCCCCACGGTGGCACTTTTCAAAGGGAGCGATGCCGCACAGTGGGCTCCTTTAGGTCCCTTTGTGCGTCTCATTAAAAACGAGAATTCCGGCCCAGGGCTTCTTGATCATATACTTCAGGCGGCCAGAGAGCTCGTCGCCACGGATCGCTCATCACCATAAATCCAGCCATTCCGGCAGATTCGAATGGCTTCATCGCTTTTTGGGTCATATCCAGATGAAGGAGGAGAATCATGTCCAAGGTAATGATACACCCCGCAACCTATGAGAACGTGCGCCAGGCCGTGGACAGGGCCTTTGACCTCTTTCCCGTGCAGGTGGCAGGCCGCAAGGTCCTGATCAAACCGAACGTCCTGAGGGCCTCCCGGGCTGAGGAAGGGATTGTGACCCATCCCGCCCTGTTGCGCGCGGTGGTGGAGAAGGTGGAAGCGATGGGAGCCGCGAATCTGATCGTCGGCGATAACCCCGGTCTCTTCAACTACGGCGATAACGAAAACTGCTTTGAAAAGACCGGGCTGATGGAGGCGGCCAAGGGGTATTACCGGAATATCGGCAACGATGCGCAAAAGGTTCCATTCAACATCGACTATCTGCCCTGGGTGAGCGTCTCACGGGCCGTGCTGGACGCTGACATCATCATCAGCCTCCCCAAATTCAAGACTCACGGGCTGACCATCGTGACCGGCGCCATCAAAAACAGCTATGGGAGTCTTCCCGGGGCCCAAAAGGCCCGGCTGCACAAGGCGGCAGGGAATCCCGAACGCTTCCACGAGGCCGTGGTGGAGGTATTTCGGCTTCGTGTCCCGGATCTGTTTATCGTGGATGCGGTGGTGGGAATGGAGGGAAACGGACCGGCCTCGCCCGACCTCAGAGAGATCGGCCTCATCATGGCCTCCGACAATGCAGTGGCCGTGGACGCCGTCATGGCCACGATGATGGGACTCGAACCGGAACGGCTCCGCTTCCTCCAGAAGGCCGAGGAACTCGGGTTGGGCTCGTACGATGTAAGCAAGATGGAAATCATCGGCGAGTTGAAGAGGCTTCACGACTTCAAACTGCCGCCCGCAGGCGGTGAAGCCATTTCGCAAAACAGGGCCATCCAGGAGATGATGCACAGCCGCACCCTGTTGCGGCCCCAGGCCGATCCGGAGCTGTGCACCGCCTGCGGAACATGTATTGACCAGTGCCCTGTATCGGCCCTGTCCATGGAAGGGGACCTGCCTTGCGTGGACCCCGATGCCTGCATCACCTGCTTTTGTTGTCAGGAGATATGTCCTGAAAAGGCAATGACATTGAAGTGATTCTTCGGTTTTGGCTCCCTCCTCTGTACAGGCGGGGCCGTGTGCCAGGATCAAAAACGGGTTATGGCTCCGCAGATCTCTGGGTTAAAGGCCCGGTTCACGATGAGACGCATTCCGGCAGATATTCCGTTATGGTGCGGCTCAACTCTGCCAGTCTGATCGGTTTTTGAAGGAGAGTTAAAGCGAAGCCTTCTTCAATGGTTTTGCGGGCCCTGGAATCGGAGGGATTGCCGGTCAACACAAGTATCCTGGCCTCGGGGTCAAACGACTTGATTTTTGAGGAGGACTCATAGCCATCCATAACGGGCATCTCGACATCCATGACAACGATGTGAGGCAAAAAGAGCTTGTATTTATTAAAGGCCTCCTGCCCATTGAAGGCCCTTTCCACACTGTAATCCCCTCTCCTGCAGAGCGATTTCATGATCAACTCGGAAAGGGTTTCTTCATCATCCACCACGAGCACCTTCTTCAGCATTTTTGAACTCCCGGGTAAAAGGGACATATAAAGATCGATCAGATGGAAAGGTTCAAAGCATATAACGGTTTTTCGCGGGGTTGTCAATAGACAAATACAACATGTAGCTATAATCACAAACAAAATAGCATATATTGTATTTTTCTACTTATTTTGAACATTTTTCCCCTTAAAAATCACACGGCATTTTCAATGGATAATTCACTTTTCAACAAATTCACATTATCTTTAAGAAAGTTCCGGCCCATTCGGACGAAAGGGATAGGGTATCGGACGCAATTGAAGTCCCGGAATATGCCGCGATCCTGCCTGGATCAACATTCCGTGAGAGGTCCTTTGAGGGAAGGATTCCGGATGGGGTCGCGCAACGCCTGCATTGTGGGATGGTGCGAGAGGGGGGACTCGAACCCCCACGGGTTACCCCACTGGATCCTAAGTCCAGCGCGTCTACCAGTTCCGCCACTCTCGCAAAATCGGATTGTGAGCCTTTTTTAGGCAATTACCCTCTAAATGTCAACCATCTTGTTGGCCGATTTCCGGCCGCGGTTCATGCGGCTTGACAAACAGATCGGCTCCCCTGTATGCTCGACCTGTCCCCATGTGGAATATATTCGAAAGTGGGACACGTCTAACCGACGGGCCGAAAAGATAGACCGGCCGCCTCAAGTGTCAAGCTTGATTTCGTGGCCCCCATTTAGGGGATTCAGCCGGGAGAAAACATCTGTTTGGGGTTGCCCTGATTTCTCGACCGAGGAGAGGACATTGAACACGCATCAGCACGCTATCCGTCTATTGATCGGCGCAGGCATGGTTTTGCTTCATCTGGTCCTGCCGGGCGGGATCTCGGCACAGTCCGTTCCGCAATCGGCTGCAAAGGACCCGGGATCGCAGAACCAGACCCATATGGGGATTGACGTCTCTGAATTTACCGAGGTGGATGCCCTGGGATTCCTCTCCGTTGAAGAGGTCAAGCCGTGGGGGCACCTCTTTTCGGATGAGACCGAGAGGGTTCTTCTGGCACGGGGGGACACGGTCTATGTCGTCTTTGAAGAAGGGCACCACATCAAGCCGGGAGACCTCTATACGGTTTTTAACAGCTCGTCCGAACTCGACCATCCCCTTACCGGAAGGGACCTGGGATATGTCATCTCGTTTATGGGGAGGGTCGTCCTGAAAAAGGAGGTCAAACCCCACGTATTCAAGGCGGAAATCGTCGAATGCTACAGGCCCATGCAAATGGGAGACCCCGTACTTCCCTTTCAACCCGTATCCCCCTGCGTCCAGCTCTCCGGTCCTGAACCAAAAACGTCGGACCCGTCCAAGCCGTTTAAGGTACCCGTGGTCGCCGCAAAGGACTTACAAGAGGTTATCGGGCAGTTTTCGGTCCTCTACATGAATCATGGTCACGAGCATGGCATTCGGAGGGGCAATCTGTTTCAGATCGTGAGCCGTGGAGAACCCGATCAGCCGGAGGAGCCGGCCCTTCCGGATCAGGTGCTGGGCTATCTCCTTGTCCTGGAATCGAGACCGGGCACTTCAACCGGCCTGGTTATTACGGCAAAAAGAGAATTTTACAGCGGCACAATGCTCAGAGCCATCCATTTAAGGAGGGTCCTCAGGGATCTGTTGACACAGTATGGGATCGAACATGACGAGACAGACCTTGACAATCACCCGCTGCATGTTCTGAACCGGCTGGCAGAGGCAGTCGGTCCCCGAAGCGATCTTCCCGAGGCATTTCTTCTCTTGTCAAAGATGCCGAAATGCATCATCAAATAGAGAGGTTACGACGACATCGAGAAAAACCTTGACGAATCCACGGTCGCCTGTTTTATACTCCCGCCATCCTGACACCCTTAGAAACCGTCGGGGTTGCCCCGGCAAACTCCTCGCGAAAATGAACATACATGTGCCTTCTGGCGTGTTCAGGCATATTTTGTGGGTCAGCGCCTCACCAGGCCTGTTTGGGAAGGCTGTTGAGTCTGTTGTACCTGGTTCGTTCGCCGGGTTTATTGGGGTCACGGTTCAAAGACCGTGCATTCCCACTGACCCGGTCTTCCATGGGCAACAAGGGTCATGCAAGGGGTTAGAGATTAGAAACGGCACCGTCACGTACCGATATCGGGTATCCAGGATCCAGCAACCGGCAAACCAGAGGCCTGATTGCAGATCATGAGCACATCGCAGGACAACAGACTGGCGTGGCTGGCCCTCTACATGATTCCGGGTCTGGGCAATGCGGTAATAAAGAGGCTGATCGAGACGTTCGGGGATCCGGGAACGGTCTTCAATGCGGATATCCCGGACCTGATGAGAATTGAAGGTATGCGCAGGGACATTGCCCGAAAAATCACACGCCGGGCGCTCGACACGGAGGCTGAAGCTGAAATAAGGAAGGCGGAACAGTGTAATGCCAGGATTCTCGTCTACACCGACCCCGCTTACCCTCCATTCCTGAGAGAGATCTACAATCCTCCCATGGTTTTGTATGTAAAGGGAAAAGAGATACCGCCCCAAAAGACATTAATCAGCGTTGTAGGATCAAGGAACCCCACCCACTACGGCCGAAAGGCGGCGGAAACCATCGCCCTGGGTCTGGCAAGAAGGGGGGCAGGCGTGGTCAGCGGCCTGGCAAGGGGGATCGACGCCGCCGCGCACAGCGGGTGTCTCATGGGGAATGGATTCACCATAGGAGTTTTGGGGACGGGCATTGATGGGGTGTATCCGGAATCCAACAAGGCTCTGTTCAGGAGAATAGAGGAAAACGGCGCCATTGTGTCCGAGTTTCCAATGGGTACTCCCCCCGAGCCCAAAAATTTTCCCATCCGCAACCGGATTATCAGCGGATTGAGCAGGGGAACCGTCGTCGTGGAGGCCACCCGGAACAGCGGTTCCCTGATTACCGCATCCACGGCCCTGGACCAGGGCCGCGAGGTATTCGCCGTACCCGGCAGCATTGATTCTTTCAAGAGCACCGGCTCCCATTTTCTGATCAAGCAGGGCGCCAAGCTGATCGAGAATGCCGATGACATACTGGCCGAATTCGGGTTTTTCGGGAGAGCGGCCGGGAGAAAATCCATTCCGACGCACCCTGACGGAACGCCTCGGGATATGGATGAATTCGAGAAAAAAGTATATGAGATCGTAGGGGATTATCCCGTGCATATGGACGACATTGTAAGGCTGGGAAATATGGATGCGGGCAAGGTGGCAGGCATCCTGATGAAGATGGAGCTGGAAGGGATTGTGAGGCAGCTTCCGGGCAGGATGTTTGTCCGGTGACAGATGTCGGAAAATATGATCTTTTTCTTGCCCCTTGCGCCTCGTGCCTTGCGCCTTTCTGCAACTTAAACAACTCAACAAACCGGCAACCCGTAACGAGCAACCAGTAACCCCCAACGGATACCAAGGAATGCAAAAAAAACTACTTATCATCGAATCGCCCGCCAAGGCCAGGACCATCAAAAAGTATCTGGGGCCTGACTTCAGGATCATGGCCTCGGTCGGACATGTGAAAGATCTTCCCGTCAGTAAGTTGGGGGTGGATATTGAAAACGGTTTCACGCCCGACTATGTCACGATCAAAGGAAAAGGCAAAATCCTGAAGGAGTTGAAGGCCGCCGGAAGCGATGCCGAAGCGATATATCTGGCCCCGGACCCCGACAGGGAAGGAGAGGCCATCGCCTGGCACATTGCCGATGAGCTGAAAAAGGGTTCGGCAGATCAAGACAAGAGGATATATCGGGTCCTTTTTAACGAACTCACCGCAAAGGCCATCCGTGAGGCCGTTGCCTCACCACAGGCACTTGACAGAAACAAGTTTGATTCCCAGCAGGCCAGGAGGATCCTGGACCGCCTGGTAGGCTACCAGATATCCCCGCTCCTCTGGAAAAGGGTGAAGGGAGGGCTGAGCGCCGGGCGGGTTCAGTCCGTGGCCGTCAAGATGATCTGCGACAGGGAACGCGACATCCAGGCCTTTGAACCCAAGGAATACTGGTCCCTCACGGCGCACCTCCAATCCGCCGAACCCCCTCCGTTTGAGGCCAGATTCTTCAAATACGGCGGCAAAAAGACCGAACTGCACAATAAGGAGGAAACCCTCAAGATTGTCTCGGAGGTCAAGGATCTTCCATTCAGGGTTTCAGAGGTAACCAGGAAAAAGACCCGGAAAAACCCTCCGCCTCCCTTCATTACCAGTCTTCTTCAGCAGGAGGCCTTCCGCAGGTTGCGCTTTTCCGCAAAGAAGACCATGTCCGTGGCACAGGCCCTTTACGAGGGGGTCGATCTGGGAGAAAGGGGTCTGGTGGGGCTCATTACCTATATGAGGACGGATTCCTTCCGGCTTTCGAACGACGCCGTTTCAGAGGCCCGGGCATTGATTCAGAAAAACTTCGGCAAGGATTACCTCCCCGAAACGCCGAACCGGTTCAAGAGCCGGAAGGGGGCACAGGAGGCCCATGAGGCCATCCGGCCCACTTCTGCAGAGATCGAGCCCGCAAGCGTGGCGAGTTTCCTTTCAAAAGATCAGTTGTCCCTCTACACACTTATCTGGAAGCGCTTTGTGGCCTGTCAGATGAGCGCGGCCATATTGGATAAGACCCAGGCCGACATCCATGCGGGAAAGGCGGCCTTCAGGGCCAATGGGTCCGTGGTCGTATTTCCGGGGTTTACAACCCTTTACCAGGAAGGCTTGGATACGGCCGGGGATGAGAAAAACGGAGACGCACAGCTTCCCCCGCTGGAAAAAGATCAGATCCTCAGCCTCATTCAACTGGATCCGGCCCAGCATTTCACCCAGCCTCCGCCCCGGTTTACAGAGGCCACGCTCATCAGGGCCCTGGAGGAAAACGGGATCGGAAGGCCTTCGACCTACGCGGCCATCCTGGCCAATATCAGCGGCAGGGAATATGTATCCGTGGAAAAGGGGCGTTTTCGGCCGACGGAGCTGGGGTTTCTGGTAACCGATCTCCTGGTGGCGAGTTTCCCCGACGTCATGGACACGGCATTTACCGCCCAGATGGAGAACAACCTGGACAGGATCGAGCAGGGCAAAATCCGATGGACCGACATCCTGGAGCGCTTTTACGGCGCATTTGAAAAGGACCTTGAAAAGGCAAAAGACGAGATGAAGGGGGAGGTCCTGACCGACATCATGTGCCGAAAATGTCATCGGCCCATGGCCATCAAATCAGGCCGAAACGGCATCTTTCTGGCATGCACCGGGTATCCTGAATGCAGAAGCACCGCCAATTTTACGCGGGATGAAAAGGGCCAAATCATCCTCGAAACCCCTGCCGAGACGGGCAAGGAAGAGGGCGTCT
>Ga0209164_1004784_pt1 | contig 11885 bp, 8 predicted proteins | sample MTBNYHSulfiMetaG_FD_187458 | JGI IMG/M metagenome (GOLD analysis project Ga0209164, IMG submission 187458) | Enrichment culture microbial communities from rom New York Harbor, USA that are MTBE-degrading - MTBE-NYH (New York Harbor Sulfidogenic)... | ecosystem: Environmental > Aquatic > Marine >... | reverse complement strand
GATATCCCGCACCAGGAGGCGGCGCGCTCGCCGCTCATCGTCCAGCTCGGGCCAGACGCTTGCCGCACCGCGCAACTTGGCCTCTTGGTATTGCTCCTGCTTGAGCGCGCGCACCAGCTCGGCCGCCAAGCTCTCGCTGCGGATGATCTCGATCTGCGTCGCCAAGGAACTTTCCCCCTGGAAGCTGCCGCCGATTTCCTTGAACAACGGCTGGTGCGCCGGCGGGTCTTCGATTTTGACCCGTACCGATGAGCGGAACCGGGGCGCATCGCTCTCGGTGCTGAAGTATACAATCACCGGGAAAAGCACGAGCACAAGCAGGAAGGGTACCTTCCGCCGACGGATGACATCCAGGTAATCATGAACCGTTACGCCCAAATCGTCCATCGTCGAGGGGTCCCTATCGGTAGTAAACTCGCCCGCCGGTGCGCTCGTCGAAGTCGCGAATCACCCGCACAGATTCGCTCGAAATCGCCGCTCCCCGGATCATGGAGACGAAGCGCTCCCAGTGATAGAATGGCGTATGCTCGACGAAAATCGCGTCGCCGGCTTGAATCTCCGGGATCATCTCCAGCCGGCCCCCCTTCAGGGTGTCCCAAAGATTCACGCGGAAAGTTTGCGGGTCAGGCGAGTCGGCCCGCACGATGCGGATGTTGCGCAGCGAGCCGTCGCGGGTGAAGCCGCCGGCCTCGACCAAGGCCTCCATCAGATTCATCTTCTCCTTCACCGGGTAGGAGCCGGGATAGCGCACTTGCCCGAGGATGGTGAACTCGCCCCGGGTTCCGGCGGGGACATAGACCGTATCGCCCGGCTCCAGCACCAGGTTCTGACTCTGGTCGCCGGTTTGCTGGATATGTTCCAGGTTGACCGGGAGTGTTTCGCCATTGGCCCGAAAGATGGAGATGTTCCGCAGGTTCGCCCCGGTGGAGCGAATGTTGCCCAAGTGGTCCTCCATCGGATGAAGGATAGGGCCGCCCGAGAGAGCGATCAGCTGAATCAGTCTCATCCCCGGCGTCAGCTCATAAGGCCCCGGTTTGCGCACCTCCCCCATCAGGTAGACAGTGGGGCCGCCCACGCGCGAGGCGCTCCCTTCCTCGGGCTTAGCCAGGGACACCTTCAGCATCGGGCGGCGGATGTAGCGGGAGAACTGCTCGGTCAGCGACTCCTGCAGCGCTTCGAGGGTTAATCCTTTCGCTGCGACCGGCCCGACCAGCGGATGATCGATCGTCCCCTCGGCCTCGATAGGGAAAAGGCCGCTGTACTTCTCGTGCCGCTCGACCTCGATTTCGACGGTATCGCCGACGGCCAGCACGAGGTCGCTCTCGCTCGCCGCGCTCGGCCGCTGCTGTGCCCATGCCGCCGAAGCCGCGGCTGTCCAAAGTAAGCCCAGGACAAGGACCGACTTCCAAACGCTCCGTTTCATCATTCTGCCCCTTCCACCGGCGCGATGGATTCCGCCTCGGGGGCGGAGTCCACCTTCAGGTATTCTTTCACTTCGGGCGCGAAGAAGTAGTCGGGGAATTCGCTCAGCAGCCGCCGGAAGTAGTATTCCGCTTCGTCCCGGGCGTCCTGTTCCCGGGCCAGTCGGCCGAGGCTGTAAAGCGCGTTGGCGAATACGTCGGGGATCGGGTGATCGGCGCGACGGGGCGACACCCACGCGCCCGAGGGGGAAGCCGTGCTCGGCTGCTGCTGGCGAAAACGCTCCCAAGCCTGCTCGACCCAGCGATATTCCTGCCGGGCTTTGGCCTCGTTGCCGAGGGTTTCGTAGCAGCAGCCGAGGTAGTAATGCGCCAGGGTTGTGCGCAGCTGGTCCTGCGGGGCATCTCTCAAATACTCGTCGTAGAGCGCGATCGCCTTTTCATAGTTCCCCTCGGCGTGTGCTTCGGTCGCCCCGCCCATCGGGTCCAGGGCGGACAGGGCCATCCGGGGGCGAATCCGAAGCAGGTAGAAAGTGCTGACCGCTACGAGGAGCAGCAGGCCCGTCAGCAGCTGGGGAGCATTCCTCTGGAGCCAATGTCTGCGCCGGTGCCCGATGTGGGGGAGAAAGCGCCGGATTCCCTGCCGGACGCGCTGGCGGTGCCGGCTGCGGCGCGCCTGCCGGTACAGTACGGCCTCGGGCGAGGACGCGGAAGCCCGCAGGGCCCGGCCTTGAGTCTCCTGACTCGAGGACGAGAAGGGAACCTCGTCGGCGCAAGGAGGCTCCTCGACAGGCGGTTCCTTCGGCGCTTCGCGCTCTTCCTTGGCCAGACGCTGGTGGACCCACTGCTCGATCGAGGAGAACGGCGGCTCGGCCTCGTCCCATTCGCCGAAGGTCTTCTGTTGCTCCGCCCGCATGTTCTGTTCCAGCGCGTCCTCGATGACTTGGAAGTCCTTGAGGTATTCCCCTTCGTTGAACGTGCCGGTCGCCCCGGAGGGCTTCTCTGGCGAGCTCACCCGACCAATCCTTTAACCGTAAGATTGTTGATGGCGTAAAGCACAATGCTGTTTTGAATCTTTGCCTGCCCGATGCGCTTGGCGAGCACCATCGAATTGCGGCAAATCGTGACCACCTCGCGCGGGATCCCCTGGCTGGACTCGTAGATGGTGGACAGGCTCTCCTCGTCGAACAGGGATTCCCGGGAGGGGTCCCGCCCGGCCTTTTGCAGTCGAAAGCGGATCATGTTTACCGTATCTTCATGCGTCAGAGGATTCAGCACATAGGCGCTGTTGACTCTTTGCTCGAAATTGGGCTGAGCCTTGACGACGGGAATCAGTTCCATCTGGGCGAAGAGAACCAGATTGAGCAGTTTGTGTTCCGGCGTCTCGATATTCTGGAGCAGCCGGAGCATTTCGAGGTGCTCCCGCCGGTCGAGGTTCTGCGCGTCGTCAATGATTAGCGTGTTAATCCGGCTGCGGTTATTGCTCAGAAACTGGTTTAAGGCGTGCTGGTAGGCGTTGAGCGTCGGCCGGCTCACCGGCACCCGAAACTGCTGGCAGATCTCTTCCATCAACGCGTAGCTGCTCCAGTCCGGGTTGGGCGAACCGAGCACGGCGGTGTTGTACAGGTGCGTGCGGCGGGCGATGTGGTAGAACAGGTGGCGCATGAGGGAGGTTTTGCCCGTGCCATAGTGCCCGAAAATCAGGACAATTCCATACTGGGAGTCGATGGATTTCTTCAGCCCGAACAGGCAGCGCTCGAACTCCAGGGTAAAATAGAAAAAGGCCGGGTCAGCCGTCGGCGCGAAGGGATCCCGCTCCAGGCCGAAAAACCGGAAGGACTCCTCACCTACCGGGGGCATGGCAACCTCGACTCTCCTTCATCGGGAGGGGAAAGCGGACCACGGTCTGATTTCAGGAGAAGCATGCCCGATACAATCCGCCCCCCACACTCCAAGCGGGCAATGCAAGAGAACAACAACTTGTGCGCAAACAATTACAGTGTAGAGCTCCGGGTATGCTAAGTCAAGCACTTTCAAATTGGTCGGCTATGCCGAAAGGCATAGAGGCCCTCGGATCGGCTGGCGCTGTGTCCGATCACTCCTGAGAAGCATCCGGCCGGCAGTAGAAGGCCGCTCATTCCCACCGGCAAGAGTCGAGATGATGGCTTCGGGACACAAAGGGATTGAAATTTTCAGCCGTCTGCCTATATTGCTGTCAACCTCCGGGATGTCCTTGGAGAGGGGAGGACAGTTCCTATGCGAAAACGGACTGATTTCAGGGTAGTTTTACTCTTTGGCGCTGTGGTCTTATGGGCGCCCTTGTGCTGCGGGGGCGTTCTGGAAGAGCTGATCGCCGAGGCCCGGGACTTTCCCGGCCGTATCGGGGTATGCGCCCGGCATCTGGGCACCGGGGAGGAAATCCACCTCCTTGCGCAGGAGAAGTTTCCGACCGCCAGCTCGATTAAGACCGCCATTATGCTGGAGTTTTTCTACCAGCAGGCCGAGGGAAAGGTCGCTCTGGACGACCCCTGCGTCGTTCTTGACGAAGAGAAGGTAAGCGGCTCCGGCACCCTCCAGGACGCTACCGGCCCGGTGGAATCAACCTACCGGGAAATGATCGAACTGATGATCACCATCAGCGATAACACGGCGACCAACGAGGTGATTGACGGCGTCGGCGGTCTCTGGGACGGGATCCACGCTCTGAATAACCGCCTTGAAACACTGGGCTTAAGGCATACTCGGCTGATGAACAAGTTGATGTCGTTCGAGACCAAGACGCGCACGCCCGACTCCCTGCGCTATGGGGTGGGCGTCACCACGCCGGCGGATCAGGTGACGCTGTACACTCAGATCTACCGGGGCGAGGTGATCAACCGGGCTGCCTGCGATGAGATGCTGGCCGTTCTGAAGCGGCAGAAGCACCGCTCGATGATTCCTCGCCTCCTGCCCTTCGAGGAGACCCCGGAGCTGTGGGTCGCCCATAAGACGGGCAGCGTCAGCGATGCCGCCTGCGACGCCGGAATTGTGCACAGCCCCGGGGGAGACTACGTCATTGCCCTCTTCGCCGATGGGACCGACGAAGCCGAGTGGCAGGAAATGCTGGCCGGCGAGCGTGAGATGGACATTCCCGGCACCCGCAAGGACTGGCCCGGCGTGTCGGCGGCCACGCAGAAGCTGGCCACGATTTCCCGGATTGTTTATGACCACTTCAATCCGGCTCCCCAATCTCTCCAGGAAGGAAAATCAGATTGAACGACGCAGGCGCACCCGTGAAGGTTCCCGATGCCATTCGGAACGATTGGAAGATCATCACCCGCGGCGTGGCGGAGATTATCCCCGAAGCCGACCTGGTGGATAAATTGGCGCGGGCGAAGAAAAAGGGGCGGGCGCTGAAGGTCAAGGTCGGCTTTGACCCCACGGCCCCTCACGTCCATCTCGGCTGGACGGTCATCCTGCGCAAGATGCGCCAGTTTCAGGACCTCGGCCACGAGGTCACCTTCCTGTTCGGCGATTTCACGGCGATGATCGGCGACCCCAGCGGCCGCTCGAAAACGCGCCGGCAGCTGAGCCGGGAGGAAGTGCTGGAAAACGCCAGAGATTACGAAAAGCAGATCTACAAGGTGCTCGACCCGCAGCGGACGAAGATCCGCTTCAACAGCGAATGGCTCGCCGCGATGAGCTCCTCCGATATGGTGCGCCTGGCCGGGCACTACACGGTCGCCCGGATGCTCGAACGGGATGACTTCCAGAAGCGCTTCGCCGCCCAGGAGCCGATCTCTATCCACGAATTCCTCTATCCCCTGATGCAGGGGTATGACTCGGTGGCCCTCCAGTGCGACCTCGAGCTGGGCGGCAGCGACCAGAAGTTCAACCTGCTGGTCGGCCGGGACCTGATGCGCGACTATGGCCTCGAGCCTCAGGCGACGTTGACGATGCCCCTGCTGGTCGGCCTCGACGGCGAGCAGAAAATGAGCCAGAGTCTGGGCAACTATGTCGGCATCACCGAGTCGCCCCGGGAGATGTTCGGCAAGCTGATGTCCATTCCGGACAGTCTCATTGTGGACTACCTGACCCTGCTGACGGACGTGCCGATGGAAGAGATCGGGCGGCTGGGGCGCTCGATGAAAGAAGGGGCGAATCCGCGCGACGTCAAGGCGCGGCTGGCCCGGGAGATTATCACGCTCTATCACGATGCCGGAGCAGCCCGCGAGGCCGAGGAAGAGTTCAACCGGATGTTTCGCGAGAAGGGCCTGCCGGATGAGATTCCCGAGTTCGAGGTGGCCTCGGAGGGAGGGACGATTCCTCTGTTCAAGGTTCTGGGGCAGACCGGCCTTTGCAGGAGCAACAGCGATGCCCGCCGGCAGATTCAGCAGGGCGCGGTCTCCATCAATGGGGAGAAAGCCGGCGACGTCGAGGCCGTCTTGTCCGCCGGGGCGGAGGTCCTCGTCAAGGTCGGCAAACGCCGCTTCGGCAAAGTGCGGGTAAAGTAGGCCACGCGAGCCGAGCGTGGCCCGCGGCCGAGAGCAACGGGTCCGCCTCGGCTCGGCGGACCTACCGACGACAGCAACAGGCGCAGCAAGCCGCGCCCCTACAAGCAAAGCCCCAGCCCCATTCCTCGGCACACCCGCTTTGGATTGCGAAATATATTTCACCCGATTTCTCGAGTAGCCCCCTACCATTTCAGAATGCGCTCCACCCGATTCCTCGAGTAGCCCGATTCATCGGGCGTATCGAGAGGAATCGCTGCCCGCGCGCCTCGCCTCTCGATACAGGCCGGCTTCGCCGTCCTTACTCGAGGCTTCGGATAGGGTTTCAAGCGTGCTGAAGAAATCGGACAAGGTAGGCCACGCGAGCCGAGCGTGGCCCGCGGCCGAGAGCAACGGGTCCGCCTCGGCTCGGCAAACCTACCGACTTCAGCAACAGGCGCAGCAAGCATCGCCCGTACAAGTCTTTGTGTGAGTCGGGGGCCTCCCTGGAACTGGAGAGGGAACTTCTACCGGGCGCGCTCGGCCTTGCTTCCTGTGGACGGCGTAGGGGCGGCGTGATACGTTACGCGATGCGGTGAATCAGGGAGCTGGAGATGGACGCTCACAGCCTGCGCGTGCTGGAATACGACAAGATCAAGGCGATGCTCGGCCGCTATCTCTCGACCGAGCTGGGCCGGGAAGTGCTCGAGGCCCTCCAGCCGGACAGCGACCCCGCGCGCGTCCGGGAGCAACTCCGCGTTACGACTGAAGCGCGCCATGCGATTGACCAGCTCCTGGAAGCGCCGCTCGATCCGGTCTATGACCTTCGCCCGCTTCTGGCCCGGCTCGCCCCGGAAGGAGCCTACCTCGACCCGCGCGAGCTGCTCCGGGTGCGCGAGACGTTGCAGACCGTTCGCCGGGCAGTCGAGTTCTGCCGGAATCTTCCGGTCGCGATGGAGCGCCTGCGCCGCTGGGGGGGCGAGCTGCTTCCCCAGGAGGAGCTCGAGGAAGCCATCGCGCGCACCATTGACGAAGAAGCCCAAGTGAGGGACTCCGCCTCGCGCCAACTGAAAGCGATCCGAGGCTCGATCCGGGAAGTGCGGGACTGGATCACCCGGCGGCTGGAGCGCATGCTGCGCAAACCGCGCTGGCGCGAGTATCTGCAAGAGCCTTACTTCACGCAGCGCGAGGGGCGCTACGTGCTGCCGGTGCAGACGCAATTCAAGTCGAAGGTGCGCGGCATCGTCCACGATTGTTCCGACACCGGCACAACCACATTCATCGAGCCGGCGGAGATCGTCGAGCAGGGCAACCGGCTGCGCGAGCTGGTCGCCGAGGAAGAAGTCGAGGTGCGCAAGATCCTCCGGCAGGTGTCGGCTCTCGTGCGCCGCGCCGCCGAGCCGATTCGCCATAACCTGGATCTCTTGGCGCAGCTCGATTTCGCCTTCGCGAAAGGCCGCCTGTCAGCCGTTCATCGGATGCTCGAGCCGGAAGTGACGGCCGAGGGCGTGCTAAAGATCCGCGGCGGCCGGCATCCTCTCCTGCTCGAAACGCTGCGGGACAAGGTGGTGCCGCTCGACCTGACGCTCGGCGACCGCTGCCGGGCGATGGTGATCACCGGCCCCAACACAGGCGGCAAGACCGTGGTGCTTAAGACCGCCGGTATCCTCTGCCTGATGGCCGCCTCGGGATTGCACCTTCCGGCCGAGGACGGCACGCGCATCGTGCTTTACCCGAAAGTGTTCGCCGACATCGGCGATGAACAAAGCCTGGAGCAGAGCCTATCCACCTTCTCGTCGCATATGAACCAAATCTCGAAGCTGATCACCCTCTGCGACAGCGGCACCCTGGTGCTTCTCGACGAGCTGGGCACAGGGACCGACCCGGTCGAAGGCGGCGCTCTCGGCGTCGCGATTCTCGGCACTCTGGTCGAGCGAGGCGCTCATGCGCTGGTCACCACCCATCTGAACGAGCTGAAGGTCTATGCGTATGAAACCGAGGGGATTGACAACGGCGGCATGGCCTTCGACAGCGAGACTCTTCAGCCGACATACCAGCTCCTCCCCGGCACGCCCGGTTCGAGCTATGCCCTCGATATTGCCACCCGGCTCGGCCTGGCCGAAGAGGTGATCGCCAAAGCGCGCTCTCGTCTTGAAGGCGACCGGGAGGACGCCGAAGCCTTGCTCGAACGGCTCTCGGCTGATACCCGCCGGGCGGCCGACGCGCTGCGGGAAGCCGAGGGCGAACGGGAGAAAGCGGAACGCCTTCGCCTCGATCTCGCGCGGCGTCTCGATCACATTGACCGGGAGAAAGGGCATATTCAGGAGCGCGCCCGGCACGAAGCCCGCTCGAAACTCGAAGACCTGGAGCGCGCCATCCGGGAAGTGGAGGACGAACTCGAGCGGGTCTTGGAAGCTGCCCGGACGGCCGCCGCCGAAGAGGTCGAAGCAGCCGGAGAAAAGATCGCGGAGTTGAAGAAGCAACAGCTGGCTTTGCGCCTGAAGGCAAAGGAGGAGTTTAAGCCGCCGCCCGAGCCGCCGCAGTGGGAACCGGTCGCCCCCGAGCGCTTGGAAGCGGGCCAGTTGGTTCACCTGAAAGGATTCACCCAGCCGGGGCGACTCGTGGCGGTTGATCTCAAGCGGAGCGAAGCGGAGGTTCATATCCAGTCGGTTCAGCTTCGGATTCCTCTCGGGCGCATCCTGGGTATCCTTCGCCCGGAGGAAAAGCCCGAGGCGAAACCGGCGGAGGTCGGCGTCGAGGTTTCCAAGTCGGACGACCTTCCCCGCAGCCTCGACATTCATGGCTTGACGCTCGACGAGGCCTTACCTCGGCTGGAGAAGTATCTCGACACCGCTCACCTGGCGGCCTGGCCCGAGGTGTACATCATTCATGGCGTCGGCACGGGAACTCTGCGCCGGATGGTGCAGGCGACGCTGTCGAAGCATCCGCTGGTGGCCTCTTTCCGCCCGGGGGATTACTTCGAGGGCGGCCAGGGCGTGACGGTGGCGAAGCTGCACCCGAAATGAGTGGGTCTACAGTCTGATTTCTCGCGCCAAGGCGCAAAGAACGCAAAGGGAATCAGGTCTTAGCGACTTTGCGGCTTTGCGTGAGGATCCTTGATGAAGGATTTTCTGAGGGGCGAATGGCTTCGCCCTCTGGATAAGGAGGGAGGCCTCGTGGCAAAAAAGAAAGAGGGAAACCTGAAGGGGTCTCCCCCGCCCGGCTCGAAAGTGGTCCTGCACGTCGGCTGCGGGCCGGCCGATCCCGACAAGCTGCCGCAGCCGTTTCGAGCGCCGGAGTGGCGCGAGCTTCGCTTGGATATTGATCCGGCGGTTCAGCCCGATATCATCGCTTCCATTACCGATATGTCGGTCGTCGAATCGGAGTCGGTGGATGGGCTATATTCCTCCCACAACCTGGAACATCTTTTTTCGCGGGAGGTGCCGATCGCGCTGGGCGAGTTCTACCGGGTGCTGAAGCCGGGAGGATGCCTTCTGGTGACCTTGCCCGATATTGAGAAGGCCGCCGAGCTGATCCTTCAGGATAAGATTGAGGAAACAGCTTATGTTTCCCCCGCCGGACCGATCCGGCCGCTGGATATCATCTTCGGCTTCGAGTCTTACGTGGACGGCGGCAACGCGTTTATGGCCCATCGGACGGCTTTCACCGCGAGGAGCCTGGCCCGCCATCTTTCCCGCGCCGGCTTTACCGATGGAAAGGTGATGCGCGTGGACTTCGACTTGTGGGGGATGGCGAAAAAGCCGGGATAACGTTTTCGCGCGACGCCGTGAGGCGAAAGGCTTAAGTGGAGCGATGGCTGATCTTGTCGAGCCTTGTCCCATTTGCCACCAGGAGCGGGTACGCCCGGAGCCGGTCTTCGGGCTGGCATACCGGGAGTGTCGCTCCTGTGGCTTTCTGTGGCGGGTGGATCGGGAGAACTTTCCCAACCCGAACCAGGCGTACCAGGACCAGGACACCGAGGCTCACGTGCAATATCTGCTGCAACAGGAGGCGGGCGATGCCCGGCGCGCCTACTACGAGATTCAGCTAGCCCGGCTTCATCGGTACGCAACGCCCCCGGGACGCTTGCTCGAGCTGGGCTGCGGCACGGGCGGCCTCTCCCATGCAGCGGCCGAGGCCGGCTGGGAGGTGTTGGCGGTGGACTCCAGCCCTCTCCTCTGTCGCGAGGCCGAACGCTTGCTCGGTTCCGGGCGGGTGCTCCAGGCTCCGATGGAGAGCGCGCCCGTCGAGGGCGAGTCTTTCGATGTTGTGATGGCGCTGGACTTCATCGAGCACCTGCCGCAGCCCCGAATCCTGCCTCAGCGAGCGCGGCAATGGCTGAAGAAAGGAGGCGTTCTGCTCTTGCAGACGCCCAATGTCCGCGCTTTGCGGCGCTGTCTGCAACGCCGCCGCTGGAACCAGCTCAAGCCTGAGCAGCATTTCCTGTTTCACTCGGCGTCCAGCCTCGGCCTGCTCTTCACACAGGAAGGCTTTGAAGTTCTTTGCCTGAAAACAGTCAGTGGAACCGCCACGGCCGGGCCGCTCTTGCGTGCGATAGCGTTTATTTATGGCGGGATCCTTTCCTGGTTGGGCCTGGGGAATACGCTTTTCCTGGCCGCGCGCAAGATCCATTGAGCCAGCGCGTCTGTGTCCCTGCCGGTAGCGCTTCCCTTTCCGCCCCTCGCCCATTATGGTATGGTGTCGCCTGGTCACCTTTAAGGGAAAGAGTGGATAGCAGGTCTCTTGAGCAATTCCGATTTCCATGAACCGATTGGGAAGATTGTGCGTGGTTCGGCGTGGCTGACCGGCTGCGCCAGTCTCTCGAAGGTTCTCTTCCTGGTCTTCTTTGTCTTCCTGGCCAACCGGCTGGGCAAGGAGAATCTCGGCCGCTTTCAGTTTCTGCTCGACAGCGCGTTTATCCTGTTCACTTTTGTCGATCTGGGCCTGGGCCTGTTGCTGGTGCTGAAGGTCAGCCGCCGGCGCGAGGCGACCGGGGAGCTGTTCGCCCGGTTTCTGGGACTGCGCATCGTGATGGTGCTCCCCTTTGCTTTGCTCTATGGCCTGTTCCTTTATTTCTATGGCCGGGGAACCGATTGGCGTATGGCGCAACTGCTGGCGGTGTCCTACCTGATCATCCTGTCCTTCTGGGATATCTTGCGCTCGGTGCCTCGGGGCTGGGAGCGGATGGATTGGGAGGCGCAGTCCACCCTGCTTGAACGATTGGTCTATATGGGTATGGGGACCCTGCTGCTCCTGTCCGGCTTCCGGCTGACGGGGATGATGGCGGTGGCGCAGATGTCTATTCTGTGCAGCCTGGCCCTGATCGCTTTCTGGGTGGTGCGCAGCGGGGTGGCGATTCGGGTCCGCTTCGAGCCGGGCGGCTGGGGGCCGCTCCTGCGCGAGACGCTGCCTTTCGGCCTCGGCTCGCTGTGCCTCATTGCGCTCTACAAGGAAGACACCGTGATGCTCAACTGGCTGCGAGGCGACGCCGAGACGGGCATCTACAGCGCCGGTTTTCGCCTGATGGAAGGCACGCTGCTGGTGCCCCAAGCGGTTGCGCTGGCGGCCTATCCGACGTTCTCGCGCCTCTTCCACGAGGGGCATCCGGTGCGGCCGCTCGGGGAGAAGCTTCAACGCTGGCTCCTTATTCTCTGCCTTCCCTTGACGATCGGGGGCATCCTTCTCGCGCCCAACATTCTCGGATTTTTCCGGGCCGAGTATGTGGACTCGACCCTCGTGCTCCAATTGGTTTTGCTCGGGCTGCCGGCGTTGTACCTGAATTATCTGATCGGCACCGTCTTGCGCTCGGTGGACCGGCAAGTGCTCAACCTCAAGAGCGCCGCGGTGGCGCTGGCGACGAACTTCACGCTGAACCTGCTGTTGATTCCCGCCTATGGGGCGCAGGGCGCGGCGGTGGCGACGGTGATCACCCAGTGCATCTATTTTGCGATGATGTACTTCTTTCTTCGCCGGGCGGTCGGCAGCTTTCGGTTGGGTT
>Ga0209164_1004783_pt1 | contig 11886 bp, 15 predicted proteins | sample MTBNYHSulfiMetaG_FD_187458 | JGI IMG/M metagenome (GOLD analysis project Ga0209164, IMG submission 187458) | Enrichment culture microbial communities from rom New York Harbor, USA that are MTBE-degrading - MTBE-NYH (New York Harbor Sulfidogenic)... | ecosystem: Environmental > Aquatic > Marine >... | reverse complement strand
AACTCCTGGAGCATCTCCTGACCCATCTGCTGCAGCTTGCCCCTGCGCCGTTCCAACTTACCCAGCTGAGCCCTGGACTCCCGGATGTTGTGGAACGGAAGCTCCAGGTTGCTGATCCACTCCTCACACACCGGGCTCCCCCCTTACCCTTAAAGGGCCCTTTAGGACACGCGCTGCTACGTCAGCAGACGTGCTGGTTTTGTACGTCAGCATCAGGCATCCACCTCATCGGCTGGCGCATCAACTTCGTCCTTATCCTCGGAGTCCCCGGTATCGGCTGCTGCCTCATCGGCTCCCCGCACCCTGGGCGCATAAGCGGCCCGCAGTTCCCCTGCAATGACAGGCTGCGGCAGGTCACCCATTGCCTCCAGGGCCTTCCGGGCTTTCGCGGTGCCCTGCGCCAGGTCCACACGTGTGATGCCCATGTAGCGATAGCCCTTCGCCGTCTCGTATGCGGAGCGCAGTACGCGACCGCCCTGGGCCAGCAACCTCTCGCTGGTCTGCGAATCCATGAGTCCTACATGGCGGGCAGTCAGTGCCGCACGGACCAGTGCGTCGTAGTCGGCCAGAAGGTAGGCGCCATGGAAGGCGTAGGGGTTGGAGAAGTTGAGCTCGAGCCGCGCCGGCGACAGGGACTGCGCCACCACCACGTTGACCGCCGGTGCGCCGGTGAGATGCTGCTCGACCGTGATCTCCATCTCCTTCAACTGGTCCCGCGCCCGCATCAGTTCCCGTTCTATCTTCACAAGCCACCAGTCGGCATAGGGATCGTCGGCGATGCTGCCGCCCCAGATGGGGCGGAGCATCGCGGCAAAGCGGAGCAGCCCCACGATCTCGTGTTTCCCTTCGGAGGCCATGCGTCCATACACCAGACGTTGCGCCTGGCGGGTCTGTATCTCCATGGTTGCCTGGCTGCGCAGGGCGCCGGGGGCATCGGCTCGGGAGTGGGTCTCCTGGTTCTCTGTTGGTCCTGAGGTGGCCATTACTTGCTCTCCTGTAGTTAGGTTGATGTGGGGTGGGCATCGCCAAGTGCCTTCCGCTGTCGCCATTGGAAGAACCTTATCGTCGACGTGGATGTGCCACGTGGCACATCAGTGCTTCGTCTGCTCAAGTTCGCGCAGTTCCTCCCGTCGTCTGGCAAGTTGTGCCTCGAGAGCCTGGATATTTCCCCTGCCGGTATGGCGTGTAGCCTCAATCAGGCGCTGCAGCGAACCGATCTCTCCTCGCAGGTTGCTGATGCTCAGCTTGTTGTCCGGGGGGCGGGGTCGGTCAGGTGGGGAGGGGGGCTCGACCGGGCACAGCTCACCCGTTCTGGCCAGCTTGCAGAGCTTGGTGACGTAGTTGCCCAGGTTTCGGATGGGGGCATCCTTGTCGGCAAGCTTTGCCGCCAACGCGTTGATCACCTCCTGGTGATCACCGGTGCGATCTGGCAGGTGGTGCAGCAGCATGCGCAGCACCAACCGCTTGCGGTTATCGTCGAGAGTTTGAGGCCAGTCGAGGGGAGGGATAGAGGTGTCCACACTGTGGACAGAAGCAGACTCATGCGGACTCTTCTGCTTCTCCCTGTTTGTAGTAGTCGTATTGAAATAACTACTACTACTACTGTGTTTGCCGGTTTCAAATTCTGGAGCGTCGGCAGGAGCAATGGGCCGGACATAGGTTTCAAGATTTGAAATCAGTCCTGTGCCGCTGATTTCAAAATTTGAAATCGGCTCCTGGCCGCCCGGCTCACAGGTTTCAGGATTTGAAATCCGCTTATTGGTGCTCGCGGTGCCGGTTTCACAATTTGAATCCGGCTTGTCAGTGAAGTATCCGGCAAAGCAGCGGCCATGGCCTGTTCGGATAGTTTCCATGGCCTCGAGCCGTTGCTCCATTGGGGTGATCGCCGCCAGGGGGTCACGTCCCTCGCCGATGTCATGATCGATGGCCGCCAGCACCAATGTAGCCACGCGGCGGGCGATACGATCGAAATGCCCGGCCGCAGCCTGCTCCAGCAGCCCCATATATTCCGAATCGAGAGATGTGGTCTCCGCAAGGGAGGCCGGTTCGCTGTGCAGGCTCCAGACGAGTCCCCGCATCCGTCCCTGTGCGTCTCGCACCCTTCGGCATTGGGTGGCCCACCGGGCCATGCGGATGATCGCCCGGTCCCGCACTACGGTTGTCGGCGATTTGCCCAGATCGCGGGCGGTTTTGCCGACAGAGGGGAGGGGGTTTGCGCCATAGGGGTTGGTGCGTCCCGCCTGCATCAGATAGAGCAACTGGATCTTGGCGCTGTCTGGAAGAATGGGGTCGCGTACGAGGATGGCGGGGTAGGCATCGCTCCAGACGCCAGTGAAGAACACATGATCCTGTGCGTCATCGGTGGCTTGGCCGTTCAGCATCTGCTGAGCGACCATTTCAACCATCGAGGCTACCGGGTTTGGCGAAGTGGTATGTTTTGACGACATGGCGCCATTGCCCCACGTGGATCAGCAGGACGCTCCGCTGTTCTGGGCCAGGGCGGAGTGACTGTCTCATCGTCTGCGTCTTCACGCCAGCGTTGGGTGACCCGCCAGATCAGCCGAAGAGGAAGCTTGGTAGTTTCCGCCAGTTCGAGCCATGCCTTCGGTGACACCAGGCTCGGTTCCTGTCCCAGTTTCTCCCAGGCCAACCACACGGCTCTTTCCTGTTCTGCAGTGAGCTCCGGAGGTCTGCCGACCCCGGGAGGGGCGCCGAGCACTCGCCTGGCGAAGGTGTACTCTTTGACGCCCATACCGAAGAGCGTCTGCATCATGTCCGAGGGCGCATCGTGGCTGATCAGCTCCATCCTCAATTGCTGCATTTTTGCTTCCCTTCGGATCTGATCCACCACGGTCCAGAACGCTTCACGGTCCAACTCCACATGCAGGACGTGACCGGCAAGCTTCCGCTCCAGATTGATAAGCTCGGACAGAGAGATTCCCCTGAGGGCATCTGCCTCCCGTGGGCCGATGCCTATGTCACGTAATGCCGGCCAGTCTCCTTCGCTCAGGCAGGAGGCGACGTATCGCAGCACCGCATGTGTCAGCTCAAACTCTTTTCTCGCCATGATTTAATCCCACACCTTGCCGTTGCTTGCGGTGCGGATCGCGCAGTAGACATCGATGAGTACAAACAGGGCTCGTTTGGCGTAATCGCTCATCCGCGGCCACAACAGGGCACCGTGAAAGTTGATGGAGGCGGGTGGTATGTCCTGCCACATCGCCTCGGCACGAGGTTCCTGACCGGTACCGAACAGTTTCATGGCAGCCATGTGCCACGTGGGAAAGTCGGGTTCGCCGCCTTTGCACGCCACAGCGATACCCTCTTCAAGGGGGCGGCTCCTCCAGTGATCCGGCAGATACTCTGCGGCGCGGTTGCCCGGCATGAACTGCTCCGATATGCCGGCCAGCATCCACCACAGGTAACGCAGGTGGTTGATGTGATCAGCTCCAAGCTGTTGCTCGGCCTGCGCGATGACCTCATATGAGTTGGGGCCGACCAGATACCCGACACCTGACGGAATAGGGTGGACGATGTCAGGCCCCAGTCTGGCCATGACAGTGACGCCCCGCGCCAGCGCCCATGCACGTTCCCGCAATACAGGAAGATCGTCCAGGGTGGGGTTGGTGGGCACCGGGTCGTTGACGATTGCCGGATTGGTTGCATCCTGGTACGCCCCCAGTGCCGGCCGTGTCTCCTCGGCAGGCGTCTGTGCCGCGGTTTCTACGACGGGGGATGGGCGTGTCTCACGGCTGCCGGTATCATTTGTTGCAGCGCTGGCGTCTTCCAAATGATCGCCATCGCTTGTCGACCGTGTTGCCGATCCTGATGGGTATTCCTCCTGAAGGGATGTGCCGGTTATGGTCGTGCCCCGGCCAGGGGAGGGGCACGATTCCTCGTCTCTGTCCCTCGATGATTCTGTCATGGGCCGCCCGTCGAGTGCGGCACCGAACAGCAGGCTGGCCCGTTGCAGATCGATATCGGCGGAGACGGACAGCTCCGTCTCCAGGTCTCGGCGTATTGCGTCCAGGTTGAGTTGTTCTGCATCGTGCCTTGACATGATCTCGATGAACACGTCCTGGGCCATGTTGTCCGCGCCGAGATCGAGGGACAGCCAGCATTGCCCGAAGGCCCGATCCAACGTCTTGATGCGCTCGATCTGGGGGCGCCCCATTCCAGCCTGGAGGGCGGCCGGGATAGTCTGATGCAGGACATCTACTGCATAATCGAACCAACCGAGCAACGTCTTACCGATTCTGTATCCGCGCTCCTTGAGAACCGTCTCCAACCTGCGCAAGGAAAGTTCTTCTCCGATTTCGTTGCCGATCAACTCCCTGAGTTCCCGGACAGCCAGAGCCCTGTCTATGAATATCAGGTCGCCGCGAAGATCGTTCTCCTTGAGATGCCCGAGCAGGGCGTCGGACTCCTTGGTCCAGGGCTGAAACAGGCAGTGGATGCGGTGGAAACGCTCCTCTCCCGTCTCCGAATAAAGCTCCTTGAGTGCCCTCAGGCGGGTGTTGCCGCCCTTGAAGACCATGTAGCGCTGTGCGCCGGCGCGCCGCGTGATGGTGAGCGGCTGATCCATTTCACCCGCGGCCATCGAGGCCTTGATCTCGTGATACTTGTCGTTGGGTGAGCGTCGGGGATTGCGATCGTAAAAGTCGATCGCGTCAATTTCGACGACCATAGGCGTTGCCGTTATCGGGTCCTCGGGGGGAGTCTCAGGGCGACGCTGGCCGAAATGCGGTGTGGTCAGCATTTCAGCGAGCTGTGCGTCGGACGGGCGTTTCTTGCTCATGAGCGCACCTTCATCCCCTTTGACCATGTATTGAGTTCATGGTCAGTGGGACGGCGGCGCAGGTGCTGTACATCTACCACCTCCGCGCTGCCGCTGTGCGTTCTACGGATTGCATCGAGAGCGAGGTGGGCAGCCTCCTCATGGCTTCGGGCCAGGACTGTCAGTGTCCGGCACTCGACAGCCTCTCCGACCGGCCAGCACACCTCTACGCCGAACATGGCTGGTAATGCCGCGTACGGAAACAGTAGAGAATGCATGTCACATCTCCCCGACAAGGTCAGCGGGAAGGTCAACGTGCGGCAGCAGCTCCTGCACCAGGGCTACCATGGTTTCTCTCGCACATGGGGTAGGGCCGCGGCGCTGCTTCTCCCAACGATGGACCGGGACTTGTCCGGTGGCGGCCTCGCGGTAGGCCACAGTGGCCGGTATGACAGTGTCGAGGATGGAGATGGCGCCATGCGATTCCGCGAAGGTTGCTTTGCGGAGTCCATCGGCAACGCGCCTTGCATCCACCGTGTGGTCCATGCGGTAGATGAGCCCGTAGAGATGTCCGACGGGAGCGCCCAGGTACTTCATTGGCTCGAGCCGGTCCAGCATCGCCAGCGTGCCCCGGGCGAACTCACGGGCCGAGAGGATTTCCGGCGGGATGGGGGATATCAGCAGGTCGGCGGCGAGAACCCCGACGTCCTGCAGGGGGCCGACCGCACCCTGAGTGTCGATCAGGACAACGTCATAGTCGCTCAGGTTCATGAGGGCCTGCTTCATCCGCACCCGTCCGTCGGGGGTATGCAACACCCAGTTTTCCAGGCTGCCTTCCGGGTCGTCAGACACCACGATATCGAGATTGGGAATGGCGGTCCGGCTGATGGTACCGTCGAACAAGCCTCCGGTGACCAGGCGGTGGAGGCCGTCAGGCGCCTTAAACTCAAGGGGGTAATAGGAGCTCAGCGTCGGTTGGATATCCGCGTCTACCAGCAGCACCCGATTGCCTGCATCCGCCAGGAGTCCTCCCAGGTTGGCGGTAAGCGTCGTCTTGCCGACACCTCCCTTCGTGCTGGTGATAGTAATCTTCAGTGTCATCGACTACCCCTTGTGGCTATGAAGCTTTCGCGGCGCCTGCCTGTTTGATGGCGGTGCATGACGTTCAATGATGATTCCTTCCATACTGAGAGTTCCCGCATTGGCCGCAGACCACGCGCCTGCGTCCTCTGCGCTGCGGGTCCATGGGGGCGCCGCAATGATGGCAGCGATGAAGGTGGTAGAGCCGACAACCAGGGCACTCGGCGCTATTGCTGTCTACCGCGGACAGGTACGTCATGCCGCAGAACTCGCACACTCTTTCGTGCCATGTCTCCATGGCGACGAGACGCGGCACGAAAACGGTACGGGTCAGGTCGAGCTGTGGTTCTCGTACGAGCCGGGTATACGCCTCGTAGACATCGATGACGATGCGAACGGCGCTCCGCTCTGTCTGCACCAAGCGCTGGTGCAGCCGCCAGACGAGAGTGGCTTGCAACATGCGCACATCGCTTTCCCGGTACCAGGTATCGGTGAACGGTGTCTGGCCAGGGGGGGAGGGCGTGCCGCACAATTGACGGTACAGACGGTTGGCCGTGGATTTTTCCAGCTTTGTCAGCTGGCAGACGAGCCCTGCACGCGCGCCGAGTTGAATCAGTCGGATGGCCTCCATGATTCTCGTGGCGTGAACGCAAAGTTCGACATCGCAGCCAGCGCGATCAATTTGTCTACCACAAGGCGGCGGGATCGAAGGGGCCAGTGCTGAACAGATTGCGGCTCTCATTCACCTATCCTCTCCTCTCCGGCACCGTGACCAACGGCGCATGCTCGATTACGGCCTCGATTTCATCGGTACGCCCCTCGCGTAAGGCCACGAACAGACGTGACCACCACCAAGGTTCCTGTCGAGGCATGAGTAACGGCTGCTTGATGAGCGAAATACGTGCGAGTTCCTTGGGTTTCAAATCCGCCAACAAGGAAGCCATCTCGACCTCCATGCCGAGCATGGTGGCAACCAATTCGGGATCTCGCTTGGCGAGGTCGCGGGCTTGGATCAGGTACTCAAAATTTACCTCCGAAAAATCGAACTCCATGGCTACAGCTCCTTTGCTTCGATTGCAGTGACAAATTCCTTTTCGGCGCTGTAGCACGTGTCCATGTCCGGCAAACAAAATACGGGGTGTCTTTCCCGCATGTGCCGTGTAAGGGCTTTCCTACAACCCAAGCCGACAGATTCTGACCAACTGGTGGGGTGTAATGGACTGTCTGTTGGCTTCCTCAATTCGATGTCTCACTTCATTTATTCTTCTTTCTCATGGCTGAGTGCATATTAGGGAACGTTCCGGCGACTGTAATGAAGCGCCGGTTTCAGTGGGGCGTTCCTTCAGTGGTTTGCCCGTCATGCCTTGGTCAATGACATCGGCCACCAACCGCGCCTCGAAGTACACCCTGCGGCCCAACTGCCTTCTGGCGTTCGAGAGCGCGACTGCCAACGGTTGCCGTTTACGCGCGATGGCCATGCGCACCCCATTCGGGCTCGTGTGCATCACCTCGGCCAGATGCTTGATCGTCAGCAATGGCCCGTAGTGCGTCAGGAGATACTCATGGGTCGCAGAGATAGACTGATTCACCGTTTGTGCTCCACTGTGCTCAATACGGCTATCGATGCTAGCGTTTAGTGGCGCGGAAATAACGGACGAAAGATGGCACCTGGAGGCCCTCTTTCGCACTTCAAAAACACAGGAGGATGTGCAGAGGCGAAACGTTTACCCGCATGACCTGCTGACCATCATGGTCGGTGCCGGCCTGCTGATTGGAACCATTCCCGCTAAAGCGTGGAGTCACTCAAGGGACGGCATGTGTGCCTGCCCTGCTTGGCGAAATGGATTAGGGATTAGAGCCTGCCGACCTGTTCTCCAATCTTCCTGAGAATGCTCTCGAAGTCTGGTTGTCCGCTGAAATAGAGGGGTGCGGTGGCTTGGTAGGCAAGGACGTACTGCTCCCGGGTAGCCGGGTCTGACAGCAGAAATGCCTCGTTCTCGGCGATGATCAGCTTGTCGTCTTTCCTGAACCGCTGCTCCTTGCGGGTGTGGTATTCCGGGGTGGCGATGAACGCTGCCACCACCGGATGGTCCAGCAGTTGACTGATGTCGTAATAGTGGCGCAGAAAGTTTGGGGGTAATTTGCCGGTGCTCTGCTGCTGGCGGAATTTTGTGGAGACGGTCTGCAGCTTTTCGACAAAGGTGTAGCCAGGGTGGTAACAGGAGACGTCGACGGCGCGGTTGTCGCGGGCAGCGACGTCTGCCTTGGCGGCGCGGTCGAAGGCCCAGGAAGAAATGCTCCGGGGCATGTTCGGTGTGGTGTCGTCGAAGCCCACCTCCAACAGGATACCTTCCTTGAGACCGGTCGGATGGTCGAATGGACTCTCGTAATGAAGACGGATTCCACCGCTCCGGTATTTCTCGTCATCGAATGCGTGATCGCGGGTGACGCCGACGATCCCGTTGATGTGAATGTTCATCGCAAGCCAGTCGTAGAACTCCCGCCGTGATTCGATATGCCGCGCCTTCTTGGTTTGATTCGGTGCGGTGAAGACCTCAAAAGGGGCGCAGGCGGTGTCGATACGAATGTCGATGTCCTCTGAGAAGCGCTGGATGATGCCGAACCCCTTCGACAGCGAGGTACCGCCCTTGAGCTCGAAGCCGAAACCCCGCACGCCGAGGCCATAGAGGCAGTGCATGATCCAGTAGTCCTTCTCGACAAGGGCCGGCAGCAAACCGTGCTCATCGGCGACGATGCGAATCAGATCGGCGAAATCCTCACGCTCATGGAGGAAGAGTTCAGGCGGCACGTGACAACGCCCGCTCGAAGAATTTGCGGGTCGCGACCTTGCCGTAGTCCCGCGCGGCGCGCCGGAGCCTGTCGGCGTTCAGCTCCTTCGCCTTGACCCGCGCCCGCTCGCGAACCGCGGACGGATCCTCTGCCAGTTCGGACAGGTTGTTCAGCAGCTCCACGAGGAGGAACTCTTCCGTCAGTTGCCTGGGGAAACGGGGCTTCCTGCGGAACTCGAAGGGCTTGCCGCCCAGGGTGAAGTGGCCATGGCGCTTGTGGTTGTAGACCACGCGGGAATTGTAGAGCTGCGTGGTCCCCACGCCCAGGGCGTTGTAGGCATTGGGGGAGGTGAGCAGGAAGTCGTCTTCCTTCAGGAAGGTGCGGACGAGTTCCTTCTCATCGGGCGGAACCCGGCCGAAAGCCGAGGCCTTAGGATAGTAGTAGATGCCGTTTCGGAGCTTCTGCAGCACGCCCTGATCGACCAATTCCCGCGCATGCCGGTCAACGCTCTTCGACCACTGAGCGAGGTCCGCACGCCGGTACACGCGGCCGGGGCGCAGGTGTCTTTTCAGTTGTTCCAAACGATTCATAGTGGTTGCCTCTGTGGGAAATATAGCGCCGGGAGGCGTATCTGGCAATAAATTTAGTAAAAATTCATGCATTTTAGCCGTCTTGTGTTTATGGAATGCATAAGTAATACAATGGGTTGTGATGCTTGCCGCCGGGTGGCGCAGCTATGTGTCGAGAAGTCGCTTGGGTATCGCTAGTCCGCGGTAACTACTCCAACCCATTCAACGGGTCGCGCCGCTTGTACCGCAAGAAAGTAGTGGATAGGAATACCAGCAAATATCAATATTCGCTGGTGATATACAGGCAAACCTACTGCGCGAACGCGAAGTGTAGATGGCCCCTACCGAACCAGGCGCCGCTCAAGTAACGACTGCATGTCTCGTCGCCCATCCAGGACGCAATGAACAAAGACGTCCTGTCCGATGACCTCGTAGATGACGCGATACGGCTTGAAGTGAATCTCCCGGTAATTCGTCACACCGATCCGATCCAGTTCGGGCGGGATATGGCCCCGCATGGGCAGTTCGGCAAGACTCGAACAGAGCGGTTCCAGTTGATCCAATACGTACGCGGCATTCTCCACCGAGTCATAGATTGCAATGTAACGGTAGATGTCGATCAGGTCCTGTTCCGCTTCTTCTGAAACCCGGACGCGGTAGCGTGTCACCCGGTGCTTTCCTTGATGCGTTTGCGGATATCCGCGAAGGCCGTTTTGACGGGCTTGCTACGCCCCTCTCGAATGCACTTGGAGCTCTGGGCCAGCATCTTGAGCAGCGCCAGCGATTCCTGGGTTTGTTCGTAACTGGCGATGTCCTGGAGAACCGCCTTGGCTTCACCGTGTTGGGTGATCACCATGGTCCGCTGGCCCTCGCTGACGTCTCGTAAGACCTCGGCCGTATGACTTTTGAGGTAGCTGATGGGTTTGACCGATTCGCTGAGTTTCATAATGTGTCCACCGTATCTCTGATTCCAGAACGTACCAAATATAGTCCGTATTTGGTACCAATGCAAAGCGGAGGTACGGTTTGTAAGAGGCGGCGGCCGCCATTGGAAGCAAGGTCACTGGCCATTTAGTGTAGCTTTTATGCCGTGTTATTTGAAAATGTATTTGTTAAACAATGACTTAAAACCTTTGCAGCAGGAGTAATGGGCAATGAGTGATAAGGATTAAGTTAAATAAAACAATTGGTTACAACAAAAACACACACTATGAAGCAAGGGGCTAAAAAACTGTAACTTTTAGTGTAGCTTTTGTGCTGCTGATATTAAAAATACCCTTGAAAAACAAGGATGAAACACCTATGCATCATCGGGGTGTGGGCGGGCGGCTGGGCGCTTTTTTTCTCTGTTCTGCTCATCCGTGCAAGTGTATCGGAAAAGCCCGTTTGCCGGCCAGATGGAAACGTGGTGGCACGAAGGAGGGATTGATTCGCGTGCCATCGCTTTCCATACTTGGGATCCCGCTGCCCGAACGCCTGTCCGGTTCGGGGGCCCTGAACCCGCGTGCAACAAGGAGAGACTTCATGACCTATGACGACGAGGCGCTGCAGGTGCTGGCCGCGGAGCTGGCGGAGTCTCTTACCCGCCAGGGCAGGATGCTCACCCTGGCCGAGTCCTGCACCGGCGGCTGGGTGGCCAAGGTCTGTACCGACCTTCCCGGCAGCTCCGCCTGGTTCGAGCGCGGCTTCGTCACCTATACCAACGAGTCGAAGCAGGAGATGCTCGGGGTCAGCGGCGAGACCCTGGAGCGCCATGGGGCGGTCAGCGAACAGACGGTCTCCGAGATGGCCATGGGCGCCCTGGCGCGCAGCCATGCCCAGCTCGCCGTGGCCATCAGCGGCATCGCCGGACCCGGCGGCGGCAGCGAGCAGAAACCGGTCGGCACGGTCTGCTTTGCCTGGGCCCGCAGCGGGGTGGGGGCGGAGGCGGAGCGCGTCTGCTTCGACGGCGACCGCGAAGCGGTGCGCCGCCAGGCGGTGGCCCACGCGTTGCGTGGCGCGCAGCGGCAACTGCATGGCTGAGACGCAGCACCAGCGTCTCTTCTTCGCCCTCTGGCCGGATGAGGCGGTGCGCCGGCAACTGGCGGACTACAAGCCGTTATTGAAGGGGTGCGGCGGCCGCCCGGTCGTACCAGAAAACCTCCATATCACCCTCGCCTTTCTCAGCAGCGTCGATTCCGATACCCGCCTTTGCATGGAGCAGGCGGCCGGCGCCATTTCGCTTCCCCCCTTCACCCTGCAGCTGAACGAGCTGGGCTTCTGGCCCCGCCCGCAGGTGGTGTGGCTCGGCACTGACGTGCCGCCGGAGCCGCTGCTCTCCCTGGCCGCGGCACTGAAACAGGCGATGCTCGCCTGCGCCCTGGAGCCCGACGAGCGCCCGTTCCAGGCCCACCTCACCCTGATGCGCAAGGCGCGGCGGGCGCCCGAGGGCGAGCCGCCGGCGGGCATCACCTGGCCGGTGTCGGATTTCGCCCTGGTGGTCTCGGAGACGCGGCCGGAAGGGGTGCGGTATGAGGTGTTGCGGAGGTGGGATTTGAAATCGGTTTAAAGTTCAAGGTTCAAGGTTCAAGGTTCAAGGTTCAAGGTTCAAGGTTCAAGGTTCAAGGTTCAAAGAAGCTCCGTTCCACTTTGAACCTTGAACTTTGAACTTTTAACTCATCTGAACGCCCA
>Ga0209164_1004782_pt1 | contig 11892 bp, 11 predicted proteins | sample MTBNYHSulfiMetaG_FD_187458 | JGI IMG/M metagenome (GOLD analysis project Ga0209164, IMG submission 187458) | Enrichment culture microbial communities from rom New York Harbor, USA that are MTBE-degrading - MTBE-NYH (New York Harbor Sulfidogenic)... | ecosystem: Environmental > Aquatic > Marine >... | reverse complement strand
CTCCCTTGGTGTGCCTTTTTATGGACTAACCGAAAAAGGCGCTGAGGAATGTTTAAAACGGCTTCCGGATTATCTCAAAAATGACAGAGTGGTAGCCATGGGAGAAATCGGTCTGGATGTGGGTACGGCGTTTGAAAAAAGGTTATTCCGCACGCAGCTTCAAATCGCCAAATCACATAACCTGCCTATAATTTGTCATACGCCTATCCGGTTAGCGCCTCAGGGACCTGAAATCATCAAACAGGTCATTAATATCATCAAGGAAGAAAAATTTCCCATGGACAGAGTGATATTAGATCACGCGGGTGAGAGCACCTTTGATTTGAGAATGGCTTCTGGAGCGAAGGTAGGCCTGAGCATTTGCTTCGATAAAATGCCACCGGAATCTGCGGCTAACCTGATTTTGAATAACCGGGATAACCTGGATAAATTCATCATCAATAGTGAGGTAGCTTCAGGCGACGGATACTTCACTGTCCCGATGGTAGCCCTAGCTTTAAGAAGAGCCAAATTACCGTATAATGATATATATAAGGTAATCTATGAAAACCCCAAAGCCTTTTTTAATTTGCCCTTAGATTAAAGATAAGTAGAATTTAAGGCCTTAACTCTAGATAGTAAGCCCACACACATTGGTAGAGTGATGCCGATATTTAGACTGTTTGATATCCATATGCTAGCCATCCTCCATCAACCGGCAAGGTTATTCCGGTTATAAAGCTGGCATCATCAGATGCCAAGAAAAGGATGGCTTTGGCTACATCTTCAGGTTCTGCCGGACGTCCCATAGGGCACCGCTTCTGAATTTCCGCTAAAGTTACTACACCTTTTTCAAAAGCTTTTTCAAGACGACGAGTCCTGGTCCAACAGGGTGCTACGCAGTTGACGTTTATCTTGTACTTCGCCCATTCCACAGCTAAAGAGCGAGTCATATTTATCACGGCTGCCTTAGATGGTCCATAAGCATTGACATAGGGAACTCCGGCGATGCCTGTTTGTGAAGCGACATTGACCATCTTTCCTCCACCTTGAGTTATCATCCAGTGTCCCACTCGTTGACAGCAAAGAAAAGTAGCCCCCACGTTTATCTCAAATACTTTGTTCCAGGCGTCCATATCTCTTATTTCAAATGTAGGTACATTAAGCGCACCTACACCCGCATTATTGACCAGTATATCTATACCACCAAAAGCATCGATTGCTCTGTCAACCATAGCGTGTATTTCATCGGGTTTTGCAATATCCGCAGCTATAGCAACAGCCCTTCTACCTATTTTTATTATAGCCTCAGTCGTCTCTTCAGCTTCTGGTAACTCAAGATTAGTGGCAACTATATCAGCACCTTCTTTTGCAAAGAGTATGGCTGTAGCTTGACCGATACCTGTACCTGCCCCGGTAATTAATGCTACCTTACCTTCTAATCTCAACTTTTGCTCCTTAAGTGTAATTTATTAATTTTTGCTTTACAAATTATCAGACGATTAGTAGGAAGTCTTTTTCCCGTTAGACTTGGTCCAGAGTCATCTTTACTAATGGCTCTATTATACATATTAAAATTATTATTTTTTATCTTTTCAAAAAGATTGAACTTTCAATATACGCATGGAAAGGCAAACATCCCTATGTTTGTCCAGTTGTAACTTGTTTGGTGTTCGACCAAGAAATTAAGTTTCAAGAGCGATTAAGCTAAGGCAAGCCCGCAAATACTATCACCAACCCCGCTACTATCATTGCCACACCCAAAGCTAATAAGCCAAATAATAGCTTCTTATTCATATTGTAGAATCCCTTCCAAGCAGGTGTCTCGTATAATACTAGAACGCCAAACAAAAAGAAAGGACTGGTGACATACTCAATGGCTGAGCACCAGTCACGCGGCATAGCTAGTGCTATTCTGCGATAGGTAGAGTGAATGAAAAACGGCTTCCCTTTCCCAGCTTGCTCTTGACTGTGATTTTTCCGCCATGAGCTTCCACCAGGCGCCTGGCAATAGTGAGCCCTAGACCACTGCCACCGGTAGCTCTGGCGCGGGATCTGTCCACTCTATAGAAGCGCTCGAAGATATTAGGCAAATCTTCAGCAGGAATGCCTTCTCCTGTATCCGACACGCTAACCTCTACCCAGTCACCTTGTTTTGCAGCAGCCACAGTGATAGTGCCTCCTCTACCAGTATGAGCCACCGCATTTTCCAGAAGGTTTTGCAGCACCTGTTGAACCCGTTGCCAGTCAATGTAAGCCAATGGTAGATTATCAGGCAAGTCAAGGGACAGCGATATCTCCTTTGCTGCCAGCTGGGGCTGCCAGGGGGTTACTGCCTGCTTAATTAAATTGGTCATATCTTCTGCCTGATAAACCAGCTTCAGTTCGCCGGCTTCAACGATACTTAGCTCCTGGAGCTCATTAACCAGTCCCGAAAGCAGAGCTGCCTCTTCATTTAGAGAGCGGATAGTAGCGGCATCCGGCTTTATCACTCCATCGCGAATCGCCTCCAGATAGCCTTTAATATTAGAAAGAGGAGTTCTCAGTTCGTGAGCAACATCAGCAACCAGATTCCGTCGTAATTGCTCGGCGTGCTCCAGTTCGGCGGCCATAGAGTTAAACGCCTGAGCCAGTGCTGAAACTTCGCCTTCGCCCCGTAATTGAACCCTCTGAGACAAGTCTCCCCGTCCTAATCGTCTGGCAGCTTTAGCAAGGGCACCGATGGGTGATGTTATTCTTCGCGACAGGAAAAAAATCAATAGCAAAGCGATGGCAATTGCCAGCGATCCTCCCAAGAGAAGAGAGCGATCGATTGACGTGGAAAGTCTCAAAAACGGAGCAACATATGGCTCTGTGGCAGGGTCAGAAATGATGTACGCTTTTCCCACAATCTCCTGGTTCCAAATCAGTTCGAGAGGACTGTCTGATGAGTCAGTGTCAGTGTAGTTCGTCCCTAAAAGTTCTCCTCCTTTTGAATCACCTACAACTGTCCCGTTACTAGCGACCAATATAATACGTGTCCCTGAGACACGCGCTGTATCTCGAACCACAGATTGGACGTTCCCCCAGCTTCGGTTGTCAATATAGAATAAATATAGGCTGGACCGTATTTGATGTAAACGATATTCCGCACTTATTGTCCTATAATATTCCATTTCGTCAGCAATGCGCTCACTGACGAAGAGATATATGGTGCCGACGGTCACCAATATTATTACTGCGAAAGTCACCGAGAGACGAAACCACAACCGATGTATCACTATTCCCCTCCGACAAACTTATAGCCGACCCCATATACCGTCTTTAGATACCTGGGGTGGCTGGGGTCTAGCTCCAGCTTTCGGCGTAAGTTAAGTATGTGAACATCAATGGTGCGGTCGAAACCTTCAAAATCATAACCTAGAGCTTCTTCAATAAGGTTTGCCCGGCTGAAGACTCTACCCGGCTCCTTGGCGAGAACCCCCAGTAACTTAAATTCAACACTGGTCAAATCCAGTGGTCTGCCGGCAAACCACGCCTCGTGTTTCGTAAAATCCATACTAAGTTCACCACTCCTAATTTCTTCAGGGCCACGCTCCCCAGGAAGACGTCTTAGCACTGCCTGCACTCGAGCCGCTAATTCCTTAGGGCTAAAAGGCTTGGTCACATAGTCATCGGCCCCTAAACCCAGGCCTGTTAGCTTGTCTTGGTCAGTGGACCTGGCAGTAAGCATAATGATTGGTACATCGGATTCATGCCTGAGGATACGACAGACCTCAAATCCATCTATGTCTGGCAGCATAAGGTCAAGAACAACGAGGTCGGGGCGACTTTCTCGAGCCAGGCGCAGAGCTTCAATACCATCATAAGCAGGTAGAACCTGGTAGCCCTCCCGGATTAAGTAGAGCTTTACCAACTCCACAGTCTTTACATCGTCATCAACTACCAAAACCTTTTTGCCTGCCATCCTTAGCCTCCTGGCGATTCTTCATATCTCCCGTAATTTTATAACAGAAATGTTAAGAAATTAATATGGAAGACTTTTTGACACAGACTTTTCTAATAAATTGTACGAACTATAGCCTGGAGTAAACTGACACAATCCTCGTTGAGTAATAAATCATATGTTGTTGCCACCCCAGCGTTTTTAGATTGACATGATTGTATAGGCGGACTATAATCCTTTCTGGAACGAGATATAAGGCATGGAAATGAAATCATCCCCAGACCCCGACCATAAACGGCAACAAATTGCCATTTTCGTTCGATGGTGGTGGGGCTTGCTTTAGTGTAAGTCTTTGATTGAGGTGTGTGTGCCCCATGTCCCACCGGACGTGGGGCTTTTGTTTGTTGTAATATGGCCCAAGATTTTCCTGGGAGGCTACATTGGAAGTTTTGAATGAAGATTCATTCAAGGAGTTGCTGGAAAACAAGCAATACAGGGCATTGCGAGAGAGGTTGGCGGATTTGGAACCTACACGTATTGCCGACCTTCTCGCCAGCATATCAATAGACGAGGCAGTGATAGCGTTTCGCCTCCTTCCGAAGAGTCTTGCCATTTCTGTTTTCGATGATATGGATGGAGCGTTTCAGAATCAGCTGCTTGAGGCGTTCAGCGACCAAGCGGCGAGGGATTTCCTTGAAGCAATGCCGCCTGATGACCGGACAGAGTTGCTGGACGAGGTACCCGCCAAGGTAGCCCGCAGATTGTTACAGATACTCTCGCCTGACCAGCGCCGTGTCACCATGCAGTTGCTGGGCTATGATGAAGAAACGGCCGGGCGTGAGATGACTCCCCTATTCGTAGACCTGCACAGCTATATGACTGTGACACAGGCTCTGGAAAGGGTCCGACAGCTGGCTATCAACCGGGAAACTGTATACGAGTGCTATGTTATGGACCGCCGCCGCTACCTTATAGGCACTGTTTCACTCAAAGACTTGGTCATTGCTGACCCGAATGCCAAGGTGAGCGATATCATGAAACCAGACCCACCCTTTGTCTCTACTCACACCGACCGCGAGGAAGTAGCCAGGGAACTTCGGGAACATGACCTGCTGGCAATTCCCGTGGTGGATGCAGAACAGCGCCTCGTCGGTACCATCACCTATGATGATGTGGCAGACATCATGGAGCGAGAGGCCACCGAAGATATTTATCGCTTTGGTGCAGTACCGGGTACGGAGCGAGGTTACTTTGCCAGCCGTATCTTTGATGTTGTCCGGCGCCGAGGGGTGTGGCTCCTCCTGCTTATCGTGGTGAACACAATTACTTTCACTATTATTGCCCGGAATGAAGCGTTGCTTACCGGCGAGCTACTGATACTGGCTGCCTTTATCCCGCTGTTGATTGGCACCGGCGGGAATGTGGGAGCGCAATCGGCCACCGTCGTTATTCGTGGGCTGGCTACCGGGGAAGTGAAACCAAGACGGGCTCTGGCCGTGGTCTTGCGGGAGGCCGGGATAGGTGCTCTCCTGGGCATTGTCCTTGGTGCGGTTGCCCTGGGCTGGGCTTATGCGTTCGGCCGAAACCTGCAAGTGGCCGCCGTGGTGAGCACTACTTTGGTGGCAATCTCAGTGATGGCAACCCTGGCAGGCGGAGCTTTACCATTTATTTTTCGTCTACTCAAGATTGACCCGGCTCTGGTGTCCGCCCCTTTTATAACTACGATTCTGGATATATCTGGCGTGGCGATTTACTTTGGGGTTGCGCAGATGATACTGGGATTGTGATCAGCCTACCGGGATAAGATAGAGACCTTTATGGGTAAAGGGAAACTCGAAATAACGAATAGACTCGTCGAAGGCACGAGGAGAAAGTCGGGAATAAAGCGGTTGCGGAAGCTGCGAACATCAGTCGCCGAAAGGGGGCTAGACGTTCTCCTGATTTCCCAGCCGGAGAACCTTCGCTACCTCTCTGGATTTACCGGCTCCTCCGGATGGCTACTAATTTCAGTACAGAGTGCTATTTTAGCTACCGACTTTCGCTATGTGGAGCAAGCTAAAGGAGAGTCACCAGATTTTGAAATTATCCAGACTAAGCAAGAGTTACGTGACTGCCTCCCTGGTTTAGCCTCTGATTTTGGGTGGCACAAATTAGGCTTCGAGGCAAATTCTATTTCCTATGAAGGTTATCACAAGCTCAACGAGGCAATAAAGACCAAGCAAGTTAATTTTGAGCTTGTTCCCGCCACTGGCATAGTAGAGCGACTGCGCTCTATAAAAGAGCCCGGAGAACTAGGCTTTATCACAAAAGCAATAGAGCTAACCGATGCTGCCTTTGAACAGGCAAGGGCAATAATTCGTCCTGGCATGATGGAGAAAGAGGCAGCCTGGGAGATAGAAAAATTCCTTCGCCAAGAAGGGAGTGAAGGAATACCCTTTGAAATCATTGTGGCTTCAGGCCCAAATTCAGCTTTGCCCCATGCTCGACCTACAGAAAAAATAATTTTCTCCGGTGAACCAGTATTGATTGACATGGGGGCCAGAATCAGCGGTTATTGCAGCGACTTCAGTCGCACTTTATTTTTGGGCAAAGCAGACAAAACCTTCCAGGAAATTTATAATATAGTCCTTAAAGCACAGACCGCTGCCATAGAGGGAATTGAATCAAGTATGGATGCTTCGCAGGCAGACCAATTGGCTCGAAGCGTTGTTGAACAAGCTGGCTATGGGGATGCCTTTGGACACGGTCTAGGGCATGGTGTCGGGCTAGCGGTGCACGAATTTCCCACGCTTAATCCCAGTTCCTCCGATTCACTCGTAGATGGCATGGTTTTTACCATAGAACCGGGGATTTACGTTGCGGGACAAGGTGGTGTTAGAATCGAAGATATGGTAGTTTTAGAAAATGGCAAGGCCAAAGTTCTCACCAAAGCAAAGAGGGATTTGTGATTGACAAGGAGCAAAGGGAACGGAGTGACAATTCACTATTGATAACCACGGAGGTTACTAAATGATTGATGCCGGAGAATTGAGAAAGGGAGCCGCCATAGAGCTAGACGGCGAAATATACCAAATTCTGGAATACCAACATGTTAAGATGCAACAAAGGCAGCCTGTAGTTAAGTTGAAGCTTCGTGGTGTGCGTAGCGGGAATGTCACCGAGCGGAATTTTCAATCCGGCGATAAAGTAACACCAGTATTTCTGGAGCATCGCCCTGTCCAGTATCTTTATAACGATGGAGACCTCTATTACTTCATGGATAACGAAAGTTACGAGCAGGTTATGTTAACTTCATCTCAAATAGGAGAAGGCACAAATTATCTAAAAGAGGGCCTGGTGCTAGAGACGCTGACCTGCAAAGGAGATACGGTGACCATAGAACTACCCACTTCGGTAGAGCTTCAGGTTATAGAGACAGAGCCTGGCTTCAAGGGTGATAGGGCTACCGCGGGCACTAAAGCAGCTAAGCTAGAAACGGGAGCACCCACACAGGTTCCTCTTTTCATTAATACAGGAGACATCATCAGAGTCAATACACGCACCGGGGAATATGTGGAGAAGGCTAGCTAATATTACTTGATTAGCCTTTCTCTTATCAGCAATGTCGGCTCTTTTTGCGAAAGTTCATACTGAGGCTGAACGAATTTATCTGCAAATTTAAGGAATCTGGTATAATCAGATAACAGGCGAAAAGGGCAGATTCTTCACTCGCTCGGAATGATCGATAGACAACAACAAGACCATTAAGATAATTGATAAAAGCTGATTTACATGTCCATACCTGCTACTCTATAGATTGTCTCACACCTTTGGAGCAAATAGTTGCGCGCTGCCTCGAGCTAAGCATAAATTGTATTGCTGTAGCTGATCACAATACCATTGCTGGCGCCTTAAAGCTAAGGGAAGTTGCCCCGTTTAAAGTAATCATTGCTGAGGAGATCTTAACGCCTGTGGGTGAAATAATGGGTCTCTTTCTTAGCGAAGCAGTTCCCCGGGGATTGTCACCCCAGGAAACAATATCTAGAATCAGAAGCCAAGGCGGTCTAGTGGCTATCCCCCATCCATTTGGCAGGTCGCTGCCCTGGAATAATAACACGCTAACCTCGACGGAAGTCTTATCCCAGGTCGATATTATTGAAACTTTCAATTCTCGTACGCCATTCTCTAATAGCATCGCCAGAGCCTGGGCATTAGCTAAAGAGCAAGGAAAGGTTGCCAGCGCTGGCAGCGATGCCCATACTTTGGGCGAAATTGGCCGAGCATATGTGGAAATGCCCGAATTCGATGGGCCTAACGACTTCCTAGATTCTTTAGCTCAGGGCAAAATATTCGGGCAAAAATCTAGCTATTTAGCTCATTTTGCTAGCATGTGGGCAAGAATAAGGAAACACATATTGGGAGATTCATCGCTGCGCTCAGAATGACAGAGGGCGAGGAAGGTAAAGCAGGCTCTTGCTGAACATTGGTTGGTTTTCCACAGGGAGAGATGAAGCTGCCCGACAGCTTTTGCACGCTGTACAGGATAAGAGCCAAAGGGGCGACATTAACGGGAAAATTAGCTTCGTTTTTAGTGACCGAGAACCCGGTGAGGCGAAGGAAAGCGACTTGTTCTTTGAGCTCGTTCAGAGCTACCATATTCCTCTTATCTTTTTATCTCACAGAAAGTTCAAGACTGCTATAGAAGAAGAAGATTTGGGTATCAATAAAGAGTGGCGCATCAAATACGATAGAGAGATAAACAAGAAAATTGAACCATTTGCTCCCGACCTATGTGTTCTTGCTGGCTATATGCTCATCGTGAGTGAAGAGCTATGTCAGGAATACGATATGATTAATCTTCATCCGGCACCCCCCGGTGGTCCTACGGGTAGCTGGCAGGAGGTAATTTGGACGTTGATACAAAATAAAGCCGAGACAGCCGGAGCAATGATGCACCTGGTTACCCCTGAACTGGATAGAGGGCCGTTAATTAGCTACTGCCTCTTCTCTATTAAAGATGAGCCCTTCGCTGGATATTGGCGGAGGGATAATAAGGACATGTTGTTTCGGCTTATTCGCCAGCACGAACTCGCCAGAGAATTTCCTCTTATCATCTTGACATTACAAGCTCTGAGCCGAGGTGAGATCGGCATAAAGGATGGGAGAGTAATTGATGCTCAAGGAAAGTTAATCAGTGGCTATAACCTTAGTGGTAAGGTAGATGAGGAGGTGAAAAAAAGTTCGAGATGAACCTTATTTGCTTTGACCTCGAAGGTCCTCTAGCTCCTCAAGATAATGCCTATGAACTGATGAAGCTATTCCCCCGTGGCGGCAAGATTTTCGAAGTCATCAGCCGTTATGATGATTTACTGACTTTAGAAGGTCGGCCTGACTATGAGCCTGGAGACACACTTGCTCTCATCGCTCCCTTCCTTGCCTATCATGGAATAGAGGAGGAACAAATCGCTGCCATGGGGCAGAAAGCTGGGTTAACCCCAGGGGCAACTGAATTAATCTCCAAACTTAAATCTCGAGGGTGGTACATATTCTGTATTAGTACTAGTTACGAACAATATGCTTTCCCAATCACACAGAGACTAGCCATACCCAGTGAGAATGTGGCTTGCACTTCCTTTCCCTTAGCACAGATTCGTCAGCTATTAAGCCAAGATGAATTTTCCTTACTGGAGCAAACAGAACACGAAATTGTGAATCTTAGTCCTTTTACCGACGATACTAGAATAAGGAAATATCTGGACCATTTTTATGGGCAGAAATTGCCCCAAACAAGTTCGGGAAGAATGATAGGCCAGGTGAAACCAGTAGGCGGGAGACGCAAGGTAGAGGCATTGGAGCATTTTAGCACCAAAATGGGAAAACCGCTCTCCCTTTGGACGGTAGTGGGAGATAGCATCACAGATTTTAAAATGCTTCAGGCTGTCAACAAAGCAGGCGGCTTAGCCATTGCTTTCAATGCTAATGAATACGTCTTGCCCTATTCTACTCTGGGTCTGGCATCGATAAGTTTGTATGATTTGTGGATCGTTCTGGAAGTCTGGGAGAAAGGTAGCCGCCACATTGTTGAAAGAGTGGTCAAAGAAAGGGAGAAAGCTGGAGGAAAGAGCAATAGAGGATATTTTCATTGGCTAGCTGAAGAAAAGGATATAACTACTCCATTAAGGACTCATAAAAGGATACGACATCTGGTTAGAGAGGAAGCTGCCAAACTGGGCTAATATAGACTAGTTATTCTCGTTTTCCGGTCTCACGGAATATCCACACAAGGGTAACAATAGCAATTACGGCAACGATGATGATGGTAATTAAGCCCGCTTTGCCCAGCCCACCGAATGCTTCACCTGCGGCATAACCCTTGGCACTTGCCTCCATCCACTCTGGTATTCCCGCTATCATCCTACCAGTTAAAACTAAAAGACGCCTCAGCCATTACAGGCAGCCCCATTTAAGTGGGGTTAATCTGACTAAAACCTTGGCCGCCGTTGACCGTAGTGCATCCATTTTATTTCTTTGCTGGCTTGCTAAGTATTTCGTCTATAATGCCATATTCCACTGCTTGTTCAGCACTAAGATAAAAATCTCTGTCGGTGTCATGGACAATCTTTTCTACCGGCTGACCTGTGTGCTTAGCTATAATGTTACGTATCATTTCCTGCATCCTCATGATTTCTCTGGCGGCAATTTCAATATCCGCCGCTTGACCTTGAGCACCACCAACTGCCTGGTGCAGATGTATAGTCGAATTGGGTAAAGCGTACCTTTTGCCTTTAGTCCCGGCACAAAGAAGCAAGGTGCCCATGCTAGCTGCTAAACCAACACAAATGGTGGATATAGGACAGCGGAGAATCTGCATAGTATCGTAAATGGCTAAGCCAGCGCTGATAATGCCACCAGGGCAATGAATATAAAGGTTTATATCCTTTTCTGGGTCTTCTCTCTCTAAGTAGAGGAGCTGAGCAATAATAAGATTGGCTATCTGGTCGTTAATCGGCGTACCCAAAAAAACGATTCTCTCTCTGAGCAAGAGAGAATATATGTCAAAAATACGTTCACCCCGAGCACTGGTCTCCGTCACCGTAGGAATTATCACCTGAGATATTGTTTCCATCATTCCTCCTTTGTCATATTCGCAACATTGCCAATAGCTATTTGTAATAATTGGTCCATCGTCTTCTGAGTAAGCAAAGATTGTTCAATTGATTGCCTAACTTGAGGCAGTGAGAAGAATTGTTTTGCTTTTTCCTTATCCTCAGCATCATTGGCTATTTCATCTACCTTATTATCTACCTCTGAGGAACTAATTTCAATCTTCTCCTCTTCAGCTAATTTCCCCAAAACAAGACCCTGAATAAGCCGCTTTTTCGCTATAGGACGCAGTTCTTGTTTAAGTTCCTCTTCTGTTTTATTAGCTTTCTCCAGATAATCCGCTAACTCTCTGAAACCAAAGCGTTGTGCCTCATCCCTGAGAATCCCGGTAATTTCCTCGTCCTCTAAAATAAAGGGGTAGTTTACCTCACTAATTCCCACCACAGCGTCAAGCGCTTTTTGCCTCAACTCTAAGCGATTCTTAGCTTCAGCTTTGGTTTTTAAATCAGCAGCCACTTTCTTCCTCATATCCGCCAAGTTATCATAGCCGGCACCTTGAGCCAGCTTATCATCAAGCTCTGGCAACTGTTTCTCCTTTATTTCGGTAATAGTGACTTTGAAAGTGCCCTCTTTACCACTCATTTCTTTAATGGGGTAGTCATCAGGAATAATCAAGCTGAAAGTCTTTTCTTTATTTTTCTCAACGCCCTGCAAATGAGAGGCAAATCCAGTCACAGGTGAACGTGAATCTTTATCCACCTCATATAATATGGCCTTGTGATTTAACCACGGTTTCCCGTCCACATTGGCTTCGATGTCCATGGTAACCAAATCACCCAGCTCAACAGAACGGTCTACAGGCACCCACGCACCTTGCCTTTCCCGGATATCTACCATGGCAGCAG
>Ga0209164_1004781_pt1 | contig 11893 bp, 10 predicted proteins | sample MTBNYHSulfiMetaG_FD_187458 | JGI IMG/M metagenome (GOLD analysis project Ga0209164, IMG submission 187458) | Enrichment culture microbial communities from rom New York Harbor, USA that are MTBE-degrading - MTBE-NYH (New York Harbor Sulfidogenic)... | ecosystem: Environmental > Aquatic > Marine >... | reverse complement strand
CGTGGGATTGTTGGGGTAGTTGAGGAAAAGGAGCTTGGCCCTTTGGACCGCTTCGGCCGGTATGGCGTCCAGGTCCGGCAGGAACCGACCTTCGCCGGTGAGGGGCATGAAAAAGGACTCGCCCCCCGCAAAGATCGTGGCCGTGTTGTAAACGGGGTAGGCCGGCGACGGGACCAGGGAAATGTCCCCGGGGTTGATGAAGGCCAGGGGAACATGGGCAATGCCTTCTTTGCTCCCGATGAGAGCGAGCACCTCCTTTTCAGGATCCAGGTCGACATGGAACCTGCGCTTGTACCAATCCGCCGCCGCAGCCCGGTACTCGGGCATTCCGGGGTAGGACGGGTAGCGGTGATTGATGGGGGCCACCGCCGCTTCCTGGAGGGCTTCAATGATATGAGCGGGCGTGGGAAGGTCCGGGTCCCCGATACCCAGATCAATGATATCCACTCCCCTGGCCCTCACTTCCTCTTTTTTCCTGTCGATCTCCTTAAAAAGATAGGGAGGCAACCTTCGCAATCGTTCCGCTTTGTCGAACATGAAATCACCCTCTAAATCAGCTTTTCAACGCCCCTTCCCTCAAGTCTGCAAGCCTAGCAGTGTCGTGCCCCATAAACAAGTTCCCATAACCAGGAAGAGCGCCCCTCCCCTATCCCCTCCCACCAGGGGAGGGGAACTTTGGATTCTGACATTGCTTCTGTGCTGTATTCTGTATTCTGTCTTCTGTCTTCTTTTTCATCATTCCAATATTCCAGTGTTCCATTATTCCGGCTTTTGCTTCAAACCCAGCACATCCTGCATATCATAGAGCCCGGGCGGCCGGCCCACGACCCAGGCCGCGGCCCTGAGCGCTCCCCGGGCGAAGTTGTCGCGATTGTGGGCCCGGTGGATGAGCTCCAGCCTTTCGCCGATGCCTCCGAACATCACGGTATGCTCCCCGGTGATGTCTCCGGCCCTCCAGGTTTGTATGCCGATCTCCTGCTCCGTTCTCTCCCCGATCATTCCCTTTCTCGCATAGACCGCCACTTCCTCGAGGCTTCGTTCCGTGGCGGCGGCCAGAATCCGGGCAAGACGCATGGCTGTCCCGCTGGGCGCATCTTTCTTGAACCGATGATGCGCCTCCAGGATCTCCATGTCATAGTCCTTTCCGAGCATCGCGGCCATCTCTCCGGCAATGCGGAACATGACGTTCACGCCGACGCTCATGTTCGGGGACATCACACACCGCACACCCCGGGTGAGTTCTTGGACTTCATCGAGCATCTTCCCGGTAATGCCCGTGGTCCCGATGACCACCGCGAGTTCACTGGAAGCGGCCACCTTCAAGTGGGCCAGGGTCGCCTCAGGGTGCGTGAAATCGATAAGAACGTCTCCCTCTTTCGCAACTTCCTGAAGAGATCCGGCCACCCGGACCCCGAGCGTGCCGAGGCCCGCCACCCGGCCCGCGTCCTGGTTTACGGCAGGATGACCGGGTTTTTCGAAAGCAGCGGAGAGGACCACATCCTTGCTCCCGCCGATCATGTGAATGATCCGCCCGCCCATCCGGCCGGCCGCACCGGCAACAATTGCTCGAACCATGACACACTCCAAGAAGAAGGAATAATGGAATTATGGAATAATGGAACAATGAGATCAAAACAATGACAAAGTTTGACGGTCTCGTAAAAAGTCGCCCGAACTGTCACCCCGGCGAAGGCCGGGGTCCAGAAGTCCTTGGTTTTCCTGGATTCCCGTTCCCCGACTACTACCCTCGGGGACAGGCTTCACGGGAATGACAGAAAAAGGCATTTTCGGACTTTTTACGAATGCATCAAGTTTAAAATCCCCCAGTGAAATAGAGTCTACAAGTTTACCCGACGGCGCCAGAAGCGACCAGGGCTCAAAATCTCAAAAAAACTTTACTTCACTAAACCGTAATCCTGGAGCGCGGTTTTGAGCTTCTCCAGGTTTGCGGGCGCCATGGGCCACAGGGGGAGCCTCATTTCCCCGTCGACCTTTCCCATCAGGCTGAGCGCGGTTTTCACAGGTATGGGATTGGTTTCATAAAACATGGCCTGGCACAAAGGCAGCAGTTTATAAAAGAGCTTTCGCGCCTGCGCGATTTTTCCATCGTGCCAGGCTTTCACAAGCTTGGCCGAGTCTTTGGGGGCGATGTTTGCAACCACCGAAACCACCCCTTTCCCGCCGACGGCCAGCACAGGCAACGTCAGGTTGTCGTCTCCGGAGAGAAGCGTGATTTTGTGACCGGCCAGCCGAAACACTTCAGCCATTTGACCCAGATCGCCTGAAGCCTCCTTAATGGCGACCACCTCACGAAGCTCGGCCAGCCTCGCCACGGTTGCGGGAAGCATGTTGACGCCGGTTCTTCCCGGGATGTTGTAGAGGACCTGGGGCAGGGGGACGGCTTTGGCGATGGCTTTGAAATGTTGGTAAAGCCCTTCCTGGGTCGGCTTGTTGTAGTAGGGGGCAACTTGAAGGGTTGCGTCCGCGCCCACTTTCTTTGCGTGGGCCGTAAGCTCTATCGCCTCGGCCGTGCTGTTGCCGCCCGTGCCGGCAATGACCGGCACCCGCTTTCGAACAGCCGCCACGGTGATCTCGATCACGCGGTGGTGTTCTTCAAAGTTCAAGGTAGCCGATTCCCCGGTGGTTCCGCACGGCACAATGGCACTGGTACCGTTCCTGATCTGAAAGTCGATGAGACGGCGATAGGCCTCTTCGTCCACCTTCCCGTTCTTAAATGGGGTAACAATGGCCACAATGGATCCCTGAAACATAATAGCCTCCTCCCATGAAATCTGCCGCCGCAGATTTCATAAAACGCCCTTTCAGGGCTTTACCCGGCAGGCACAGTGGCCTACCCTACTGAAATGAAATTTCATGAGGCTTTCAGGTTTACAAGGCTCCGGAGGGTTACCGACTCTCGCCTCCTAAACCCTGAACCCCTGAACGCTGAACACTGAACGCTGAATCCCTGAACATTGGCTACTGCCCACCCAGAAACTCCGGGATGCTCTCTCCCCTCACGAGGTCCTCGTAAGTTTCCCTGGCCCTGATGATGAAGGACCTGTCGCCATGGACCATCACTTCCGGAGCGCGGGGCCGGGAATTGTAGTTGGACGCCATGGAAAACCCGTAGGCGCCGGCGCTCATGACGGCCATGAGATCTCCGGGCTCAAAAGCAACCATGTCCCGGTCTTTGGCCAGGAAATCCGTGGACTCGCAAATCGGGCCGACCACGTCCGCCTTCAGCACGCTCCTCTCGGAACGCACAACCGGCTGGATGGCGTGAAAAGAGCCGTAAAGACTCGGCCTGATCAGGTCATTCATGGCTGCGTCGATGATGACGAAATTCTTTTCAGGACTGCGCTTGATGTAGAGCACCCTGGCCACCAGGATCCCCGCATTCCCGGTGATCACCCTGCCCGGCTCTAATACCACGGTCAGGTCCTTCACATCCAGCTCTTTTTTCAGGGCCGAGGCATACTCGCCGGGATCCGGGGGCTCTTCTTTGTCGTAGGTGATCCCAAGGCCTCCTCCCAGGTCCAGGTACTCGATGGCAATGCCTGACTCTCTGAGTTTTCCGATGAGCCCTTTCAACTTCCGCAGGGCGTCGACAAAAGGGCTGACCCGGGTGAGTTGAGACCCGATATGGCAGGAAACCCCTGCGACAAGGAGGTGACTGAGGCCGGCGGCCGTGGTGTAATCCTCAAGGGCTCCTCCAATGTCGATCCCGAACTTGTTCTCCTTGAGCCCCGTGGATATGTAGGGATGGGTTTCGGGATCCACATCCGGGTTGACCCGGATGGCGATGGAAGCCTTCTTGCCCTTTCTTGCGGCAACCTCGTTGAGGAGCCTGATCTCCTGGGAGGATTCCACGTTGAACATGAGAATTTCCGAATCCAGGGCAAACGCCATGTCTTCAGCGGTCTTCCCCACTCCCGAGTAGACGATCTTCTTCGGATCGATCCCGGCCCTCAAGGCGCGGAACAGCTCGCCCCCCGAAACGATGTCCGCTCCCCCTCCCTCCAGGGCAAAGAGCTTCAAGATCGCCATGCTGGAATTGGACTTCACGGCAAAGCAGGTCAGGTGCGGCACATCGCTGAAGGCACCGTCAAAGGCCCTGAAGTGCCGGCGCAGGGTCGCATGGGAGTATAGGTAAACGGGAGTGCCCGTGTCTTCTACAACCCTCGAAACCGGGACATCTTCGCAGTAAAGCTCGCCGTCTTTGTAAGTAAAATGATGCATGGGAAACAAACCTTCTTGCAAGAAATGAGCGGAACGGCGCACGGCACACGGCAAAACCGCAAGGTTCCCCCTCCCCTACCCCCTCCCACCGGTGGAGGGGAACTATTTGGAATTTCCCTAATTCCTCCTCCATCCTCCGCAGTAGCCCTGCTACGGAGGACGGGTACCAGTAGAGGGGAACTTGATGGGGGAGGTTTACCCGCCAAAAGAGGCCGTGGGCCGTGCGCCGCAAAATTCAAGGCACTTCCACCCTCACTCTATTCGACGCAGGCCCTTGCCTGCCCCCCGGGCCCGTGACCCGGACCTCGAAAAAATACAGGTTGCCGGGTCGGATTTCCGTGATCCTGGAAGAAAAACCGTTCTCGCTCACCACCTCACGGCCGAAGGAATGAAAACCCTGATAGTCGATCGGGCAGCCTTCGCAGGGGGGTTGATCCAACGGATAAGCGGCGTAATAGACCCTGACACCCGCGCCCTCCCTCATGACTCCGGAGATTCGGCCGGTGAGAAGGACATCATCCCCGTTCCACGTTCCTTGAAGAGCGGTCACCCGGCCGAGCACCTCTTCGGCCGGAAGGAAGGGGTCCCCCTTTTTCCCGCAGGAGATCAAGGCCAAAAAAAGGAACAGGAACAGGACAGGGAAAGACCGGCCGCGTCTCATCGAACGTTCATCTCCTCCCGAGCCTTGGCCAGGGCCCCTTTGACCGCAGATCGCCCCGTGCCTCCCACAATGTTTCTCCGATCAATACAAGAAACCGGATCAAGCCATTCATAGACGTCTTCTTCGATCCCTTTCCAAAAAGCTTTCATTTCTTCCAGCTTGAGCCGATCCAGTTCTGTGCCCCGGTCCATGGCATAGAGAACCATCCTGCCCGCAACCTCATGGGCCTTTCGAAAGGTTACCCCCCGGGTCACAAGGTAGTCCGCCAGGTCCGTGGCCGCCAGGTACCCCTGGTCCACGGCTTTTCTCATGGCCTCCTTGTGAAAACTCACCCCCCCCAAAAGCCGGCTCATCAAGAGCAGGCATTGCTCCACCGTGTCCACGGAATCGAAAAGCCCCTCCTTGTCCTCCTGCATGTCCTTGTTGTAGCTCAAGGGAAGGCCTTTCATGGTCGTGAGAAGGGCCATGAGATGGCCGTACACCCGGCCTGTTTTCCCTCTCACCAGTTCCGGGAGGTCAGGGTTTTTTTTCTGGGGCATGATGCTGCTCCCCGTGCAAAAGGCATCGGGCAGGTTCACAAAACCGAACTCCCTGGTGGACCACAGGATGAGCTCTTCGCTCAGCCGGCTCAGGTGCATCATCAGCACAGAGGAGGCGAAAAGGAAATCCAGGACAAAGTCCCGATCGCTCACCGCGTCCATGCTGTTTGCAGAAACGGATTCAAAGCCCAGTTCTCTTGCCACCATCTCCCGGTCGAGGTCGAAGGTGGCACCCGCAAGGGCCGCGCTGCCCAGGGGCATAACGTTCACCCGCTTCATGCTTTCCTGGTACCTGCGGCGGTCTCTTGCGAGCATCTCATAGTACGCGAGAAGGTGGTGGGCGAGAAGGATGGGCTGGGCCCTCTGCAGATGGGTATAGCCGGGAACAAGGACATCGATGTTTTTCTCTGCAAGGCCGACCAGGGTTTCCTGCATGTCTCCGATCAGGGTGATCACCCTCACAACGGCATCACGCACGTACATGCGCGTGTCGAGCGCCACCTGATCGTTGCGGCTTCTCCCGGTGTGGAGCTTTTCGCCCAAAGGGCCTACCTTTTCCACCAACCGTTTTTCCACCAGGGTGTGGATGTCCTCATAAGGCAGGTCGAAGGCCCCACCCTCGGTTTCCAGCTCTTTCCGAATCTCGGAGAGAGCCTCCGTAATCCTGGAGGCCTCTTCTTGCGCGATGATCCCCTGCTTGGCGAGCATCCGGCAATGGGCCCGGCTTCCCTCGATATCCTGCACGTAAAGGCGTTTATCAAAGGACAGGGAAGCATTGAAGCGCTCCAGGGCCTCGTCCGTCCCTTCCTTGAACCGTCCACCCCAGACTTTTTCAACCATTGGATTTCACTTTCTGTTCTTATCCGTGAAGATCTGCATCTATAGATTGGAAAGATCCCCTTGTCGCTTGGGGCATTGATGCTTTCCGGTGATCCCTATGGGTCCAGGGTTTCCTCTGACCTGTTGTCCGTTGTCCTATCTTTTCTTTTTTGCCTTTTTATGAACCGTCCCGAAATAGTATTGACACTTTGTTCTACCTGAAATGGCGCCTCGCGGTAGGAGCGAGCTCTCCATCCTCCGTAGCTGTCGCTACTGCGGAGGACGGACCGGTCGCGACGGTATCGCAAGCAGGCCCGCCAGAGGTTTACCCGCCTATGGCAGGCGGGTAAAAGTTTGCTTCCACATCACGTCTCGGGAGTGCGTAAAGCCCTCCCCTACATATTCTGTATTCTGCCTCCTGCCTTCTGTATTCTGTCTCCTGTCTTCTTCTGCCAGCCTACGCCACAATCTCCGTTCCCACGCCGACTTTGGTAAAAATCTCCAGCAGCATGGCATGCTTTTTCCTGCCGTCGATAATGTGCGCCTTTTTCACCCCTTTTTTCAAAGCCTCTACGCAGCAATGCACTTTGGGGATCATGCCTCCCCGAATGGTCCCATCCTCGATGAGCCGCTGCACTTCTCCGACCTTGATGGTGGAGAGGAGTTTCCCCTCTTTGTCCAGCACCCCTTCCGTGTCTGTAAGCAAGATCAGTTTCCGGGCCTTGAGCGAAGAGGCCACGTGACCTGCCACATGATCGGCGTTGATGTTGTAAGTCTCTCCCTTATTGCCCGCTCCCACGGGAGCGATGACCGGGATAAACCGCCCCTCCATGAGAGATTTAAGGATCTCGTTGTTGACGGAGGTGACCTCTCCGACCATCCCGATGTCGATGATCTCCGGAGGCTGATCATTGCCTCTCTTCTTGAAGTACTTCATTTTCTTGGCTGTGATGAGTTTTCCATCCTTGCCGGAAAGCCCGACGGACCGGCCCCCGTTTCGATTGATGAGCGCGACGATCTCTTTATTCACCTTGCCCACCAAGACCATCTCCACCACGTCCATGGTCTGTTTGTCCGTGACTCTCATGCCGTCGACAAATTCGGACTCGATCAAAAGCCTCTTCAGGAAAGTCCCGATTTGCGGCCCCCCTCCGTGAACGACAACGGGATTGAGGCCCACATACTTCATGAGGATCATGTCAAGGGCGAAGTTTTTTTTCAATGTCTCGTCCACCATCGCGTGACCCCCGTACTTCACCACGACAACGGCGTTGCTGAACCTTCGGATGTAAGGCAGCGCTTCGATCAGCACCTTGGCCCTGTCTTTGTAGTCGATCGTCATAAGTCATTAGTCATTGGTCATTTGTCATTGGGTGTACTCCGGTTCCCGATAGACCTTATATAAGCATTCAGGCGCGGCCCCAATTCGTCAAGCAGGGGCTTCAATTCTGCGACTTCCTCATCCTTCAGTAAAGCCCTCTTGTAAGCCCTGCGAAGCCAATGGCGTGTTTCATAAAGAGAACCACGCGAAATCCTTGCAAACTGTCTGTTCTCCCCAAAATGAAAACGCCCGAACCTTCTGCTATGTTGGCGCCGATGCTGTCGACTGCTTTGACGAGCTGGTATCCTAGGGTATTCTTGGCAAAGTCGGACCATTTTAAGACTATCTGCCAAATCCGGTCTCCCAGATCTTCTGCTAATCGGTAGACTTGAAGATCCTCAAAGGACTCGATTTTCTCTTTCATTAGTCTGCTCCAAATGACAAATGACTAATGACAAATGACAGGGTGGCATTAAAGGATGTACCGGCTCAGATTTTCATCATCGAGAATGTCCTTCAGCTTCTCCGTCACATAGTCCCTGTCAATGATCACGGCCTCCCCAAGGCGGTCCGGCGCCTCAAAGGAGATCTCGTCAAGAAGCTTTTCCATGACCGTGTGAAGGCGCCGCGCTCCGATATTCTCCATTCGGCTGTTCACTTGGTCGGCGATCCGTGCGATCTCCTCCACGGCTGATTCCTCAAAGACGAGGTTGACGGATTCCGTGGTAAGAAGCGCCTTGTACTGAGTGATGAGCGCATTCTTCGGTTCCTTGAGGATTCGAATGAAGTCCGCCTCGGTCAGGGAATCGAGTTCCACCCGGATAGGGAACCTGCCCTGAAGCTCGGGGAGAAGGTCCGAGGGCTTGCTCACATTAAAGGCGCCTGCGGCAATGAAAAGAATGTGGTCGGTTCGAACCATCCCGTACTTGGTCGTCACCGTGGAGCCCTCCACGATGGGAAGAAGGTCCCGCTGAACGCCCTCGCGGGAAACGTCCGGGCCGTACCTGGATTCAGAACCTGCAACCTTGTCGATCTCGTCAAGGAAGATGATGCCGTTTTGCTCGGTCATGCGGACCGCTTCAGACACCACGTTATCCATGTCGATGAGCTTCTGCGACTCCTCCTGGGTGAGTATCTCCATGGCCTCCGGCACCTTGACTCGCCTTCGTTTTTTCTTGGAAGGAAATAAGTTGCCGAAAACCTCCTTGATATTGAACTCCATTTCTTCAAGACCGGCCCCGGAAAAAATCTCGACCATGGGGGTGGTCTTGTGGGTCACTTCAAGCTCGACATAGCGGCCGTCCAGCTTGCCGCTTCTGAGCAGCCGCCTGAGCTTTTCCCTTGTGGAGTCCGGCTCCAGCCTGTCCGTCCTGACCACCTCCAGCACTTTTTCTTTATCGCCCTCTTCCCCCTCTCTCGCTTCATCCCTTCTTTTTGGAAGGAGGATGTCGAGCATTCGTTCCTCAGCCAGTTCCCTCGCCTTGACCTTGACCTTTTCCTGCTCTTCCTTTTTGGCCATGTTCACGGCCAGTTCGGTCATGTCCCGGATCATGGACTCCACGTCGCGCCCCACATAGCCGACCTCCGTGAACTTGGTCGCTTCCACCTTCAGGAACGGGGAGTTGGCCAGCCTTGCAAGGCGGCGGGCGATTTCTGTTTTGCCCACCCCTGTGGGGCCGATCATGATGATATTCTTGGGAGCGATCTCATCTCTCAAGTCACGGGGGACCTGTTGCCTCCGCCACCGGTTGCGCAAAGCGATCGCCACAGAACGCTTGGCCTGATGCTGGCCGATGATGTACTTGTCAAGTTCTGAAACCGTCTCCCTGGGCGTGAAAACCTTCACAAGGCCTGCGCCTTCGCCGACCACCACGTCTTTTGCCATGGCTTATCCTTTTTCACCGATCTCGTGAATCACGATCTGCTCATTGGTGTACACACATATCGAGGAAGCAATCTTCATGGCCTCCCTGGCAATGGAAAGGGCATCGAGGTTCGAGTGGGCCATGAGCGCCTTGGCGGCCGCCAAAGCATAAGCCCCCCCTGAACCGATCGCCGCGACCCCTTCATCCGGCTCGATCACATCGCCCGTTCCGGACAGGACCAGCATGTGATCCCGGTCCATAGCCAGAATCAGGGCTTCCAGCCTGCGCAAAACCCGATCCGTCCTCCAGTCTTTTGCCAGCTCCACCGAGGCCCTTGTCAGGTTTCCTTTGAACTTCTCCAGTTTGCCTTCCAGCCTCTCGAAAAGGCTGAAGGCGTCGGCCGCAGCGCCTGCAAATCCCGCCAGGATCGTATCCTTGTACATAAAGCGAACCTTCACGGCCTTGTGCTTCATGATCGTTTGGCCCACGCTGACCTGGCCGTCGCCGGCCATGACGGCCCTGCCGTCCCGAATCACGGCCAGAACCGTGGTGCTGTGGGTCTTCTTATTGTCTCTCATCTTGTTTGGATCTCCTTCAAAACAGCGGTATTTTGGCCCACTTATTGAGCGGCACACGGCGCAGCCCACTCCGCCGAAGTAACGGCGGCTACGAAGGCCGGGCGGCGCACGGCTCATGGAAGAAAAAGGCGTTACGGCCTGCTGCTTTCCGAACCCCCACGGTTCGGAATAATGGAATGCTGGAATAATGGAATGATGGAACGAAAATACAGAAGCTCTGAGCTCGGCATCTAAACGGTCATCTGCCTTTTAGACCCAATACTCCGATATTCCACTATTCCATCCTTCCTTCCTCATTTGCTCCTCGGGTGTGCCTTGTCATAGATTTCCGTCAGTTTGTCAAGGCTCACGTGGGTGTACTTCTGGGTCGTGGAAAGGCTCACGTGCCCCAGAAGCTCCTGCACCGCCCTCAGGTCGGCCCCTCCGTCCAAGAGATGGGTGGCAAAGGTATGCCTCAGGGCATGGGGGCTGATGTCGAGCATCAGACGTCCTTCCCGGCCGTACCTCTTGACAAGTTTCCCCACGCTCCTGGTGCTTAGACGTCCTCCCCGGGCGTTCATGAAAAGAGGACCTTCAAGAGCAGGACCATAAAGCTTTTTTCTGAGGCCGGAGGTTTCCTCCATGTAATCTTCCAGGGCTTTAAGGGCCTCTCGCCCTATGGGGACAATCCTCTCTTTGTTCCCTTTCCCCAAAACCTTCACCAGGCGCAGGCTGAAATCCACACCTCCCGTATCCAGCCCGGAAAGCTCGCTCACCCGAAGACCGCATGAGTAAAGGACTTCCAGGATTGCGCGGTCTCTCTTGCCGAGGGGCTGAGAAATATCGGGCCGTTGAAGGAGCCTGAACATCTCATCTACCGGCAAGTAAGTGGGAATATACTTTTCCAGTTTAGGAGACGCGATGTCCGCTGAAGGATTTTGCGCAACCAGCCCTCTTTTTTCCACATAAGCGAAAAAAGATCGCACCGCGGAAAGCTTGCGCGCAATCGTAGACCTTTTGTATGCTCCGAAAAGGTTGCCAATGTATTCCCGAATCAAGGGAAAATCAATGGATTCCAAAGAAGGCCGGGACTCTTTGTTCTTTGAAGCCCCCCCCTTTTCCCTCAAGAAATTGTGGAAATGATCCAGGTCGATCCGGTAGTTCCTCACCGTATGAGGGGAATATCCCTTTTGAGACCCGATCGCCTCGATGAATTCATTGATGAGTTCGGTCACCACCATTTATTTTGACCTGTAAATTATCGTATCCCTTCAGATCTAAATGGATACAAATTATCTAACATACCAGATTTCTTGCGTTTCGCAATAAAAAATTCCGGATTTCTCCGCTTGACTTTAATCGTATGCTTGATATAGCGTTAACAATTCAGCGCCTGCCTTTGAAAGGAACCGGATATGGAAAGGAAAAGCGACACTCTGAGAAACGTAGCGTTCATCGCCCATGTGGGTTCGGGCAAAACTTCCCTGGCCGAAGCCATGCTTTTCAATGGAAAAGCCACCACCCGCCTGTGTAAGGTTGACGACGGTTCGTCCAGTATGGACTTTGAACCCGAGGAAATCAAGCGCAGGATCACCATCAGCACCGCCATCCATCATTGCGACTGGAAGAGGCACATCATCAACATCATCGACACGCCGGGGGACGACAACTTTCTCTCCGATACCCGATCCGCCCTGCAGGCTGCCGACGGGGCGATCGTCGTCGTAGACGCCACAGCAGGCGTTAAGGTGGGAACGGAAAAGGTCTGGGCCTTTGCCGATGAACAATCATTGCCCCGGATCGTGTTCGTCAACAAGATGGATCGGGAAAGAGCGAACTTCTACGGCATTGTCGACGCACTGGTGAAAACATTTCAGGTCAAGGCGACC
>Ga0209164_1004780_pt1 | contig 11895 bp, 9 predicted proteins | sample MTBNYHSulfiMetaG_FD_187458 | JGI IMG/M metagenome (GOLD analysis project Ga0209164, IMG submission 187458) | Enrichment culture microbial communities from rom New York Harbor, USA that are MTBE-degrading - MTBE-NYH (New York Harbor Sulfidogenic)... | ecosystem: Environmental > Aquatic > Marine >... | reverse complement strand
GGCTACCCGGGCAGCGGTAGAAGAAGGTATTCTGCCTGGTGGTGGTGTTGCCCTACTTAATGCGATGTCGGTACTGGATAAATTACAGGCGAAGGGTGATGAAGCTACCGGTGTTAATATTCTGAGGAAAGCCGTGGAGGAGCCAATCCGCTGGATTGCGGAAAATGCCGGTAAAGATGGCTCAGTCATTGTGGACGCTGTTAAGAAGAGCGCGGCTGGGGTTGGCTACGATGCTGAAGCGGATGAGTTTAGTGACATGGTAAAGAAGGGTATTATTGACCCGACTAAAGTAGTCAGGTCTGCCCTGGAAAATGCGGCCAGTATCGCCGCTATGGTTCTGATTACCGAATCACTGGTTTCCGACATACCAGAGAAGGAGAAAATGCCAGGCATGCCACCCGGTGGTGGTATGGAGGGTATGTATTAATCCGCTATTGTCTGAATAGGTTGAAAACAGTCGTCATTATCAGGAATGACGACTGTTTTTCATTCTTTACAGTCATTGCTTCGGCTTCCTTCATTATGCGCAATCACTACAGGCCGGAATAACAACCAAATATTACAGTGAAATTTGAAAAGCTGCTTGATGGCCGCCTTGTGCTCTTAGAGGGGAATTTGCTGTATAATAGCTGTACAATAATAGTGGGGGTGTAATATGGCAACAGACTACGATAAAAGGCGGGCGGACTGGGCAAAGAGAGAGCAAGCGAAAGAAGAGGAGGAACGCAAAGGGGAGGTCAAAGTCGGAGAAGCATTGGGCAAGGCAACCGGAGATATCGGAAAAACCGGTGATGTGAGGGTTAGGATTGATAACGTTGAGACGCTGAGGTTTAAGCCCTTTGCGGATTTAAAGAAGGGTGATTCCATAAGAGTAACCATCGAAGCGGACTGGACCAGGAGAGGCCAAGAGAAGCAGGAGAAGGAACGCAAAGGGGAGGCCAAAGTCGGAGAAGCATTGGGCAAGGCAACCGGAAATATCGGAAAAACCGATGATGTGAGGGTTAGGATTGACAACGTTGAGACGCTGAGGTTTAAACCCTCTGTGGATTTAAAGAAGGGCGATTCCATAAGAGTAACCATCGAAAAGGTATAGCCCATACGGCTGCGAACGCTATAGCCTCTCAAACAGCCCCGATAGTTCACTGAAAATAGTAACCTTTTCTCACTTACGGTTGTCCAACGAGCCACGGAGGGTGCCTTTTCCCCAGTTGCTAACTGGGAAATATAGGACTCCGTAACCTGAGCGGCGGTTGCCAGGTCTCTCTGCTCAAAACCCACCTCATTAAGCCGGTGCCTGATTCCTAACGAAACATCCATCAGAGTTCTCCCTCTATTTAACCAGATATAGTTAATTTATTATGCCTAATAAAATATATATCACAAAATACTTGACAAAACAAGTTAACTATGGTATCGTTAAGTTAGGTGAGTAAATATTCTATTCACTTCTACGTTGCTCGAACTAGGTTGGGTTACGTGAATGCGTTCAGCCAACCAAGAAGGTTGACAGAATGAGGAGTAAAGAAGGAGTTATAACAATGAACATACTAGTTAGGAGACACGACGGCGAGCAAGCCATGGTTCCATTCTACAGTCCCTTGAGTCTACTTGGTGCGATGGACAGACTTGCCGGTAATATATGGGATTCTTCGAAACCATATAGCCTTGATACCAATTTGGTTCCCCATACCGATATTTATGAGGAGAATGACCAGTTGGTTATGAAGACTGAGCTACCCGGTATCAGCAAAGAAGACGTAAACATAACACTTCAGGGTGATAGATTGACCATAAAGGCCGAAAAGAAAGAGGCTGTGGTTGATGATACCGCCTGTTATGCTCGTGAGCGTCAATATGGGCAATACCTCCGCTCAGTAACCCTGCCTTTCCCTGTTAAGGAAAACGAGGTATCGGCAACCTTTGAAAACGGGGTTCTTGAGCTAAGACTCTCCAAGGCTGAAGAGTCCAAGGCTAAAAAGATCGAAATCAAGGCACGGTTTATTGAGGGTAAGCAAGAGAAGCCTACCAAGGCCTAAGGTACAAAGTCATTTAGTTTGTTTTGAGAGAGGGGCGGCCTAGTCCGCCCTTTTCCCTTTTCCGGAGAATACATTTGTGTTTGCTGCCAGGTGGAAGGACATAGTTATGGTTGCCAGTGATATACGCGCTTTAATATAATCAGACATGGTCAGATAGCCCAGCGACAGAAGTTGCTACGACAAAGTGATCTACGGCTGGTTCTATTATTATCCAATGTTGGGAGGTAGAATGATGACAGACCAAGAAGAACAATCACTAAAAGAGACCAGGCGAAAGGAAGAGCGTGCTGCTGAGGAAACTAAGCAATTAGCCAAAGACCAGGCAAGAAGGAAAGATACTTTAGCCAGGGAACAAGCGATTGAAGATGATCAGAAAAAAAGGGGAATCAAGCGTGAGGAAAAACAAGCGGCTGAAGAAATTAAGCAATCAGCTAGAGATAAGGCAAGAAGGAAAGACACTTTAGCCAGAGAACAGGCGATTGAAAAAGATCAGGAGGCGAGAAAGCTCAAGTCCAAGAAACAATCACGAGAGTAAGTTAATAGGGTATTTGGCAGTGAACTTGTATCACTTTCAAATACCCTTTTTACCTATAAGTAGGAGGGTAAGAAAGCAGGACAAGATTGCGGTTAATATATTGGATTTCTATCTCGCTTCCCGGGCTGCACGGGAGATCCAGTGCAACTCTGCCAAAACCAGGTATGGAAAATGACTTTCACAAGTCTGGTAGAGGGTGGGAAATTTAGCAAGTAAACGGTATATAATGGCAAGGCAGGCAAGCGAAGAGCATGATAAGACGCAGAATAATACACCCAAAGGCAATGTAGTGTCTGATAACAAGGCTGTTAAGGAAACTATCAAATCGTTAATCGCCGACCTGTCGAGTAAAGACGGAGTAGTGCGTGTAAAGGCACGTCAGCAGCTTGTGGCTTACAAAAAACGGTCTGTAGCTCCATTAATAAGAACACTGTCCAATGAGAACGACTGGGTGCGCTGGGAAGCAGCCAAAGCTTTGAGTCAAATCGGCAATAATAGGGCAATCAAGGCACTACTTGAAGCCTTATCAGATGAGAAATTCGAGGTTCGTTGGCTGGCTGCTGAGGGATTAATTCGAATAGGGCGTAGAGCAATAGTCCCCTTGCTGGAGGCATTAGTCAAGCATGCGGATTCGTACTGGTTACGTGAGGGCATCCATCACGTGCTACACGACATTAACACAGGGAAAACTACAGAGGTATTACGGCCGGTTTTAGTGGCACTCGAGGGTCCGGAGCCATCGTTAGTAGTACCTCTGGCAGCAAAAGCAGCCCTGGATGCCTTAATAAAAAAGTCCAGTCCACATAAATCAATCTCAATTTAGAGATAGCGTTGCTGAGAGGCTATGGGAAATTCAGGCAAGGGGAGGCGAAGAACCATGAAAACCGATGCAGAGCTACAGCAGGATGTTATGAATGAGCTTAAATGGGAGCCGACTATTAAAGCGGAAGAGATTGGGGTTGCTGTCAAAGATGGTGTTGTGACGCTGAGCGGCTATGTCGATAGCTATGTTAAGAAGGGGGCTGCCGAGCGTGCCGCCGCACGAGTTTTTGGCGTCAGGGCGGTGGCTGAAGAAATCCAGGTCAGGTTGCCCGGCTCTCTTAAGCGGTCAGATGAGGACATCGCCGGGGCGGTGTCAAATGTTCTCGAGTGGAATGTCCTGGTGCCTCATGACCGCGTCAAAGTGCAGGTGCAGGACGGGCTGGTTACTCTGAGTGGCGAGGTAGACTGGGGGTATCAAAAATTCGCTGCCGAGGAGGCCGTGCGCTACCTCATGGGAGTAGTATGGTTCAATAACCAGATTACGGTCAAGCCGACGGTCAAACCGCAGGATTTAAGGGACAAAATCGTAAGCGCATTTCAGCGCAATGCCTTGCTTGATCCGCGGCGAATCACAGTAGAAACTCGAGGCGGCTGGGTGATTCTTAGCGGCAGTGTGCGTTCCTGGGGAGAGAGAGCAGAAGCCCAGTGGGCGGCCTGGGCCGCACCAGGCGTGTCCGAAGTTGAGAACAATATCATAATTAGCCCTTAGGCAGACAACGGAAAGGGGGAAGTGCTATGAAACAAGATGCTAAATATATTCGCTGGTTTGAAGAGATCAAGATTGGAGATATTCCTATTGTCGGTGGTAAGAATGCCTCTCTGGGAGAGATGTATCGTGAGCTTACGAGCCAGGGAGTCAGGATTCCGAATGGGTTCGCGGTAACTGCCGAGGCATACTGGTACGTAATAGAATCAGCCGGAATTCTTGACCAACTCAAGGATGCCATGCTGGGTCTGGATAAGACTAACCTGGCTGACCTTATGAAACGAGGGAAAAGAGCTCGCGATTTGATTTTGGGTGCTGGCATTCCCGATGACCTCTGGGCTGAAGTAAGGACTGCCTATGACAGGCTTTGCGAGGAGTATGGCCCAGACACGGATGTTGCGGTGCGTAGTTCCGCCACGGCAGAAGACCTCCCCACGGCATCATTCGCCGGCCAGCAGGAAACTTATTTAAACATAAGCGGATATCCCGCCCTGAGAGAGGCCTGCAGCAAATGCTTGGCATCGCTCTTTACCAACCGGGCAATATCCTATCGTATTGATAACAACTTCGACCATTTCGAGGTAGCCCTTTCTATCGGTATTATGAAGATGGTACGCTCTGACCTGGCCACCAGCGGCGTGATGTTTACCATTGATACGGAGACAGGCTTCAGTGACGTTGTTTTCATTACAGCATCCTATGGGTTGGGAGAAAACGTTGTCCAGGGAGCTGTCAGCCCTGACGAGTACTATGTTTTCAAACCGACTTACAGAGAGGGCTGCAGGGCTATAATCAGAAAAAACCTTGGGGGCAAGTCCATCAAAATGGTTTACGGCGTAGGTGACTCAAAAGTCCTGACACGAAACGTGGCGGTCCCGGAGGCGGACCGTCGACGGTTCTGTATTACTGATGATGAGATCTTGAGCTTGGCTGGCTATGCGCTTAAGATAGAAGACCACTATTCAGGGAAAACCGGAGAATCTCGGCCAATGGATATCGAGTGGGCAAAAGACGGGATAACCGGCGAGTTATTCATAGTTCAGGCTCGACCAGAAACAGTTGAGTCGCAGAAAGCCCTTGATATACTGGAGACATATTACCTGGACAAGAAAGGCTCGATCCTGGCGATAGGTAAGGGCGTAGGGGAAAAGATCGCCAGCGGTAAGAGCCGCGTAATCTCTAATGTAGCCCAACTATCTTCGTTCAAACCCGGAGAGATACTCGTATCAGACAGTACTAACCCGGATTGGGAACCAGTGATGAAAACGGCGGCCGCGATTATAAGCAATAGGGGTGGCAGGACCTGCCATGCAGCCATTGTCAGTCGCGAGCTCGGTATCCCGGCGGTGGTCGGTGCTGGCGATGCCACGGAAAAAATCCGTACGGGGCAGGAAGTTACAGTAAGCTGTGCCGAGGGCGATCAAGGTATAGTTTATGAGGGTATTCTCCCGTTTCACGTAGAAAGGCTCAGCCTCAAAGACCTCCGGCGGCCAAAAACAGAGATTATGATGAATCTTGGTAATCCCGAACAAGCCTTTTCCCTGTCCAAGATTCCCAATGACGGTGTTGGTCTGGCGCGTATGGAGTTTATTGTCAACAGCTACATACAAGTTCATCCTATGGCTCTCGTCCATCCTGAAAAGATAACAGATGAGGCAGAGCGGAAACAAGTGGATGACCTTACTTTCGGCTATCAAGATAAGAAGGACTACTTTGTGGAAAAACTGGCCCATGGTGTCGGGACTATCGCAGCGGCTTTCTATCCGAAACCTGTTATCGTACGCATGAGCGACTTCAAAACCAATGAATACGCCCATCTCGTAGGGGGACGCTACTTCGAACCGGTGGAAGAGAATCCCATGATAGGTTTTCGCGGTGCCTCTCGTTACTATAACGAACGATACAGGGAAGGCTTTGCGCTGGAGTGCAGGGCATTGAAACAGGTTCGAGAAGAGATGGGATTGAACAATCTCATCATAATGATCCCCTTCTGTCGGCGGTTGGATGAGAGTGAGAGAGTTCTGGCAGAGATGGCAAAGAACGGCTTGAAACGGGGAGAAAACGGACTTCAGGTCTATATTATGTGCGAAATTCCAAATAATATCGTCCTGGTTGATGAATTCAGCAAGCTATTTGATGGCTTTTCCATCGGTTCCAATGACCTGACCCAACTGGTATTAGGAGTTGACCGCGACTCAGCACTCGTAGCCCATGATTTTGATGAACGAGACCCTGGAGTGATGAAGATGATTTCTATGGCTATCCAGGGAGCCAGAAGAAACCATCGCCATATTGGACTCTGTGGTCAGGCGCCAAGTGATTATCCTGAGTTTGCTGAATTCCTGGTGAAAGAAGGAATAAATTCAATGTCTCTCAACCCTGACTCGATAATGAAAGTAACCCTTCAGTTAGTGGATATAGAAGATAAATCCTTAAAATAATGCACTTAAATAGTTAAGAGGTGATACATGAATTCCAAAGGCTGTCCTTTACATGGTACTAATTTCGGGTATTGTTCAGGTTGCGCTCAAAAGCAAACTTGCGTCTTCTTACAAATCCTAAAGAAACTGGGAGACATCGAAAAAAGGGTTAACGCTCCTTCTTAGCCGCTGACCTAGTTAGGACAGGTGATTCAAAAAGGCCCAACTATCCCACTTTCGATGAGTACATATACATATGGGATCTGCTTATCTTGGCGCCGGGTGCTTATGCTTTTAGCTACTATCTTGCTCAAGAAATATAATTCCTTTATTTAAAGACTCGGCTCAGTCCTGTCCTATAACCATTCCTGCGGGAACCACTACTATGCCTTTATCCGATATTGTGCAGCCTTTCCTCGCATCCGCCTCCAGGTCATATCCAATTGATACGCCAGACTGGATTCTCACCCCGGTGTCGATAATAGCTCGCCTTATCTTAGCCCTTGGCTCTATATTGACATCATCAAATATTATCGATTCCTCGACTAAAGCATCTCTCTCCACGATTACGCCTGGAGACAGAATAGACCTCCACACCGTGCCTCCGCTAATGATACAGCCATCAGACACCATAGAATCTGGTACTTTCCCTCCAAAGATAAATTTGCTCGGAGGTAGTGACCTCTCGTATGCTCGGAACGGCCACTGCTCCCCGTAGAGATTAAAAGGTGGATCTACACTCACCAGATCCATACTCGCTTCATGGTACGAATCGATGGAGCCAATATCCTTCCAGTAAGAAGAATCACGAGTCCTATCAACCAGAACCTTATACCTTGTGCCCTCTTTCACTTCAACCGCGAAATCCTCAATCTTATTCTCTTTTTCGTAGTCGTAGACGAAGATGTTATGACCTCGACTGATCGCTTTTGGAATGACACCTTTACCGAAGTCGTCTTCTGGTTCTTGTAGAGCTTCTTTCAGAGCACCAGCTTTAAATACATAAACCCCCATGGAGCCAAGTACATATTCTGGAGCCTCGGCAATTTTTTCTGGATGTGGTGGCTTTTCCTCGAATCCAACTACTCTGTGGTCCTCGTCTTCTTCAAGCACCCCCAGTCTTTCCGCAGCCTCTTCTACTCTTAACCTGACAGCCGATATGGTGATATCCGCCTTTTTTATCTTATGATAGGCAAATATCTGACGGTAGTCCATTTTGTAGATATGGTCACCAGATAGAATCAGGACAGGATCGCCGGCCTTCCCCTTTATTAAATCAAGGTTTTGCCGTATAGCGTCAGCCGTACCACGGTACCAATCTGCACCAATTTTCTGCTGAGCAGGCACGCAGTATATATAGTCCCCCAACCTTGAACCAGAGATACCCCACCCGTTCTGGATATGCTTATGCAATGAGTCCGACAGGTACTGTGTGAGAACTGAAATCTGGCGGATGCCTGAGTTGATGCAATTGCTCAGCGTAAAATCGACGATTAGGTATTTACCGCCGAAGGGAACGGCCGCTTTCGATCGCCCTCTCGTTAAAGGCAGCAGCCTTTCACCCGCTCCGCCTGCCATTACTATTGTATGCACGTTGTCCACTGCCATTCCCTGCAATATCCTTTCTTCCCTGATTATAGCAAAATATCAGAATTGTGGGCAGTGGCAATGGGTTGCTCTTCTGCTACACCTCCTTGAATAGTGGACATTAGAATAAGGTGTCAAATTTACAGCGTATAATTCAGATTTACCCCAATGGGAAGAATCATATGAGAAGCTGCGTTTTTGACTTCTTTTAAGGCTTTTATTTACTTATTACGTCAATGTTTGGTGGATGCTGATATGCATTCTGCAGATATTGGGTAATCATGCGCTGTGCGTTGAAATATGATCCATTGAGAGCGATGGCTGAACGCATAATGCTCGCAAACTGGCTTGGCTCTTTATAATACATGGGGGCTATTACTTGTTCAAGCTTATTATATAGGGAAGCACTTTCTTGACCAATATTTGATTCAGATTGCCACTCCTCACCTATAGACCATCCAGTCACACCCTCTAGGTGCCCTTCAATCCACCACCCATCCAATATGCTAAAGGTGGGTACTCCATTTAGCGCCGCTTTCATGCCACTCGTTCCCGAAGCCTCATGAGGCTTTTGAGGGGTGTTCAACCACAAATCAACGCCGGAGCATACGTTTTTTGCCAATGACATGTCATACTCTTCGAGGTAAACTACAGGTATACAGTTCTTCAGGGAGCTTGCTGCTTCCCAGATTTTCTTAATAAGAGCCTTGCCACCCTCATCTCTTGGATGTGCTTTCCCTCCATAGATAATTTGGAGCGGATAACCTTTTCGTACTATCCCTCTTAACTGCTCTAAATCGTAAAACAAGAGGTCGTGTCGTTTGTATTCGGTAGCGCGTCTGGCAAAACCGATGGTCATAACTTGTGGATCCAGACGCATACCTGTACGCTTCTCTACCTCGGTGAGCAGTTCCAGTTTGGCTTCAGTATGGGTGTTCCGTATTTCATCCAGTGGTATGCGTATAGCGTATTTCAGGTAAAGGTTGTCACGGCGCCACTGGGGAATAAAACGGTCGTATAGGCGACAGAAAGCTGGTGATGTCCAGGTCACGGCATGTACACCATTAGTGATGGAATTGACCTTATGATTGGGGAAAATGGTGCGAGAAATGTCTTCGTGACGCATTGAAACGCCATTGATATAGCACGAATAATTTATAGCCAAATCAGTCATACCAAGAACACCGTTGGTAGAGCATTGAGACGTCATTAGAAAATCTGCTCGTTCGTTGCCTAATACCTCCCTGACTAAATTAATAGGGAATGCATCATGCCCCATTGGAAGAGGAGTATGTGTCGTGAACACACAATGCCGAATGACTGCTTCTCTCTCAGCCACACCTATCGCATCAAGAGAACGTCCCCAACTCTGCTCTTCGAACAGTGCCAGCGTAACGAGGGCGGAGTGGCCTTCGTTCATGTGATAGGCTTGAACCACTCGATGTCCCAGAGCACGTAGTATGGCCACACCGGCAAAACTAAGGATGACCTCTTGGCATAGACGATAGCGAGCATCGCCTCCGTAAAGGTAGTCAGTAAGACTTTGGTCCTCTGGCGAATTTTCCGGTAAGGATGTGTCAAGAAAATATACTGGCACACTGCCTCCGAACTCACCATGCACCATATAGCGCCATGCCTGTACCTGTATCTGACGACCAGCAATGCTTATCAACACTCTTGATGGGAGCAGCTCTAGGAATGCCTCAGGAGACCACCTCACATCGCTTTCCGACTGGTTACCATTGCTATCAAGATGCTGCTGGAAATAACCCTTGCGGTGCAAAAGCGTTATACCTACGGCCGGGATGTCTAGATCAGCAGCGGCACGCATAGCGTCTCCGGCTAATATGCCCAGACCCCCAGAGTATGTTGGCATCTTTGGGTCAACAGCGAACTCCATGGAAAAGTAGGCGACGGTTAATGTTTCCATAGGCTAATTCACTAATATTACTCCGTATATGTGAGGAATACAATTATTACGTGAGCAACTCATTTGAAGAATCGATAATTCAGATTTGAGGTTTATGATTAAACGGCATATTTCGTTATGAAGGTAAACTCCCTCTGCAATTTCCAGTAGATTGGCCTAGCAATGGCATGGATGAAGCCTCCCTGTTCGGGAGGCTTCATGTTTTTCTTATTTCTCTCTCCGTCCCCGGGGGGGGTTACCTACGTAAATTTGGTTCTTGAAATTTCACCTATGACTTTTTGTGGAATGGGGGTGATGTTGCACAAATGTCAGGAATGTTCAATGAGATTTTCCAGAGCTCCAGACGTTATGGGTCCATTTTTGTCTTTCTTCCTGTTGCCAAAAGCCGTGAAATGGGGGTAGAATACTCACAAAACCACGAGGGGTTAAAAGCAACAAAGATTAGCTGCCGGATGGGGATAATTTATGGAGACGGGTAGTTGGAAAAACAAACTCTACTTCGGGGATAACCTCGATATCCTGCGTGAACACGTAGCTTCGGAAACTGTTGATCTCATTTACCTTGACCCTCCCTTCAACTCTAACGCCAGCTACAATGTCCTGTTTCAGGAGAAGTCTGGTGAAAAGTCAGCCGCTCAGATAACTGCTTTCGAGGATACCTGGCATTGGGGCATGGAATCAGAGTATGCCTATCAAGAAATCGTTAAAGAAGGGCCAAGAAAACTGGCTGATTTGCTACAAGCTCTACGGGCGTTTTTGGGCCAGAATGACATGATGGCTTATCTGGTGATGATGGCGCAGCGGATGGTGGAGCTGCACCGAGTGCTGAAGCCGACAGGTAGTATCTACCTGCACTGTGATCCGACAGCCAGCCACTACCTAAAGCTATTAATCGACGCCGTGTTTGGGTTCAATAATTTTAGAAATGAGATTGTTTGGCAGAGATATGGCTCTCATAATGACCCAAAACGGTTTGGCCGTATCACTGATTCCATATTTTGGTTTTCCAAGACAGACAGATATATTTTTAACCCCATAAGAACGGAATACCGCGAAGACCATCTCACTACACGCTTCAATTACGAAGACCCAGATGGCAGAAGATTCTGGCCTAATACGTGTTTAGCTCCTGGTGGTAGAGGCCCAAGATATGTATGGAATGGGCATGAAGCAAATTGGCGCTTTACACGTGAAAAAATGGAGGAACTAGACGCCAAAGGCGAAATATATTACAGTAAGAGCGGTATTCCTTACCACAAGAATTATCTTGATGAACTACCCGGCCAACTAATTCAGAATCTTTGGACGGATATTAAGATGACCAGAAGTGGAAAGGAACGACTTGGTTACCCCACGCAGAAACCCGAAGCCCTCTTAGAGCGCATTATTTCAGCCAGTAGTAATGAAGGTGATCTGGTGCTGGATCCCTTCTGTGGCTGTGGGACTACCATCGCCGTAGCAGAACGCCTTAAGCGTCGCTGGATTGGAATAGATATTACCCACCTAGCTATCAGCCTCATGCGTCACCGCCTCCATGACACATTCGGACCTGACCTTGCGCCTTATGAGGTTATCGGTGACTCCAAAGACCTAGAGAGCGCTAGGGCGTTGGCAGAGCAGAACCGTTATCAGTTTGAGTGGTGGGCTTTGGGTCTGGTGGACGCCCGTCCCGCGCAGGATAAGCGTAAAGGGGCTGATCGTGGTGTGGATGGCTATATCAACTTCTTTGATGATAACAGTGGTAAGGCGAAGACAGTGGTGGTGCAGGTAAAAAGCGGTCACATCAATGCCGCTTACGTCCGTGACTTGAAAGGCGTTCTGGAGCGAGAGAAGGCTCCCATTGGCATACTCATCACCCT
>Ga0209164_1004779_pt1 | contig 11900 bp, 10 predicted proteins | sample MTBNYHSulfiMetaG_FD_187458 | JGI IMG/M metagenome (GOLD analysis project Ga0209164, IMG submission 187458) | Enrichment culture microbial communities from rom New York Harbor, USA that are MTBE-degrading - MTBE-NYH (New York Harbor Sulfidogenic)... | ecosystem: Environmental > Aquatic > Marine >... | reverse complement strand
CCCGTCGAGGGGCACGTTCAGGTCGGAGCGCACCAGCACGGTGCGGCCCCCCACGTCGAGGTCGTCGATGGTGCGGAAACTCGTCAACTGGTCCTCCGGCTCCTTGACCCGGTCACGCTAGCCGCCGCAGTACGGCGCCCAAGCGGGCCGGGTCGTGCTGCGGCCAGGGGGCCGCGGGGTCGGCCAGGGCCGCCGCTTCGAGGTGCGCCCCAAGCGCTTTGATCTCCGCTCGATCGACCCCTATGGCCTCGACCGTATCGGGCGCTCGGAACGGAGCCTCATTGGCTACCACCACGTCGGGGACCCGCATCCCGGTCACGGCGCACAGGGCGCGCACGTGGTCCGCCCCGCCCATCCCCAGGGTCTCCCCGTCCTGAGTGGTCAGGTTGCACACGTAGATAAGGCGGGCCGGGGAGGCATCGACCGCCGCCGCCATGCCCGGAACCACCAGCGTGGCCGCGAGCGAAGTGAACAGGCTCCCGGGCCCGATCACCACCTGATCCGCCTCGGCCAGGGCCTCCAGCGCTGCGGGCGAAGCCACCGCTCCGGGAGGCTCCACCGCCACCTGTTCGACCCGACCCCGGCCCACGGCGATGGCCACCTGCCCCCGCACCTCCACCCCATCCACCACGGCCCGCAGTCCCAGCGGCTCCGCTGCGGCCGGGATGACCCGGCCCCGGGCGCCCAGCAGGCGGCCGAGGGTGGCCAGCGCCGCCTCCAGGCCGCCCTCGGCAGCCGTCAGCCCGGCGAGTATCAGGTTGCCCAGGGAGTGGCCGGCGACGTCGCCCGAGGCGAAGCGATGGCACACCGCCTCTCGCCACGGGGACGGGTCGGGACTGAGCGCCAGCAGGGCGCGCCGGCAATCTCCCGGCGGAGGCACGCCCAGGGCGGGGGCCAGGCGGCCCGAGGACCCGCCGTCGTCTGCCACGCTCACCACTGCGGTCACCTCGCCGGCGTACCCCCTGATGGCCGCCAGCGCCTGTGCCAGGCCGTGCCCCCCGCCCAGGGCCACCACCCGGGGCCCGGCCGCGCCCGGCTCGATCTCCTCCAGGAGGGGCGCCGACATCAGGTCGATGGTGGTCATCGCTCCAGGTCCCGGTGCCGCACCGCCACCTCCACCTGCCGGTCCGCCAGCCAGCGACCCAGCTCCTCGGCGATCACCACCGAGCGGTGCCGGCCCCCGGTGCAGCCCACCCCGATGGTCAAGTAGGACTTGCCCTCGGCCTCGTAGCGGGGCAGCAGGAACTCGAGAAGGGCCTGGGCCCGCTCCAGGAAGCCCGCCGTGTCCCCCGGGCCCAAGACGTAGCGGCGCACCGCCTCGTCGTGCCCGGTGAGCGGCCGCAGTTCGGCCACCCAGTAGGGATTGGGCAGGAACCGAACATCGAAGAGCAAGTCGATGACCCGCGGCACCCCGTGCTTGAAGCCGAAGGAGGTGACCGCCACCCGCAGCGGCCGCCGCGGCTGCTCGCCCGAGAAGATCTCGCCCAGGGCGCGGCGCAGATCGTGCACCGTGCGGTCCGAGGTGTCGATCACCACGTCGGCCCGCCCGCGCAGATCCTGCAAAGCCCGGCGTTCCAGCGCAATCGACTCCGCCAGGGTGGGAGCCTCCACCGGATGCGGCCGGCGGCTCTCCTCGAAGCGCGTCGCCAGCACCTCGTCGTCGGCATCCAGGAACAGAAGGGTGGTGGGGACGCCGTCGGTATCGAGAGTCACCAGCACTTGCTCCAGCACCTCGAACGACAGGCCGCCCCGCGTATCCACCGCCACCGCCAGGCGCCGCCGGCGTGCATCACGTGCCGGGTCTGCCTCCTGCACTACCTGGGAGATCAGCCCGGCCGGCAGGTTGTCGATCACGAAGAAGCCCAGGTCCTCGAGGGCCTTGCCGGCAAGGGAGCGGCCCGCTCCCGACATGCCGGTGATCACCACCACCTGCGGCCGCTCAGGCACCTCACTCCTCCTCTTCCGCTTCGCCGCTCTGCCGTTCCGGCCCGCGGGGCTCCGGCGCCCGCAGGGCGGCGTGCACCGCCGCCGCCACGGTGACCGGAACCACCCGGCTCAGCTCCTCCACACCGGCCTGTCGCAACTTGGCCAGCGAGCCGAAACGCCGCAGCAAGGCCTTGCGCCGCGCCGGCCCCACGCCGGGCACCGCGTCCAGCGCCGAGCCCACCATACGCCGACCCCGCAGCCTGCGGTGGTAGTCCAGGGCAAAGCGGTGAGCTTCGTCGCGCACCTGCTGGAGCAGGTACAGCGCCTCTTCACCGCGGCCGAGGCGCAGCGGCTCGGCCTGCCCGGGCAGGTACACCTCCTCCATCCTCTTGGCCAGCCCGGCAACGGGGATGGACAGGCCCGACTCCTCCACTACTTGCACCGCTCGGGAGACCTGGCCGGCGCCGCCGTCGACCAGCAGCAGCGAAGGCGGATAGGCGAAGCGCCCCCGATCCTCCACCGGCTGTTCGCGCTCCCGCAGGTAGGCGCCGAGGCGCCGGCGCAGCACCTCCTCCAGAGCCGCGAAATCGTCCTGGCCGGCCACCTCCCGCACCCGGAACCGCCGGTACTGGTTGCGCCGGGGCAGGCCGTCCTCCATGACCACCATGGAGCCCACCGTGTCGCGGCCCCCGATGGTGGAGATGTCGTAGCACTCGATGCGCAGCGGCGGTTCCGGCAGCCCCAGGGCCTCCTGCAGGCTGCGCAGCGCCCGGGCGCGCGCGTTGTGATCGGCGTGGCGTTGCAGGCGGTGGCGGGCGAACACCTCGGCGGCGTTGGCTCGGGCGGTGCCCAGCAGCCGCCGCTTGGCCCCGCGCTGAGGCACGCGCAGCACGACCTTCCCCCCGCGCCGCATCCCCAGCCACTCCTGCCACAAGGCGGCGTCCTCGGGGAGCACGGGCACCAGCACCTCCCGAGGCGGGGTGTCCTCTCCGTAGACCTCCCCCAGCAGGCGTCCCACCAGAGCCGGGGTAGCCACCTCTTCCACCTTGTCCACCACGGTCGCCAGCCGCCCCGTCACCCGGCCCCGGCGCACGGTGAGCACCACCAGCGCCGCCTCCAGGTCATCCTCCTCCACCGCGAGCAGGTCGAAGTCCTCCTTGCGCAGGGTGGCCACTTCCTGGCGAGCGAGCGCCTTTTCCACCGCGGCCGCTTGGTCGCGCAGGCGCGCCGCCCGCTCGTACTCCAGGGCCCCCGACGCCGCCTCCATGTCGGCGCGCAGCGAGGCCAGCACCGGCTCGCCGTCGCCTCCCAAGAAGCCGGCCAGGCCCGCGACGTAGCCCGCGTAGTCCTCGGCGCTCACCTCCCCCACACACGGCCCGGCGCAGCGCTCGATGTGGAACAGCAGGCAGGGCCGCCCCTCGGCCCGGCAGCGGCCGAACTTGGCATTGCTGCAGGTGCGCACGGGGAAGGTCCGCAAGAGCAGGTCGAGAGTCTGCCGGATCGCGTAGGCGTTGGCATAAGGCCCGAAGTACTGCGTATCGCGCCGCCGGCGGCCGCGCATCACGGTGGCTCGGGGCCACTCCTCTCCCCGGGTGATGGCCAAGTAGGGATACGACTTGTCATCGCGCAAGCGGATGTTGAAGCGGGGCCGGTGCTCCTTGATGAGGTTGTACTCCATCATGAGGGCCGCCGCCTCGCCGTCGGTGACGATCCACTCCACCGACTCGGCGGCGTCGACCATGGCCCGGGTACGCGCCGGGAGATCCCGCCCGAAGTAGTTGGCCAGGCGCTTGCGCAGCGACTTGGCTTTGCCCGCGTAGAGCACCGCGCCGTGGCGATCGCGGAACAGATAGGCCCCCGGGGCGTCGGGGATCTCCGCGGCTGCGGGACGGCTCTCCATGCCGGCCAGCGTACCGCCCGCTCACCGCCATCTCGGGGAAGCTCCCGGCGGCGCTAGGTGCGCCTCCAGCGAGCGGCCAGCATGCGCGGGATCTGGCGTTGGGCGGCCAGCAACGGGTCGGCCGCCGCGCGCTTCTCCCCCACCCCGTGCTCCACGAGTCGCTCCAGGCACCAGCCGGCGGCCGCCGCCTGGCTGAGCAGCCGGCCCAGCGAGCGATGGTGGAAAGTCACCGTGCCCTCCCCGGCGGGCTCCGTGCTGGTTCCCTCCTCCATGTAGGGGCCCCAACGCCACAGCACCTCGCCGTCATCGGGGTCCACCAGGGGGCCGGAACCCGGCGCGGTGTATGCCGGGTGGTTGGCCACCACCACCAGCACCCCTCCCGCCCCGACCGCGGCCGCCGCGGCGGCGAACAGGGCCGCGGAGTCGGGAAGGTGCTCCATCACCAGCACCGCCACCGCCCCGTCGAGCGCCCCGGGCCGCACCCAGCCCAGGTCGGGAAGCCGGCAGACCGTCACCGGGCCGGCCGCCGCCGCCCGCCGCGCCAGGCGCTCGGACAGGTCGCATCCCACCACTCGCGCCCCCCGCCCGGCCACGGCCCGCATCACTTCGCCTTCACCGCAGCCCAGGTCCAGGTACCGGAGGCCGGGAAGCGGGTCGAGCAACTCCACGGCCAGCGGCACCACCTCTTCGGCATAGACCGGGTCGGTGCTGACCTCGGTCACCCACCAGTCGGCCACCGCGTCGTCCCAGGGGAGCGTCACGGCAGCAACTCCCGGAGGAACTTGCCGGTGTAGGACTCAGGCACCGCCGCCACCGCCTCCGGCGGCCCGGCGGCCACCACCCGGCCTCCCTCGTCGCCCCCCTCCGGGCCCAGGTCGATCACCCAGTCGGCCGACTTCACTACATCGAGGTTGTGCTCGATGACCACCACCGTGTTGCCGGCGTCCACCAGGCGCTGCAGCACCCCCAACAGCTTCCGCACGTCCTCGAAGTGCAGGCCCGTCGTGGGCTCATCGAGGATGTAGAAGGTGCGCCCGGTGGCGCGCTTGCCCAACTCCGCCGCCAGTTTGACCCGCTGCGCCTCACCGCCCGACAGGGTGGGAGCCGGCTGGCCCAGTTTCACGTAGCCCAGGCCGACGTCGTAGATCGTCTGCAGCACCCGCCCCAGAGCGGGCTGGTTCTCGAAGAAAGCCAGCGCCTCGGTGACCGACATGTCGAGCACATCCGCGATGCTGTGCCCCTTCCAGAGGATCTCCAGGGTCTCGCGGTTGTAGCGGCGCCCCTTGCACTGCTCGCAGCGGATGTAGACGTCGGGCAGGAAGTGCATCTCGATCTTGATGGTGCCGTCGCCTTTGCAGGCCTCGCACCTGCCCCCGGGCACGTTGAAGGAGAAGCGCCCCGGCTTGTAGCCCCGGGCCCGGGCATCGGGGGTGCTGGAGAACAGCTCCCGCACCCGGTCGAACAGCTTGGTGTAGGTGGCCGGGTTGGAGCGCGGGGTGCGGCCGATGGGCGACTGGTCGATGTCGATGACCTTGTCGATCTGCTCTACGCCCTCCAGCCGCCGATGCCGCCCGGGGAGCTCCCGAGACGAGTAGAGCAGCCGGTGCAGGCCCTTGCTGAGGATCTCCTCGACCAGGGTGCTCTTGCCGCTCCCCGAGACGCCGGTGACCGCGATCAGCAGCCCCAGAGGGAACTCCACGTCGAGGTCCTTCAAGTTGTTCTCCGCCGCCGCACGCACCCACAAGGCGCGCCCGTCGGGCTCCCGCCGCCAGCCGGGGACGGCTACCTGCCGTCGACCGGCCAGGTAGTCCCCGGTGACGGAGGTCTCTTCGGCCGTGATGGCCGCCAGGTCCCCCTCGGCCACGATGCGGCCCCCGTGCTCTCCTGCCCCCGGGCCGATGTCGACGATGTGATCGCCGGAGCGGATCGTCTCCTCGTCGTGCTCTACCACGATCACCGTGTTGCCCAGGTCGCGCAGCCGCACGAGCGTCTCGATGAGGCGCCGGTTGTCGCGCTGGTGCAGGCCGATCGACGGCTCATCGAGGATGTAGAGGACCCCCACCAGCCCCGAGCCGATCTGGGTGGCCAGGCGGATGCGCTGCGCCTCCCCGCCGGCCAGGGTGGCCGCGCTGCGGGCCAGGGTGAGGTAGTCGAGGCCCACGTCGAGCAGGAAGGCCAGCCGGGCGCGGATCTCCTTGAGCACCGGAGTGGCGATACGACCCTGCCGCTCGTCGAGTTCCAGCCCGTCCAGGAAGTCCTGGGCGCGGCGCAGAGAGAGACTCGAGACCTCGTGGATGTTGGCTCCGCCCAGGGTCACCGCCAGGGCCGCCGGGTTGAGGCGGGCTCCCCCGCAGGTCTCGCAGGGGACCAGGCGCATGTACTGCTCGTAGGACTCCCGGGCTCCCTCGCTGTCGGCGTTCTCGTGGCGCCGGCTGAGGTAGGGCACCAGCCCTTCGTAGGCCGTCTGGTAGCGTCGCAGCCGGCCGAAGCGGTTCGTGTAAGAGACGGTGATCGGCTCATCCCCCGTCCCTTCGAGCACTAAGGCCCGCTGCTCGGGCGTCAGCTCCCGGAAGGGAGTGTCCAAGGCGAAGCCGTGCTGCCGGGCGACCCCCTCCAGGATCCGGAAGTAGTAGCCCGCCCGGAAACGCCCTTGCCACGGCAGGATCGCCCCCTCGGCCAGCGAGCGGTCCTCATCGGGGATGGCCAGGTGCCAGTCGACCTGGAAGCGGGACCCGATGCCCTTGCACGCCGGGCAGGCGCCGTAGGGGCTGTTGAAGGAGAAGTTGCGGGGCTGCAGGTCCTCGAACGACAGTCCGCAGGCATCGCAGGCGAAGTGCTGGCTGAAAGACAGCGTCGGCCCATCCACCACGTCCACCACGGCCACCCCCTCCGCCAGGCGCAGGGCGGTTTCCAGGGAGTCGGTGAGCCGCCGTTCCATCCCCTCCCGGCGCACCAGCCGGTCGACGATCACCTCGATGGTGTGCTGGTAGTAGCGGTCGAGGCGGATGTCCTCGGTGAGGTCCCGCACCTCGCCGTCGATGCGCGCCCGGCTGAAGCCCTCCCGGCTGAGCTCCTTCAGAAGGGCCTCGTACTCGCCCTTCCGGCCCCGCACCACCGGCGCCAGGATCTGGAACCGGGTGCCGTCGGGCAGCTCGAGGATGCGGTCCACGATCTGCTGGGGGGTCTGCCGGGACACCTCGCGCCCGCACTCCGGGCAGTGGGGAACCCCGGCCCGGGCGTAGAGCAGCCGCAGGTAGTCGTGGATCTCGGTGACCGTGCCCACCGTGGAACGGGGGTTGCGGCTGGCCGTCTTCTGGTCGATGGAAATCGCCGGGGAGAGGCCCTCGATGAAGTCGACATCGGGCTTCTCCATCTGGCCCAGGAACTGGCGGGCGTAGGCGGAGAGGCTCTCCACGTAGCGGCGCTGCCCTTCGGCGTAGATGGTGTCGAAGGCCAGGCTCGACTTGCCCGAGCCCGACAGGCCGGTGAACACGATCAGCTTGTTGCGCGGCAGCTCCAGGGAGACGTTCTTGAGGTTGTGCTCCCGGGCGCCGCGGATGACGATGGAACCGCTGGACACCCGTCCTCCAATCGGGGCGGGATGATACCGGGGGCCACCGACAGGAATCCCCGCCGCTCCCAGCGACCGCGGGCGACTGCCGGCGCGGAGCCGCGGCGGGCCCAGCTCGGGTGAGATCAGATCAGCCTGTGGTGACACGGCACACCGCCAGGATGATCGCCGGGCGCGCCGGGGTGGCCCGCCCGGACGGGTCTCCGCCGCTTAGGATGCCGACCTTCGGCATGGACGAAGCTCGAGGAGAAGCAGGGTCGTGAACACCCCTCAGACGATGCTCGCCCTGGTCCAGCGTTCCGCGGGGTTCGCCGAGGACGTCCGCTCGCTCGTACCGGAGAGCCTCGAGCCCTATGTGGACGCCGCCACCGTGGAGACACCGCACCCCGGCTCAGGCCAGGTCCTGATCAGGATGTCGCTGGCACCGGTCAATCCCTCCGACATCGCCTTCATCATGGGCGTCTACGGGCAGCCTCGCATCGCCGGCGCTCCCGCAGGGTTCGAAGGGGTCGGCGAGGTCGTCGCGTCGGGGGGCGGGTTCCTGGCCGACCGCCTCGTCGGCAGGCGTGTCTCGTGCTTCGCCGGCATATCGGGGACCTGGGCCGAGTACGCCGTCGCCCAGGCACGCGCCTGCATCCCCCTCCGCAAGGACATCCCGGACGAGGACGGGGCGGCCCTGCTCGTCAACCCGTTCTCCGCCTGGGCCCTCAGGGACCTGATCCGCGCCGGGGGAACGAAGGCGTTCGTGATGACGGCGGGCGCCAGCCAATTGGGCAAGCTGCTCGTGCCGTTGGCAGCCGGGAGCGGCTTGCGACCGATCTCACTGGTCCGCCGGGCGGAGCAGGTCGATCCGCTGCTCCGTCTCGGCGCCGCTCACGTGCTGAACACGGAGGACGCCGGCTTCGCCGACGCGCTCCGGGTGACCCTGAAGGCCGAACGGCCGCGCATCCTGCTCGACGCACTCGCCAACGACCTCGCCTGCACCGTGTTCGGGGCGATGGGGCCCCGGAGCCGGTGGATCGTGTACGGCGGCCTGGGGTACGCCTCGCTCGAGATGCCCCAGCCGGGGCAGTTCATCTTCGCGTCGAAACAGATCGAGGGCTTCTGGCTCACCAGGTGGATACAGGATGGCGGCGTGGTCCGAATGGCGAGAGCCTCCCGCGGGGTACAGGCGCGCTTCGCTTCGGGGTCGTGGACCACCGATGTCGCCGCCCGGGTCCCCCTGTCCGAGGCGCACGATCGCGTCCCCGGGCTCCTCGCCGGACCGAACCGGGGGAAGGTGCTCCTCGAAGCCTCGAATCCCTCGAGCGGGTGATCGGGAAGCGCTCCGTTCCAGATGGGAGCCGTCGAAGGGTCGCCACCCTGGGGTGGCAGCTCTCCGGGCTCTACCTCTTTGGGGAATCCCGCGAATTGCGGAGAGCTCCCAGGTAGGCAGACGGTCACCATCCGAGGCGGGCGCGCAGGCGCTCGACCCGCTCGGCTAGGTAGGACAACGCCGTTGCCCGCTCCCGGTACAGCAAGCGCTCGTCCTCCGCTCTGCCGCCGTATCCCACGTGTCCGGTTCCCGCCGCTGCTCTCTCGAGCATCACCGGTAGCAGCCAGGAGAACTTGACCGCCCCGGCCGCTACCGCCATGGGCACGACCTCCGGATCACCGGCCCATCCCGCCTCTCTCAGCCCCACCAGGTATCCGCCGACCACCGCCTCCTCTATCCGGGGCAGCAGGCCGGCCGGCCGGAGTAGATCGAAGGCGCTGTCGGCGATCAGGTTGCCCGCATCCTCGCCGACTGCGCCCCAACCGCAGAACGCCCAATCGATCGGCACCAGATCACCCTCGGTCCAGAACAGGTTGGCCGGCCAGAGGTCCAGATGACACAAGGTCCGGGGAAGTGCGGCGATCAGCGCCAGCAGCCGCGAGGCATCCTCGTGGAGACTCCGGATTCGCCGGCCGAGATCTCGGGGAACGCACTCGGCCACGAGGGGGATCTCCCAGACGGACTCGTCTTCGAGCAGGTGCCACGGGATAGGCTCGGCCGCCGCCAGGTATTGGGGGAGGAACTCGCGGGTCAGCCACGGATGGTCCGCCGAAAGGGATGCACCGGCGATGCTCCCTTGGGCGTGCCCGAAACGGCGGGCGGTCTCGTGGTGCTCATCGAGGGTCCAGTCGGGCTCGGGACCGAGTGCCTCCATCCACAACGCGATGTCGCCCTGCGCTCGTTGGAAGGAACCCAGGAGGCGTGGCAACCGAATCCCGGCGTCGCCGAATGCCTGCGGTAGCCCCGCCTCGAACAGCAGCGCTTCGCGGCGCCAGTAGCGGAAGTCCGTCTCGTCGAACGACCCCCGCCATGCCGGATCTCCGGTCCCCGGCGTCAACAGCTTGAGAACCGTCCGGCCATCGGGATGAGCGATCTCCCAGACGCCCTTGGTCACGCCCGTTCTCGTGTTGTGCCTAAGGCGGCGCACCGTGAGATCCGCGCCGTAGCCCACGATTCGATCAGCCTCGACGCGCGCCTCGGGGTCCAGGGCGTGAGACGGCACGGCGCAGACGCTACTTGGAAAGGCACCGAGCGCGAACTGAAGGAAGGTGCCTATCCCTCTGGCAGCAGGGCCTCACGTCGGCTCCCCCGTTTGTGTCAGCCCTGCTTGATAGGGTCGGGTGTGACCATCGAAACTGGATGTTGGGGTGCTTCTGATCCGGTGGAGAGGGTGCCGGTGGAGTGGCTGGCCGATGCCGAGATGACGCCGGAGGTGCAGCGGCTGGACCGTCTGGTCTCTCGGGCGCAGGCTCGAAAGGCAGAGGTCGTCGCCGCGGCGCATCGCCGCGGGGTCCCTCAGGCTAACGGTTTCTCCTCTCCGACGGCCTGGCTGATCGCCGTCACGGGCGAGCCGCCCCAGGCGTGCCGCCGGCAGGTGAGGATCGCCCTGGCCCTGGAGCGGATGGGTCGCACACGAGCTGCTTTCGCCGCCGGTGACCTGTCCGAGGCCCGCGTGCGCTTGCTGGCCGACGCTTGTGAGGCAGCACCCGACGTGTTCCGCCGCGACGAGGGGCTCCTGGTCTCCCAGGCCCGCACGCTGTCGGCCCGGGTGTTCCCCAAGGCGCTGTCGCATTGGCGTCGGCTGGCCGACCCCGACGGGGCGCTGGCCGATGCCGCCAAAGCGGTCCAGCGGCGCCGGCTGTGTGTGTCGGCCACCTGGGAGGGCATGGTCCGCCTCGACGGTGACCTCGACCCCGAATCGGGCAGTGTGGTGCTCACCGCCATCGGCTCGCTGGCCGAACCCTGGGCGCTGGACAGAGGGGACTCCCGCAGTCCGGCCCAGCGCCGCGCCGACGCCCTGGTAGAGATCTGCCGCCGGCACCTCGACTCCCCGGACCGGCCCCGCCAAGGTGGGGAACGACCGCATCTGCTGCTCACCCTCAGCCCTGCCGAGCTTGCCGGCGACGGTCTGGTCAACCTGGACACGGGCTCGATCGCCGCCGAGATGGCCCGGCGTCTCACCTGCGACTGCAATCTCACCCCGATCGCCCTCGACACCGAAGGCGACCCGGCCGCCGTCGGTCCGCGCACCCGAGTAGTCCCCCCGGCGCTACGACGAGCCCTGGAAGCCCGCGACGGTGGGTGCACCCATCCCGACTGCGATGTGCCGGCCCGTTGGTGTGATGCCCACCACATCCAACACTGGGCACGAGGCGGCCCTACTAGCGCTACCAACCTCAAACTCCTATGCCGCCGGCATCACGGGTGGGAGCACCACGACACGCCCTACCCCAGAAGGGAATGAGGGCTAGGGATCGGCGGGCCGCCCCATGGCGGCTGCAAGCAGCGCGGAGATCCGCTTGGCGCGCGTGTCGGGGCGCTTGGCCGACAGCACCCAATAGAGATACTGCTTCTGGTCCGATGGGGCCATGGCGGCGAAGGCAGCTGCCGCCCCGGGGTCGGCGGCGAGAGCCGCTGCCAGATCGTCGGGGATCTCCAGGGCTTCCACCTTGTCGAGGATCTCCCAGGAACCGTCGGCCCGGGCCGCTTCGATCTTCGCCAGTCCCGCAGGCGCCATCAGGCCTGCCTCGATCAAGCGAGCCAGCCGCGCCTTGTTCGGGGCAGACCAGATGCTGCCGGAGCGACGCGGGCAATACCACTGCCGGAAGTGCCACTCATCGAGGCGACGCACCCGGCTATCGACCCAGCCGAAGCACAGGGCTTCTTCCACCGCCTCGTTGTAGGAGAGCCCAGTGGCGCCGGAGCCCTTCTTGGTGATCAGCAGCCACACTCCGGTGGAGGTGTCATGGTGGGCCGCCAGCCAGCGACGCCACTCGGCCCGGCTGCGGGGCTCCACTCGCAAGGCATCCTCGAAGGCCGACGGGCTCACTTCCCCGCCTCGGCCATCTCCTTCAGCTCCCGGCGCAGGTCGGCCACCTCATCCCGGAGCCGGGCGGCGTATTCGAAGCGCAGCTCCCGAGCTGCCTCACGCATCTCCTCCTCCAGGCTGCGGATGAGCCGCCCCAGGT
>Ga0209164_1004776_pt1 | contig 11914 bp, 7 predicted proteins | sample MTBNYHSulfiMetaG_FD_187458 | JGI IMG/M metagenome (GOLD analysis project Ga0209164, IMG submission 187458) | Enrichment culture microbial communities from rom New York Harbor, USA that are MTBE-degrading - MTBE-NYH (New York Harbor Sulfidogenic)... | ecosystem: Environmental > Aquatic > Marine >... | reverse complement strand
CAATTTGAGCACTATGAGGAATGTTGTGAAGTTCTAGAAGCTATAGTCGCTCTACAATGTAACAGTCCTTGTCGAGTAGGTGGAGGATGCGCCACTTTCCCCTGTGGGATTCTAGAATGCTGCCTGCAAAAAGGCTTTGACGGTTGCTGGCAATGCGCTGAATTTGAAAGCTGCCGGAGGTTTGAGTCTTTTAGAGCAATTCACGGTGATTCGCCCCAACAGAACTTAAGGACAATCAAAAAATTTGGACTGGATAAATGGGTAGAACACAGGCATAAGCCCTATGTATGGCAATAGTGCCTTTTCCCATTCACTAGCCTGGCCCTACAAAATAGAGCGGTCTCTCGTCCACTTGTCCTCCTTATCCTAGGATAATCCGCTTCATCCTTAGCGTTCACTATCCGTCTGTTATGCTATAATTATTGAAGACAATACACGTTGTCTGGGGTAGGTTGGTGTGAGTAAGAGCAACCTGACAAGCATAACCTTAATCATCCTGTTACTGCTTACGTCTCTGGGTATTCTTCCGCAACCAGTTCTAGCCCAGACACAACTCCCCGACTTAGCCATACTTAACGCCTGGCAAACAGACAACCAGATTCAATATACTATTAAGAACAACGGCCCGGGCAGCCTTACCGGAGCTATTGCTCCGGTAAGCTTCTATAATGCTCTTTACATAGACGGTCAACTGGTTGCGCAAGACCACGTAACTTCCTCTTTGGCCGCCGGGCAGCAACTCGAACGTACCTTTAACTACCAGTATCAGGCAACGCCACCTTCCGACAAGATAAAGATAATCGCCGATTACCAGCAGAATATTGAAGAGGGTAACGAACAGAATAATGTCTGGGAGGATACCTGGCAGGTGACGGAAAATCTACCTGACCTGACAGTCGAGAGCCTTGAGGTTGGTGAAGGTGACAAGCTATCTGTCACCGTTAGAAACATCGGTGCAGGTCCGCTACCCGCCGGGTGGAGTGCATCGGGGCAAATTTGGATTGATGGTCAGGATAAAGGTTTCTTTAGCTTACAGAACCCCACATCCGATATAAACGGTGGTATTGCTGTTAGCGGGGGAAGCGCCACCTATTTGCTACCCTGGGACATACTGGAACCGACACTGGTAGCCTGCGGCGTTGATGTTACCAATGACATCGAAGAGGCCAACGAACAAAACAACTACAGAGAAGAGGAAATTGTACCGCCGGTAGTTAAACTACCTGACCTGGTTATTACGGAGATAGAATACGACCAGCAGGCAGGCAGCGTCAGCTGTACTATTGAGAATGCCGGTGAAGAAAATGCTCCCCCAAGCTTTGTGACCAGCTTGTCCCTCAGCGACCCGTTCGTTTATGAAGAGTCCGAAGTGGAAGCAACCCTCGAGGCTGGAGAGACGTATACTTTGGATTTCGAGTCATCGGTGCAACCTGTGGGGCAAACAGTAACCATACAGGTATGTGCCGATACCCTCAATGAAGTTCAAGAGTCCAACGAGCAGAACAACTGTTTGGAGAAGGTCTATGAGCGTACAGCCGATGTTACTCCACCGCAGATTATATCTGGCCCTACCGTCTCCCAAATAACTCAGACTTCGGTACTTATTTGCTGGGAGACAGATGAAGTGAGTGATAGTTCGGTGAAATACGACTATCTCTCCGGGAAATATGGTAGTGTTATTGAAGACCCCAGCTCAGTTAAGGAACACTGCCTCAGCCTGACCAATCTTGAGCCGGCATCAACCTACCACTTTATAGTTGAATCCAAGGATTCCACCGGCAACCAGGTGAAGAGCCGGGACCTCAACTTTGAGACCCTGTCCTCTCCAGATGATGAAAAACCATCCCTTTCTTTCCTAATTCCTGATAAGCTTTCGGGCAGAGTTTCCCTCTCAGTTGATACTCAAGATAACATTGATGTGGATAGAGTCGTCTTCTTAATTGACGGGAAGCCAATACATACTGATTATAGCTATCCTTTTAAGTGGGAATGCACTACTGGAGTTCTTGATGATGGATCCCACGATTTTGGAATCCAATCCTTTGACGGTGCTGGCAACATGGCTGAGGAGGTCCGTGAGGGCGATGTTCAAAATTTCTTTGCCGTAGACCTTTCTCCGGTGCATGTGCGAATTACCGGTCCTGAGATTATCCCTCCTGAATCAAGGGCTGAGGTTTATGGAGAGGTGCCGATTGGGGTGGAGGTTACAAGTGATTTGGAAAGCGGGATTACAAATATCAGGGTCGAGGTTGATGGGGAGGTTATATGTGAAAAGGTTTTTACGAAAGGATATTATATAGATCACACATGGGTACTAACAGGTTATCCCCAGCCTCCAGTGTACGAGACCTGTATTTGGGATGCAGGGATTGAGTGGGATAGTACCCATGTCATCGAAGTAAGCGCCCAAGACCAACACGGAAACTGGGGGCATGCTAGTATATCAGCCATTATTACTCGTCCTAGTCGTCCTGCTACTCCTGTCCCTTCCGTCCAGATTACAAGGAATGTAGAAAGGGTATTAAACCATTTCGTAGTGGAACTGGAAGTCCATAACGAAGATGGTTCAACGATTCGGAACTTAAGGATAACCGAGATTGACCATGAAAGGTTATTGTTTGCAGGTGGTGAGACTACTTATGCACGAAGTTATACCGGTGAATATAATACAGCTGCACATACAACGGACATTACGATGATTAAGCCAGGAGAATTAGGCCCGGGTAGTTCATGGACATTCTATTATTACCTCATTCCCCTTGTCACAGTCCTTCCTACAACACCTTGTATACTTGCATCGGGTGGGGTCAGGCTCGAATTTGAGTTCGAACATGAGGGAGACTGGAGATCACATGAACTTATACTCCGCCCAATGGATATATTAGAGGACAAAATAATATCAGCAGGCATGATTATGGAGGCATTGCGCAGCTCTAACTACTTGATTGTTACCAATCCTGCTAAGTTATTTGACCATTATCCTCGTGGTGATGTAGATGACCTGCTTACTGCACTAGGGATGCTTGCCAAGCTGCGTGGGAGCGTTGTGGCACCCATAGGTGGAGATTGGTCAGCAGGTACAATCCGCAATGCAATAAGAGAGGACTGGGGTCCTAAATTGACTGATGGTTGGCTATCAAATGGCTACCTTTTACTTGTTGGTGAGACGGAGATAGTTCCTTCCTGGTCTATTCCATGCCCGGGGTTCTTTACGGATAATACGGGTGACATCATTGAAATCTCTGATTATCTTTATTCTGATATTAGTGGGGACGAGCAGCCTGAACTCAAAGTTGGCAGGATAATAGGTAGTAATGCAGAGGAGCTTCTCATGCCAATTCAAGCAAGTATTGATGTCTGTGAAGGCAGTCGATACTACGACGGCTCAAATGTGCTCTTTGTCACGGGATATGAGGACACATGGGAAGCAGCTATAAAGAATACAGAAGGTGGTAGAGTTACAGTTTCTGAAAAGGGTGTTATTGCGCCTGTGCCAGTCGTTCACACAGAGTATTACACCACGCAACACACCATGTTAGCCGAGGCATTGCGGATTAAAGGTTCAGATGATGGAGGGGCTGCATTTGATCCCGATCCACCGATGAACACCTTCAGTACTATGCAATTGGCGCTCTGGTTGTTGGATAGTGAAGATGTACACTGGGCAAGTTGGGCAATAGAGTATCAAGAATTTACCGACAGTGAAGGCAGGAAACATAAGTGGGCACCGGCGTATACCGGTGACGAAGAGGTACAAGATGCCTTGCGGATAGCAGAAAGGATACAGGCTGACAGAAGAGGAAGAGGCGGTGACTACGGATGGACTTATACTTACTGTCGCACTGATGAGGAAGTCCTCCGTCGTAGAGCTGAGGCAGTTAAGGCACAGACATCTAACAAAGACGTCATTCTCTTTTTGGGTCATGGTGGTGCTGGCAGTTGGGCATGTGTGCTTGACGATTGGACAACAAGTGAGTGCCCTATTGAGCTTATCAACTTTGGTGGCAGCAGCCCTATTGTCATAGCCTTCTCTTGTCTAACCGGGAATTATGAAGATGAGCCAGGGAGGTCTATTGCCAGAGCCTTCCTCAGAAATGGGGCTGCGGTATACATCGGTTCAACCGAGGTCTCTTCTACGGGGCACAATGAAGAAGTTACAAGAGAAGGATTCTGGAGAGGTTGGTCAAGGAGTTCGAGGATTGGGGATGCATTCCTTGACATGCAAAGGAGAAAGATGCGCGAAGGGAGTTGGTGGCGCTACTTTGTCTACGAATATAACCTCTACGGAGACCCAAAATTTGGGGAGTAAATAAGATGAGAAAGGTATGGACTCTGGGCATCGTCTTTCTAATATCGTTTATCAGCAGTACTGCTGCCGGTGCGGAGCCAATTTCATCCGTTGAAGTAAGTATCTCTGACTATACAGTGACTACCATAGATAATCTGGACTATGTAGAGATCCCCGAAGGAGAGATCCTTGTTGAAGAAGAGGGCAGGCCAAGAGTCCCCTATTACATCAAATCCATCGATTATGCAGAAGGATACATGGTTCAGGAAGTTATCCTGAAAGAGAGGTCTGGATTGGAAACTGCGACCGGGCTCAGATTGCCGGTTGTGATATTAGACCCATCACCCGAGCTGCCAATAGAAATGATGGAGGGGTGGTACCCAGAAGAGGAATACGGCTGGAGACTGTGGGAGAACCCCGATGGTAGCACAACTCTAGTGATTGAGTTATATCCATTCTACTATAACCCCGAAACCACTGATGTGAAGTTTTACAAGAATTACCACTTTGACATTGAATATATTTTCTCTAACGTGGAAATAACAGCACTGTATCCGGATAAAGACATCTATTCGCCAGGGGATGAAGTTACAATAGACATCAGGCTGAACAACTCTAGTGAAGAGCAGAATGTAGTCGTCAGCGTCCTCATAAAGCAATACGGCTCTGATGTGATTGTGGCTGGTCTACCCCTGAGGTCACTTAAGGAACTTGTCGGAAACTCATCTCTCACTGCGGAGTGGGATAGCAGTGGGACTGAGGAAGGTTACTATTATGCGGAAGTGACTCTGAGTGATACCACCGGAAACACGCTAAACAAGAAAACAGCAGAGATTCTCATAGAAGTCTCTGAGGAATCTCCACAGCTAACACTCTACGTGATAATTGGCGCAATCGCAATTGCAGCTATAGTTGCCTTGTTCGTTGTTAGAAGGTTGAGAAGGAGGACATGAGTTTTCTCTATAACTATTGCACTTTTGTCCAAATAGTGTAGGTAACAATCACTTGTGTCATTACCTCTGATGCAGCAATAGGGCAATCTATTCAATAATCTCTCATTGAGTTTGTATTTTCTTCTGCAGGATGAACTCGTGCTACAATGCAATTCGCAGGGACTCAGAACTGTGTGCTAATATAATATATTAAGCTACAAAATGATTATCTCTGTTATCGGGGCTTCTTCCTGCTCCCCGGAGGAAGCTAAGCTAGCGCAGAGCGTGGGTGAATTGCTAGCCCAGCGGGGTGCCATTGTAGTATGCGGTGGCCTGGGTGGTGTGATGGAAGCTGTTTGTCGCGGAGCTAAGTCAAAAGGTGGCTTGACTATCGGCATTTTACCTGGACAAGATTCAAGCATGGCAAACCCCTGGGTAGATATTCCCGTGGTTACCGGCCTAGGCGAGGCCAGAAATGTCGCGGTAGCGAAGTCAGCCCAGGCGATGATTGCCATTGGTGGAGGTTACGGAACGCTGAGCGAAATTGCTTATGCTCTAAAGAGTAGTATCCCGGTCATCGGCTTAAATACTTGGTCGCTGTCACGAAATGGGCGAGAGGATGATTCCATAACCAGAGTTCGGAGTGCTACTGAGGCGGTGGATAAAGCAATTTCCTTGGCTAAGAGGCGCACAAATTATGAGATTGCTTCGCTACGCTCGCAATGACGGGAAGGCAATGGAAATAGCAAGCATCAAAAGTGTAAAAGCCAGAGAGATTCTGGATTCCAGAGGCAATCCTACTATAGAGGTGGAGGTAGTATTAGCTGATGGCACCGCGGGTGTCGCCGCTGTCCCCTCAGGAGCGAGCACCGGAAAACATGAGGCTGTGGAGCTTCGGGATGGTGACAAAAGTAGATATTGGGGGCTCGGCGTTCTAAAAGCCATAGAACACGTCAATAATGAGATTGGTTCAGCAATAAGCGGCATGTCTGCTTTAGAGCAAGCAGCTATTGACCAGCGACTAATTGAACTCGATGGCACTGCTAATAAAGCCCGCATTGGAGCTAACGCCATACTGGGGACGTCTCTCGCCATAGCCAAGGCTGGCGCTAACTCCCGGGGTATTCCTTTATACCGTTATTTAGGAGGGGCAAGAGCTAACCTATTGCCTGTCCCCATGTTGAATATTCTAAATGGGGGTAAGCATGCCCGAGGCTCTACCGATTTTCAGGAATTTATGATAATGCCAGTGGGCGCCGCCAATTTCAATCAAGCCATGCAAATAGGCAGCGAAGTATATCACGCCCTGCACAAAGTGCTTGAAGATAAGAGCTTAAGCACTAATGTGGGAGATGAAGGTGGCTTTGCTCCCCGACTCCCCTCTAATAAGGATGCACTGGAGCTGATATTATCAGCCATCGATATGGCTGGCTATAAAGCCGACCAGGACTTATTTATAGCCCTGGATCCAGCTGCCAGCGCTCTCTATCAAGATGGCAAATACGTTCTCTCCCAAGAAGGTGTTACCCTCGGTTCCACAGAAATGATTGACTATTATGTCAAATTAGTCTCGGATTACCCAGTCATCAGCATTGAGGATGGGCTGGCTGAGGATGATTGGGCAGGCTGGCCGTTGCTCACTGCTCAACTAGGAAAGCAGACTCAACTTGTCGGCGATGACCTTTATGCTACCAACATGGAGCGCCTGGAAAAAGGCATTGCCAAAAAGGCCTCCAACTCAATCCTTATTAAGCCAAATCAGATAGGCACGCTCAGTGAAACCCTGGCTGTTATCAAGAGAGCACAGCAGGCTGGGTGGACAACCATTATCAGCCATAGGTCTGGTGAGACCGAAGATACTACTATTGCCGACCTGGCGGTAGCCAGCAATGCCGGACTCATTAAAGCTGGTGCCCCTTGTCGCAGCGAGAGACTGGCCAAGTACAATCGCCTCCTCAGGATAGAGGAAGATTTAGGAAAGGCTGCACAATACCCTGGTAAAAGGGCGTTATATAATTTGGAGAGGATAAAATAATGCAGGTATTAAACGGTGTTCATCAAATAAAAAGTCCTTGTCCTGGGGATGCATTATGGTATACCAATGTTTATGTAATTGAAGGCGGCGATGGTCATATACTGGTTGACAGCGGCTGGGACAGCCAGGAATCCCTCTGGGCTCTTCAGGAAGGAATAAAAGCAGCAAACCTCAAGCTTCGCGACATCACAAAAGTAGTTATCACCCATATCCACCCCGACCATTATGGGTTGTCAAGCAAGATAAAACAAATTTGCGGGGCCCAAGTAGCTATTCACAGAATTGATGCGGGTTTTATCTCTCCCAGATATAAAGATTTCGCTGACCTGACTAAAAAGACTGAAGAGCTGCTTCGACAGAATGGCGTTCCTGATAATGAATTGCCTCAGTTAAAAGAGGCTTCGTTATGGATGAATAAATATGTCACTCCGGATGCGCCTGAAGTTATGCTAGAGGATGGCGACACAATTTCCAACGACTCTTTCGAACTGGAGGTATTATGGACGCCGGGGCATTCGCCGGGACATATCTGTCTTTATGAACGAGAGAGGAGGTTTATCCTTACCGGCGACCATATCTTGTATGAAACCACTCCCCACGTCGGCTTCAATCCCCAATCTGGCGATAACCCCCTGGGCAACTATATTTCTTCCCTTAAAAAACTAGAGCGCCTTAAGGTTCATTTCATTCTCCCGGGACATGGGCCGATGTTCAATGCTTTAGGACTGATAATAGAAAAAATACTCCAGCACCACGAGGAAAGGAAGAGGGCCATCATGCAGTCTCTGCGCAGTGGCTTGAAGACAGCCTACGAGATAGCTCAGCAAATCCCCTGGACAGCCAACGAGGGAAGAAGTGCCTTTCAAGATTTGGCAGTCTGGGACAGGCGAATGGCTGTTACCGAGACCCTTGCCCATCTTAAGCTCTTGATGGAGGAAGACAGGGTGGGCAATGTTGATATGGATGGCGCTTCTTTATATTTGGCTAAGGACTAGCAAAAAAGGAGGTAAAGGAATGGCAACAAGAGTAGGAATCAATGGCTTCGGGCGTATTGGCAGGTTAGCACTGAAGGCAATTATCCAGCGTTGTGGCGATAAGGTGGAGGCAGCGGCGGTGAATGACCTTACCGACGCTAAAACCAATGCCCATCTTTTTAAGTATGATAGCAATTACGGCATCTACCCCGGTAAGGTAGAAGCCAAAGACGATTGCATCATAGTTGATGGCAGAGAGATAAAGGTCTTGGCTGAGCGTGACCCTGGGAAAATTCCCTGGCGAGACTACGGGGTGGATATCGTGATTGAATCCACAGGGCTTTTCACCCACGCAAGCAAGGCTGTTGCCCATCTTCAAGGCGGTGCTAAGAAAGTAATTATTTCAGCACCGGCTCAAGAAGAGGATATATCTATTGTCCTCGGCGTCAATGAAGAGCAATATAACCCAACGAAGCACCGCATTATATCCAACGGCTCCTGCACCACTAATTGCATTGCCCCTGTAGTTAAAGTCCTTCAACAGAACTTTGGCATTGTTCACGGATTAATGACTACCGTCCACGCTTATACCAACGACCAAAAGATACTTGATGTGTTTCACCGCGACCTGCGCCGAGCAAGGTCTGCTGGTACCAACATTATACCCACCACCACTGGCGCCGCTCGTGTTGTGGGCGTGGTCATCCCGGAACTTCAGGGTAAATTACACGGGATTGCCCTCAGGGTGCCCACTTCCGTTGTGTCCATCGTTGACTTCGTCGCCGACTTAAAGAGAAAGGCAAGCGCTGAAGAGATTAACGATGGCTTTCGTAAGGCTGCTGACGGAGCGCTCAAGGGAATTCTGGAATATTGTGACAAGCCATTGGTAAGCTCGGATTTTAAGGGCAATCCCGCCAGCGCTATCTTTGATGCCTTAAGCACTATAGTTATTGATGACAACCTGATAAAGGTGTTAGCCTGGTATGACAACGAGTGGGGCTATAGCTGTCGTCTTGCTGACCTTGTCGCTTATGTCATTAGAAAGGGATTATAACTCCTACCTAAGTTCTTCCTCGAAAGGAGAGAAATAAGAAGGGGGAACAATAAAATGCACGTCAGCGTGTGCCAAATTGAGCTTCGCCTCCCTGAGAACCATTCCCTTAAAGGTAAGAGACAGGTAATTAAGTCCATCATTACACGGCTACAAAATAAGTTCAATGTTTCCGTAGCCGAGGTGGATAACCAGGATTTATGGCAATTAGCCACTTTAGGCATAGCTTGCGTTAGCAACCACAGAAGACACGCCAATGAGACTCTGGCCAATGTCGTAAAGTTCGTTGTCCAGAACTACCCCGATGTAGAGTTATTGAGTTCAAAAATCGAGACTTTTCCTTGATGGATTCCACTGATTTTCTCCGCCACCTTGTCAGTCTGCCTGATTACCGCCAACAGATCGTCTATATTGAACGCATCCCTCATCAAGGCGCTCTGATAGGCAAACTGGATAACCCCCTTCACTCTGCCCTTCAAACATGTTTGCAGTCCTTGGGCATATCAGCTATTTATAGCCACCAGGCAAAAGCCTTGAATGCCATCCTGGCTGGGAAAAATGTGATAATAGCCACGCACAGTGCCAGCGGCAAGACCCTGTGCTATCACCTAGCCACGCTCGATGCACTTTTGCATGATAAGAATAGCCGTGCTCTTTACCTCTTCCCCACGAAAGCGCTAGCCCAGGACCAGCTACACAGCCTGAAACAAATCGCTAGTCCCCTGTCATTGCGAGCCAGGAGCGAAGCAATCTCACAAGAAGCCATAGCTACTTTCGACGGCGATACACCACAGGATGACAGGGCCAACATAAGAAAACAAGCCAGGGTAGTACTCACCAACCCGGATATGCTCCATCTGGGCATTTTGCCCAATCATCAATCGTGGTCTAAATTGTTTCGCAATCTCAAATATGTCGTAATAGATGAGACTCATATTTATCGAGGTGTTTTCGGATCCCACGTAGCCAATGTCCTGCGGAGGCTGCGGCGTCTTTGCGCTTTTTACGGCACTAACCCTCAGTTTATTTGCTGCTCGGCCACTATCGCCAATCCCCAGGAGCATGCTCAAAATATCGTCGGCTTGCCTTTTGAGGCCATTGTTGAAGATGGCTCACCACATGGCGAGAAATACTTCACCTTTTGGAACCCGCCTGTCATTGATGAAGCCAAGACCAGCCGACGCAGTTCCAACAGTGAGGCGGCTTTTCTTCTTGGAGAGCTTGTTCAAAAAGAGATTCGTAGTCTGGTATTTGCCCGCACTCGTAAGCTTACCGAACTCATTTATATTTATACCCAGGGACAACTACCACCATCCCTGAGGGATAAAATCAGCCCTTACCGGGCGGGGTATCTTCCTGAAGACAGACGCCGAATTGAGCATCAATTTTTCGACGGTGAGCTTCTCGGATTGGTCGCCACAACCGCCCTAGAGCTGGGAATAAATATTGGTGATTTGGATGCTACTGTGCTTACCGGCTATCCCGGAAGCATTGCCAGTGCCTGGCAACAGGCAGGACGTAGCGGACGAAGTACCCATAGCTCTTTGAGCTTTCTTATCGCCCAGGAAAATCCGCTCGACCAATACCTGATGCGCAATCCAGATTTCTTTTTCGGCAAGAACTTTGACAACGCTATAATCAATCCTGCCAACCCTTATATCCTAAAGCCTCATCTCCTTTGCGCTGCCTGGGAGAAACCTCTGGAGGACAAAGATAAGGACTTCCTCGGCGAAATTAGTGCTTTGCTAGCTGAATTAGAGCAAGAAGGCAAGTTGAGAAAACGCCAAGAAAAATACTATCTCTCTCCCTCTATTACATATCCCGCTCAGGATATAAATATAAGGGCAACGTCAGGGCAAAATTATGCTGTCATTGATGGTCGGGAGGGTTGCTTGTTAGAAACAGTAGAAGCCAGCGTTGCCTTTTTTCAAGTACACCCCGGCGCTATCTATCTCCACCAGGGTGAATCGTATCTCATAAAGGAACTCGACTTAGCCCGGCACATTGCCTGGGTAGAACCGAAGTCTGTAGATTACTATACCCAGACTATGGAAATAACCGACATCCGTGTCACGAGCCTGACCAAGGAAAAGGATTGCCACAGGGTAAAGGTCTACTTCGGAGATGTTGATGTTACTACCACGGTAGTTGGCTTTAAGAGAAAAAAACAGTTCACGGAAGAGGTCATCAGCGAGGAGCCTCTTGATTTGCCAGCACAAAACTTTCCCACCAAGGCCCTGTGGTTTGATTTGCCTCAGAAGGCGATTGACAGGATAGCCAATGCAGGGCTTGACTTCCATGGCGGCTTACATGCCTGTGAACACGCTGCCATTGGCATACTTCCCCTGTTTGCCCTTTGCGACCGCAATGATATCGGTGGCGTTTCCACTTCTTTTCATCCCGATACTGCCAAGGCGCAGATTTTTATTTACGACGCTCACCCCGGAGGCATCGGCATCGCCGAGAAGGGATTCGAGATGATAACCGAGCTCTGGCAGGCCACTTTTAAAGCCGTGAAGGAATGTCCCTGCACTGACGGCTGTCCCTCCTGCGTACAATCACCCAAGTGCGGCAACAATAACCAGCCCCTGGATAAAGAAGCTGCGATAATATTGCTTGAAGAACTCGCTGGAG
>Ga0209164_1004775_pt1 | contig 11919 bp, 11 predicted proteins | sample MTBNYHSulfiMetaG_FD_187458 | JGI IMG/M metagenome (GOLD analysis project Ga0209164, IMG submission 187458) | Enrichment culture microbial communities from rom New York Harbor, USA that are MTBE-degrading - MTBE-NYH (New York Harbor Sulfidogenic)... | ecosystem: Environmental > Aquatic > Marine >... | reverse complement strand
AGCGAAGAGCCCGCCGAGACTGAAGAGCCGGCAGAGGGCGAAGATGCGGCCGAATTCGAGACTTTGACAGAGGGCAAGATCATCGTCGGGTCCGACACGGCATATCCGCCGTTCGAGTTCGTCGAGGGCGGGGAGACCGTTGGTTTCGACGTGGACCTCATGAACGCCATCGGCGAGCGTCTCGGCTATGAGGTCGAGTTCCTGACCTACAAGTTCGATGCGCTGATCACCGACCTGCAGGCCGGCACCTCGTTCGACATGGTCGCTTCGGCCATGACGATCACCGAGGAGCGCGCCGAGTCGGTGGACTTCTCCGATCCGTACATCAACTCGAACCAGTCGCTGTCGGTCAACCAGGGTTCGGACGTCACTACGACCGACGACCTGGGTGAGGGCGACAAGGTCGGCGTGCAGTCGGGTACCACCGGTGAGCTGTGGGCGACCGAGAACCTCGAGCCGCAGGGCGTCGAGGTCGTTCCGTACGACGACATCCTTGCCGCGTTCGCGGCACTGCAGGCCGGCGACGTGGTAGGCGTCATCAACGACCTGCCGATCTCGCAGGACATCGCCAAGGACGAGACCCGAGCGATCGAGGTCATCGAAGAGATCGACACCGGCGAGCAGTACGGCTTCGCGTTCAACCAGGACGACGACGCCTTGCGTGAGGCTGTCAACGACGCTCTCGCCGAGATCAAGGGCGACGGCACGTACGAGGAGATCTACGAGACGTGGTTCGGCGCCCCGCCGATGTCCATCCCGTAGGGCGTCCGCACTACACCATGCAGTTGCGGTAGAGTAGGGGCCGGTCGGCACACGCCGCCGGCCCCTTTCGTCGCCCCAACGAGGGACGTGAGCAGTGGAGCAGTTCTGGCAGTGGTGGGAGTCCAACGCGATCACGCACCTGTTCTTCTCTCCCGCGGTGTGGGCTGATGCGTTCGGCGTGGTCCTGAAAGCGTTCCCTGTTTCCGTCTTGTTCGGAGTCGGGTCGTTCTTGATCGGCATCCCTGTCGGGCTCGGGCTGTCGTTCATGAAGATGGCCAAGACCCGTTGGTTGACATTGCCCGCAACCATCTACGTGGACGTCGTGCGCGGGACACCGCTGTTCCTGCAGATCCTGCTCATCTTCTTCGGCTTGCCGCTCATGCCGTTCTGGCAGACCATGATCGCGGCCTATCCGTGGATGAACCAGGCTGCGATCTTCGGCATCTCGTGGACCCTGTATTTCCGGGGCTTCTTGGTGTTGAGCCTGAACTCGGCCGCCTATCTGTGTGAGATCTTCCGCGCGGGCATCCAGTCGATCCCCAAGGGTCAGATGGAGGCAGCGCGATCGCTGGGCATGACAGCCCCTCAAGCGATGACCTATGTCATCATCCCGCAGACGTTCCGGCGCATTCTGCCCACGATGATGTCCGAGTTCATCTTGCTGTTCAAAGACACCGCGCTGCTGGCGGCGGTCGGCATCGGAGAGATCGTCCTGCGCGCCCGCGAGGTCGCGGCCGCCAAGTTCAACCCCTCACCCTATGTGCTTGCTGCTGCCTTCTACCTGGTGCTCACGATCCCGCTCGGCAGGTTCGTGGCGCGGCTCGAAGACCGGCTCGCCGAGTCCGAAGGCGGTGGCGGCGGCAAGCGTCCGCCGAGCGTCCCGTCGGCGATCGACGCTGAACACGAGATAGCCCACCACGAACGCGTCGTGGACATCGGCGGCTAGGAGGCCCCATGAGTTCGGACAAGGTGCCCACACGGGGCTTCACCGAAGAACAGCCGATCGTCCACATCAAGGACCTGCGGAAGTCCTTCGGCACTCTGGAGGTCCTTAAGGGCGTGGACATGGACATCGAGAAGGGCGAGGTTGTCGTGATCCTGGGCCCGTCAGGAAGCGGGAAGTCGACGTTGCTTCGCTGTGTGAACCGCCTGGAGCAGCCCACCGGTGGCGAGGTGTGGTTCGAGGACACGATGGTCAACCATCCCAAGACCGACATCAACAAGATGCGCGAACACATAGGCATGGTCTTCCAGTCGTTCAACCTCTTCCCGCACCTGACCGCGAAGGGCAACGTGATGCTCGCCCAGCGCAAGGTCATGAACCGGTCGAAGGAAGAGGCGGAGCGGATCGCGATCGAGCAGCTCGAGCGCGTGGATCTGGGAGATCGCGTGGATTACTACCCCTCGCAACTCTCAGGCGGGCAACAGCAGCGGGTGGCTATCGCCCGTGCGCTGGCAATGGACCCGCACCTCATGCTGTTCGACGAGGTGACCTCGGCGCTGGACCCCGAACTCGTCCGTGGCGTTCTCGACGTCATGAAGGAACTAGCCGCGGCTGGCATGACCATGATGGTGGTCACCCACGAGATGGGATTCGCGCGCGAAGCCGCTCACCGTGTCGTGCTGATGGACGAGGGCGTCATCGTTGAGGAAGGCACGCCCGAAGAGGTCTTCGACACGCCGCAGCATGAGCGCACGAAGGACTTTCTCGGCCACATCATGTGAGTTACCGGCGCGGTCAGCACCCGCTCGCGAGTCCGCCGCATGCTGGTTGCCGCGCGTGTTTCAACCAGCTATGCTGGGCACTTCTGCAGCTCGCATGCCCGTGACCCGCGGCCCGGGACAACGGGTATCTTCTCTGTAAGACACCAGCACAAGGAGGGTGCCCCATGAAGATGATCATCAAGGGACGCCACATGGCCGTCACCGACGCTATCCGAGAGTACGCCGAGGAGAAAGTCGGTAGGGTCAGCAAGATTCTCGACGGAGATCACATGACCACCGAGGTCGAGCTCTATGTCGAGAAGAACCCTTCGATCGAGAACAACCAGGTTGCCGAGGTCACGGTTTGGACCAAGGGGCCTGTCATCAGGGCCAAGGAGGCGTCGAGCGACATGTTCGCTGCCATCGACCTCGCCTCCGAGAAGCTCGAACGCCAGTTCCGCAAGTACCACGGCAAGATGGTCGACCGCCATACGGGCAAGCATGCGCCTCCTCCGCCTATGCCTTCGACTGAGGGCATTCCGGGCCTAGAGGAGGAGCGCGAACCGGCGATCGTGAAGGTCAAGGCCGTCGAGCTCAAGCCGATGGCGCCCGAAGAGGCGATCTTGCAGATGGAGCTGCTCGGCCATGACTTCTTCGTGTTCACCTCGGACGAGACGGGCAGCACCAGCGTGCTGTACCGTCGGCACGATGGGGACTACGGGCTGATCGAGCCGCAAGTGTGACCTGCGGCAGCCACGCGAACGCATTCCGGGACTCCCGTCTCACCGCAGATGGGAGTCCTCTCATTGTGGACACCTTTGGCACGAACCGCGCTGCACCATTCTTTGGCACTCAGGTGTATTCGATACGCTCGGCGGTTATCGTTGAGGGGTGTTGGTGAGAATCCAGGGGCGCTTGCATCATATGTGGTGCGCATCGGCGACGCTGTTGCTGTCGCTGGCTGTCGTGCTCGCGTCAGTGTCACCCGCGACGGCGGCGACAACAGTCCACCTGAGCACGGACACGCGCACCCGTGACGAGCTGGCCACTCGCTGGCGGCAGCTTCGTCCCGTCTTCGAGGGCTCGCCGTATGCCGTTATGCCATCGGCGAGCGCGCCGTACGCGACGGGATCGCTCGTCTCGGCCTTCCTCGCCGATGGCCTGAACACGCTGAACTTCATGCGCTACGCCGCAGGTGTCCCGGACAACGTCGCCCTGGACTCGAGTCTCACCCGCACCGACCAGCATGCGGCGGTGCTACTTGCCGCAAGCGACTTCTCGCACACGCCGGCAAGACCTGCCGACATGCCGCTGGACTTCTACGACACCGGCGTGGCGGGCACCTTGGCCAGCAACATCGGCTGGGGCTACAGCACGCTTGCCGACTTCAACCGCGACTGCGCCGACGAGGCGCACGCGTCGACCATCGCGCGTGTGGGACACCGCCGCTGGCTGCTGAACCCGGCGATGGCGAAGACCGGCATGGGGTATGCAAACGGGCGGGCTGCCACCTACGCGTTCGACCGCAGCCGGTCGGGCGCGTTTGGAGGGGATGCGGTCTTGTGGCCGGCGGCGGGGGATGCGCCCGTCGAGTTCTTTGGCGCGTACACACCGTGGTCGGTCACGCTCAACCCCGAAAGGTTCACCGCGAGTCCCACCCCCTCGGCGTACTCCGTGACCCTGCGGCGTATCTCGGACGGCAGGGCGTGGTCGTTCGACGCCTCCGACACCGACACCGGCGGCGAGTTCTTCAACGCCGACTTCTCGAACTTCGGCTATCCCAACGCGTTCGTGTTCCGTCCCGACCCGACCTCGATCACTGCGTACTCGCACGGAGACGAGTTCGAGATCGTGCTCTCGGGACCGATCACGCAGCGCAGCACCGGTCTGCGCGTCGACGTGACGTACCGGACGCGCTTCGTGAACCTTGGCGTGCCGATGATCTCCGTGGCCGGTGCGAGCCGCTACGATACCGCGATTGCGGCCTCGCGCCGCGCATTCCCGAACGGCTCGGATTCGGTCGTCATCGCGACCGGGGCCAACTGGCCCGACGCACTCGGCGGATCCGCGCTCGCGGGCGCTGTGGACAGTCCGCTGCTGTTGACCACACCGAGTTCCCTTCCAGGCGGCGTTGCCAATGAGGTGGCGCGGCTCGGCGCACGTAAAGCGTACGTGCTCGGGGGCACGGGTGCGGTCAGCGGTGCAGTGCTCCGGGGCCTGGAGGCCATTGTCGGCGCCGGCAATGTGGAGCGCCTCGCAGGTGCCGACCGCTACGATACGGCCGCTCGGGTCGCGGACAGGGCGATAGACATCTCGGCCGAGGAGTACGGCGGCGGGGTCTTCGTCGCTACCGGTGCGAACTTCCCCGACGCGCTCGGCGCATCGCCGATCGCCGCCGCGACTGTGCGCCCGATCGTGCTCGTGCGACCTGGTGCCGAACCGCGCTTGCCGGCGGGCGCCAAGGACGCGGTTGTGCTTGGTGGGACCGCTGCGGTGAGCTCGTCGGCCCAAAGCTCTCTCGAAGAGCAGCTTGGAGCCGGCAACGTGTCCAGACTAGGCGGCGCGGACCGTTATGCTACGGCGGCGAAGGTGGCCGAGTACGGGCATGCGCAGGGCCTCGCGTGGGACGGCGTGGGCATCTGCACGGGCGCCGAGTTTCCCGACGCGATGTCGGGTGGCGCGATGCTAGGCCGGCTCGGTTCGGTGATGGTCCTCACGCCCACGTACTCGCTATGTGACACCGCACGCGCGTGCCTGATCGAACACCGGGACAGCATCGACCAGGTGCACGTGATCGGGGGGACGGGAGCCGTCTCCACTCACGTGCGCGATCAGATTGCCGAAGCCGTCACGAACTGACGCCTACACCTCGAGCAGCACGACCGCGTCCACGAACAACTCGTACTCGTCGTCTTCGTCCAGGTCGTGGATGAGTACCTTCTCGACCTCACCTTCGCCACGGATGGCAAGTAGCCGCGACTGGAAGAGCACCTTGATGTCGGAGCGCTTCACCTTGCCAGCGACGTCTTCGGGCAGGCCGAGCGAGTCGAGTTCGGTCAGGAACACCACGCGCGGTGTGACTTCGGCAAGCGCGAGGGCCAACTCCGCCGATGCCGTGCCCTTGTCGAGCACGAGCACGCGCTTGTCGGAAAGTTCGCTCGCGTCGTCAACGCGCTTGTACACGCCGATGCCTTCGTAGTCATCGACGCTCTCAATCACCGTGGCCTCCCGAGCGCCGCAGCCAACGCCGGTGTCGGCGATTTCCTCGGCAGTCAGGGGTTGTAGCTTCGTGCCGCTCCGCCAGTTCTTGATTGCGTCGTGTAGTGCGTCGGCGGCGAGGTTGGAGCAGTGCATCTTGACCGGCGGCAGGCCGTCGAGCGAGTCGGCGACGTCCTGGCGAGTGACGGCGAGCGCCTCGTCAAGCGTCTTGCCCATCACGAGCTCGGTGATCATGGAGCTGGTCGCGACCGCCGAGCCGCAGCCGAACGTTTGGAACTTGATGTCGGCGATGCGGTCGTCCACCACGCGCACGTACATCTCCATGAGGTCGCCGCAAACGGGATTGCCGACGCGACCGACCGCCACGTCGTCGCCCTCGAGCGTGCCGACGTTGCGCGGGTTGCGGAAGTGGTCGAGTGTCTTGTCGGAGTACTGCGTGGACTTCATGGGGACTCCTTGTCGGGTCGAATCGGGTTCAGTCGGTCCTATACAGGGGGGACAGGCGGCGCAGCCGGTCCACGACGCCGGGCAGGACTTCCATCACGCGGTCCACGTCTTCATCGCGGCTGAACCTGCCGAAGGTGAATTCGAGCGACCCGTGCGCCTCTTCGTGCAACAGCCCGCAAGATATCAGCGTGTGGGAAGGCTCGAGCGTCTTGGACGAGCACGCCGAACCGGTCGAGACCGAGATTCCCTTGTCCTTCATGGACAGGAGCAGCGACTCGCCCTCGATGCCGTCGAAGCGGAAGTGCGCATTGTTCGGCAGCCGCTCGGTGGGGTGCCCGTTCAGGTGTGAGTCGGGGATTGTTGAGAGCACCGCCTCGATGAGCCTGTCGCGCAGCCCCGCGAGCCGCGCCGACTCGGCGGGCAGCTCCTGGACCGATATCTGAGCCGCCACACCCATGCCGACGATTCCGGGCAGGTTCTCGGTGCCCGAGCGCAGCCCGCGCTCCTGACCACCACCGAACGTCACTGCCGCCAGCCGCACCCCGCTGCGCACGAAAAGCGCGCCTGCGCCGGGTGGTCCGTAGATGTCGTTGCTCGAAAGGGTGAGCAGGTCCACAGGCACGGCCGACATGTCGATGGGGAGTTGCCCCTCGGCCGCCACGGCGTCTACGTGGAGCGCCACACCGGTGCCGTCGAGCATCTCCGCGATCTGGCCGATCGGCTGGACGGTGCCTATCTCGTTGGAAGCCCAGCCTACCGAGACCAAGATGGTGTCGTCGCCTACGCGGGAGCGCAGCTTGTCCGGATTGATGCGACCGAACTGGTCCGGCGGCACTTTGCTCACCCGGAAGCCTGCCTTCTCCAGGTACTTCGCGATGTTGTGCTGCGAGATGTGCTCGACTTCCGAGATCACGATGTGGTCGCCGGAGCGCTTGTTGCGATTCGCATAGCCTATGAGAGCCAGGTTCGCCGACTCGGTCGCTCCCGAGGTGAACAACACCTCGTCACGCTGCGCGCCGATGAACCCGGCTACCTTGGCCCGGCTCTCTTCGAGCGCGCGCTCGGCCTCGTCGCCGACCTCGTGCAGCGCAGCCGGGTTGCCGAAGCGCTCCGTGAAGAAGGGGAGCATGGCCTCGACCACGCGCGGGTCTGTCGGCTTAGCGGATTGGTAGTCGACATTCGTGTGCTCTGCCATCGGGTCCCCTAGAACCACATGGTGGCGCCTGAGTCGAGGGCGAGGTCGTTGAGCGTTGCCGCGCCCACTACCTTCACGCCCTCGATCAGCTCGACCTCGTCCCAGCCCAGCATCTGCTTGGATGCTTCGCACGCGAGGATCGGGATGCCCATCTCGAGCGTCTTGTCGATCATCTCGCGAAGCGACGGGAACGACCCCATCTTGATGTCGTCGGCGTGGCCGGGACGCAGGATGACGAGCCCCATACCCAGGTAGTACACGGTCGGGTTGAGGTCCATCGCCTTTGCGGTCTGGGCAAGTACCAGCGGCGAGTACTGTCGTGAAGGGTCATCGGAGGTCTGCACGTACAGGATTGCATTCTCGTCCTTCATGGGGGGTCTCCTTCGTCGATCAGCGGCCCTTGCGGATGAGGAACCGCTTGTGGTCTCCAAGGTCCTCGATTGCCACGACCTCATGGCCTGCGCGCTTCGCGAACCGGGTGAGGTCCTCTTCGGCCGCCGGATCGTCGGCGAGCACTTCGAGCACGTCGCCCATCTCGAGCGCGTCGATCGCCTCGCGGGTCTGGAACAACGGTTCTGGACAGAACAGCCCGACGCAGTCGAGTGTCTCTTCGGCAGGCGGGGTGTCGCCCATTGTGCACCTCCTGGGTCGTCTTCGGAACCTATGGTGTGGTATTCCCACACCGGCGCAGAGAATATCTACCAATATTGTCAGAATTAGGCCGAAGATGCCGTACGCGCGCGCTAACGGTATCTTGTCGGTAGCATTCAGCGGCGGGCGAGTGCCGCAGGGCATGGAAGCGAGCGAGAGGGCGAGTCGATGAGTGAGAGCAAGTACTGGCGCGTTTGGCTGGGTGTGGGGCTGGTGGTGTTGTCGCTGTCCCTGTACGGGCTTCACTACGTGGTCTTCCACGACCTGCACCACATACTGCTCTTCGGCATGCACGAGCTGGCGTTCGTGCCGATCGAGGTCTTGCTCGTGACGATGATCATCCACGAACTGCTCAGCCTTCGCGAGAAACGCTCGATGCTCAAGAAGCTCAACATGGTGATAGGCGCGTTCTTCAGCGAGGTGGGGACCGAGCTGCTGCGGTTCATGACCGAGTTCGATCCCGACCGCGAGGTGATTGCGGAAGACCTGGTGCCCACGATGGATTGGACCCACCCCGAGTTCACGCGCGCCGCGAAGAGGGCTGTGGCGTCGACGGGCAACGTGGATGCGTCGCTTGGGGACCTGCATGGGGTCACGGATTTCCTGCTGGGGAAGCGCGAGTTCCTTCTGCGGCTGTTGGAGAACCCCAACGTGCTGGAGCACGAAGCTTTCACCGACCTGCTATGGGGCGTGTTCCATCTGACCGAGGAGCTGGCACACCGCGAAGACCTCGCCGATCTTCCTGAATCCGATCTGCAGCACCTGTCCGGCGACCTGGCCAGGGCATACGGGCTGCTTGCCGGGCAGTGGCTTGCTTACCTGCAGCACCTCAAGGCGGACTACCCATACCTGTACTCGCTGGCGATCCGTACGAACCCTATGGACCCGCGGGCCAACGTGGTGGTGGCGTAGGAGCGCGTTACGCCCGGGAACCCGTAACGCCCGCACCCTGGGAGGCCCCGCGTCCGTTACAGAAAGAAGTGGACCTCTCCCCCGGGGGTGTTGATCATGAGCGGCGCGACAGCGGCACGGCCCCGGCCTCTGGCCGGGCGTTTCTCGGTCCTACTTGCTTCGATGCTGGTGACGCTGCTCGGGGTGCCGCTGTCCGTATTCTCGGCCGACGTGCCGATAGCGACAGTGCCTGTGGGCGACTCGCCGGTCACTATCGGGCTCAACCCGTTCAGCCACCGTGTGTACGTGGCCAACTACTACGGCAACTCGGTCTCGGTCATCGACGGCGTGTCCGACACGGTGACCTCGACTGTTCCGACGGGGGACTGGAGCATCCCGATCGCGGTTGTCGCGAACCCGCTCGCCGTGCCGGCGCGCGCGTACGTGGCCGAGTTCTGGAGCAATCAGATCACCGTGATCGACGAAGCCTCCAACGCCGCGACAGCCACAATGGCGAGCAATGGGGTCCACGCGGGTGGCCCGCGGGCGCTCGCGCTCGACCCCTCCGGCTCCTCGCCCAAGCTCTTCGTGGCCGACTACGGTGCTGCCAACGTCACGGTTTTCGACGCCGTGACCTACGAGCAGCTCGCGGCGGTCCCCGTCGGGGCACAGCCACGCGCCCTGGGTATCTTCGTTTCCCTGCCGAGGACTCGTGTCTACGTGGCCAATCGCGGCTCGGCCAGCGTGACCATCATCGACGGGCAGACCAACACGGTTGTGAGTACCGTGGGAGTAGGCGCGGCGCCGAAAGCGATTGCCGTCGACGACTCGACGGGCTACGCCTACATCACGTGTGAGGAGAGCAACGAAGTGTGGGTGGTCGACGACAGCGATGCTGTGACCGCGACCATCGACGTCGGTCCTCGGCCGGTCGGGGTTGCCGTGGACACGACGAACGGGCGGTTGTTTGTCGGCAACTACGACAACGGTACGGTGAGCGTGATCAGGACCGCGGACTTCAGCCGCGAGGCGACCTTGACTGTGGGGACCCAGCCGTGGGCGATCGCGTTCGACGAGGGGGACGGCAAGGCGTTCGTCACCAACTACGGCAGCTCCACGGTTTCCGTGATCGACAGCGCGCTCGCTGTGACGAATGTGCCAACAGGCTATCGCCCATACGCGATTGCCGTAGACGAGGGGGCTTCGCCACACAAGGCCTACGCGGGCAACTGGGGTAGCGACAACGTGACCGTCATTGACGAGCCGGAGGGGTTCGCGGCGCTCGACGGGCTGACGACAGAATCGGCGTATGCCGCTGTCGACGCCATCGTGGTGGGCATCGACCCCGAACCGGTCGAGCACGGCGGGGACTACTTCGCCGAGGGCGATGCCGTGAGCGTACGGCAGCCGTATCCGGCTGCGATCTCGGGCGTCTTCGTCCGCGTGGGTGAGGGCGCCACATGGTCTCGAGCGGAGATCACCGAGGGCGCAGATACGTCGGCCGTCCGCTGGCGCGCACCGCTTGGCGCGCTCGAACCCAGCGACGAGTGTCCGATCGAGGTTGTGGCCCTCGACCAGAGAAGCGCCGCGGCCAGCGTGTCCGATGGAGGCACCAGCATCCGAGGCTCTTCGGCGGGTGGCGGCGCGTTTGCCTTGCTCGAACCGGCCGACGAGCCGCTGGCGACCCAGACGACGTTGCGGCTAGTCCCTCGCGGCGAGGCCGGAGCGGCCGCCGTTGTGCTGGAAGCGACCGTGAGCTGCGTTGATGCGCCGGACGTGCCCTACGGCACGGTGGTGTTCGAGCGACTCGTCGACGACGAATGGGCCGAGGAAGGTCGCGCCGAGCTGGACCCAGGCGGCACCGCCACGCTTGCACTCGAGCGGCGCCCCGGAGGTACGTTCCGCGCGCTGTACCTGGGCAACGACGAGTACGAAGGGTCCGCGAGCGCGGAGCTTCGCGTGTCGCCGGGATCCGGGTCTGGGAAGCGCGTGCTGCGGTAGCTCTGTTCGGCCCGGGTGGTGAGGCATAACGCCATCTACCAGGTAGAACGCTGTCCGTCGGCAGGCCATCGGAGGGCCGCGTCGGTTGACTTCCGTGTGCGCGCACGGCTACCCTAGGCCAAGGGTGAACCCAGAAGCAGTCCCAGCACGAGTCATCCTACCTAGTCGTAGCTTGTTTTGAAGCAGGGGGCCCCGGTGGACCAAAGCGTGTCCCACGTGTCTATAGACGATATCGAGGCTGCGCTCAGTCAGGTGGCTGAGATTAAGGCCGCCCGCGTCGTGGCTGGGCCGGACGGCCAGATACAAGAGGTCCACGTCCTAGCCCTGCCGTCCAAGTCGCCGAAGCAGCTCGTGCGCGACATCGAATCCACGATCATGGCGCGCTTCGGCATTCCGATCGACCACAAGAAGATCTCAATCGCCCAGCTGGGCCAGGAAGCCATACCCGCGGAACCGGAGATGCCGAGCGAAGTGCGCGCCCGCATAGTCGGCATCAACGCGAACGTGAGCGGGGTACACGCCACTACGTCGGTCACTCTTGAACTCGAGGGCGACACGTATGTTGGCGAGGCGGCCGGTCCGGCAAGCCAGACAGGGCGTCAGCGTCTCGTAGCACAAGCCACACTCAACGCTGTCGAGCAGTACTCGCATGGCGCGCACACGTTCGCATTGGAGGATGTCGCCGTGATGACATTGGGCCGCGAGAGCGTCGCGGTGTCGTGCGTGACGGTGGTCTCCCCCCTGGGCGAGCAGTCCTACGCGGGTTCGGCCTTGGTTCGACAGAATGACAAGGATTCCATCGTCCGGGCGACTCTTGACGCGATCAACAGACGCCTCGGATTCTTGAAAACCTCATAGTCCGAGTTTGGGCCAGCGCCGTGGCTAACGGTTTGAACACTGTACGCAAACGAACGAGCGGAGCGGACAGCGTTCTTCCATTGGTAGCGGAATGGGAGAAGACCAAGGCACCAAGAAGGGGGTCTTCTCAACATGAAGCGCATCATCATTCTGCTGAGCTCTCTCGCCGCTCTCGTTCTCGGCGGCGGCGC
>Ga0209164_1004773_pt1 | contig 11922 bp, 11 predicted proteins | sample MTBNYHSulfiMetaG_FD_187458 | JGI IMG/M metagenome (GOLD analysis project Ga0209164, IMG submission 187458) | Enrichment culture microbial communities from rom New York Harbor, USA that are MTBE-degrading - MTBE-NYH (New York Harbor Sulfidogenic)... | ecosystem: Environmental > Aquatic > Marine >... | reverse complement strand
GGTACCGATGAACCAGTAGGAAGCCGTCGTACATCCGCATTTCGGCATCCAAAACATGATGAACTTTTTCTCCTCATTAATCAATGGAAACGGATAGCGCAAAGGGAGATCATATGCCACGTAAAAGCACCTCAATAAATAATTTCAGAGATATTTTGAAAGAAAGTTTCATCAATCAATTTCTTTGATTAACTTTGCAGGATTGCCAGCAAAAACACAATTTGGCGGGACGTCACGGGTGACAACACTGCAGGCTCCGATAACAGAGCCCTCACCAATGGTTACCCCTTTCAAAATTGTTGCGTTGAATCCGATCCAAACCTTGTCAGAAATAATTATTGGTTTCATGTCGACATGCGACCACTCTTTATTTTTTATGAGATTATTTCTATCCGCTAAATAATCCTGATAACACTGTGTTACATCATTTTTTCTATATTTCCATTCCAAAGCATGTGAATCATGATCGATTAGTGTTACATTCCATGCTATTAGTACATCATCACCGATTTCAATACATTCTGCACAGTTGAAATGTGAGATGCCAATCTGGCATCTCTTGCCCACGCTGATCCTTGACTCTGGGCGTAATAACGCAAAGTTAGAGAAGATATGAGAATTTTCGTCAATTTCCAGGCAAATTTCAGGAGAAACAGGTGGATTGAAAATCTTTATCGAAGCACAAGGATCAATAATGACCGTTGGATGGATTTTTATGTAATCTGAATATAATTGCCACAATGGGTTTTGAAACATCAGGCCTCAATTAAGACATTATATTTATTATGCCACAAAATATGCTATTTTTTGAAATAAATGAGGGGATGAAAACTTAATGAGCAGCAGGGACCAGGGGTATTCATATTTTCAGATTTCCTGAATAAAGTACACTCTTCCCATCCCAACCGTCCAGATTTTTCAAAGGCTCCATATATAAAGCATACGCATTTTTAGATGAATCCCATATCCGCTTCGGGAACCATTTTTCGATGAAAACATCATTAATAGGGTTAATCACATCTTTATTGTATAGGTATTTCAGCGAGAGAGTTGGATACCCCGTACAGACTATCTCACAACTGAGAATCAATTTCTTCCATATCTCAATAGGATACCTTTTATACTTCTCATCGAGTTCAACAACTTCATATCTGCCGGATAGCATTTCAGAGATCCTTTTGTTGCGTTGCAGATTTTCTCCCGGGTGAGACTTGAGGAAAATTACACTCCCTGGCGTACATGCATCCTCAATGATTGAGCACCACATCGCTATTTCCCTGTAGAAATCGATCCGATTAGCCTCTGCGAAGTTCTCTGTCAGCAATAAATATTTCTTCGAATTCCTATAGTCTTCGAGAATACTCTCGATGTAATTTTGTAATTTACTGGCAGAGTATATACAATTTTCGACAACATTGAAGAAAACGTCCCTTCTGCTTACGATAAATGGGATATTTTTAAGAAAATTCCCCGATTGATCAATGGGAAGAATTAAGGCCGCCTTGTGCGGCCTGTGTTCCTGCGGAGTGGGTTCGCTCCGGATTTTCAATAGCGAGAGATGGACCTCTTTCTCAAAAACGGTACCCAAAGCGTCCCCATAACAAATTCTTTTGGCCTCTGGATATGAGTTCGCTAAATAATCATAAAGCTTCAAGCCGACATCATGTGGGTAATATAACTCGTCCGGTTTCGAATCGTCTGCTAATTTTTTCAGAGATTCAGAGGGATTGCTGGAAATTATTGAGAAAAGATTATTGTCGATTGTTACTATATTATTAATGAAAGAATAGCGCTTGGAAAATTGCCTTATAATATTCTCAATTTCTTCTCCAATATTTTGAGGTAATCCGGGCCAGTATTGTAGGAATATTTTAACATCGAGACGATCTGGCGGATAAATTGAACTCACTGCCGATATTGCTGAAATAAAATGGGTAGGGCTTATGATGTATAAAATACAATTAACTTTCATCATATGAGAGAATTCTGGAATCAAGTGTTTTTAAAAGTCAAAGAATGCGTTCAATAGTCATATATCTTTATGGAAACATTTACGTATGCTAGACTGAACTTGACCTTTAATATAACAGATTAAATATCATAATGAAATGGTAGAGAATATGGATAGAAATTTTGAGGAATTATGCTCATTTTTTAGTTTTACTATCGATCATGAAAATAGTATTAACGATCCGTGGGGCATAACGCCGCCAAGATTTGTTCCTAAGGTTTCATGGGATGAAGCTCTATCAAATATAGACATACCAGATCAGTTTACCGACGTTAAGGATACAACCCGCAAATTTAAAGCAAAGATCGACTCCGACATATGTATCATAATCGGGGGAGGAAAATCTGTACAATATTTTAATTTTCATACATTAGATACATTAAGGTCTCAGCATAAAAGTATTTATGTTGTCGCATGCAACGGGGGAAGTATGTTTTATCACGCAGATCTTGTTTGGTTATCAAATTACGTAAGGGGTGAGACGTTTCAATGGAGGTGTTTCAAGAGAGGCAAGAAACAAAATTCAATAATACTCCAATGTGGATTAATTGGAGAATTTGATGATAACAAAGAATATGACTGGATAGGATACACTCCCTATAAGCCGGAGACTTATAGGGTTTTTGCATCAGATATTAAAAATTGCTATATGGCTAGGTCCGGGAGCAATTCCGGCTTTTTTGCAATAAAGTTCTGTCTGATGATAGGTTTTAAAAATGTGTATTTAATCGGTTTTGACGGGATGTTAAGATCAGAGACTTTTGTTAATTGTGATATCTATAGAAATAATTGGTGTGGTCCGCTTCATTTACTTGTTAGCAATAGAGATCCAAATATTATTGATCCCGGGGTGGTTAGGAATGTTGTTACAAGAAATGAACAGCAGATTAAACTGTTCAATTATGTGAAAAAATATTGTGCTGAGCTGAATATCAATCTAAAGTGGTTAACACCCACAATTTATATCGCAGATCATGAACTATCATCTTATTATTTAAGCATAAATAACTCTTGACAATCATGAGCGATTTCCTTAAGAAGCACTAAGAGTCAACAGCCCTGTCGATAACCTCATTTCGGGGGTATAAATTAGAAAAAGATGTGGAATCCTAGCGGGTTGACAATTATTATCTTGCTTGATAAACTCCTGAATATTGAGGGAAATAGATTTATAGATAGCCAGTAGAGCATCTGATTATTATGCGTAGATATATGAACTCAGTATCGGGAATTCCAGTTTTAACGGGTTATCTTTCGCTCCTCTCCTCATCGTAATAATATCAGTTTTCTATATAGACAAATTTTATACTATTTAAAATTTAGAAGCATGGGGGGGAATGCTTAATGGCAATCTATATAGATTTGAATTTTAAAGAGTTATGTTTTTGTTTTCAGTTTAAAGTTGGAGATGAAAATCCGGTTAATGAACCGTGGGGTGTCACACCCCCTCCATTTATTTCTAAGACTTCCTGGAACCAGCTTTTTTCAATGATAGACATACCAGAGATTTTTACGAGCGTTAAGGAAACTGTTTTTAAATTCAAAGCAAAAATTCATGCAGATACCTGTGTTTTAATCGGGGGAGGGAAATCTGTACAATATTTTGATTTCCAAACATTAGACAAATTAAGATCTGAACATAAAGATATTTACATTGTCGCCTGCAATGGCGGAAGTATTTTTCATTATCCAGATTTGCTTTTTCTGTCGAGTTACCAGAGAGCCGAGGATTTTCATTGGCGATGTTTTAGGAAGGGAAAGAAACAAAATGCAATTATACTCCAATGTGGATTAATTGGCGAATTTGATGATAACAAAGAATATGATTGGATGGGATACACTCCTGCTGAACCGGAGACATATGATATTTTTCACAACGATATCGACAATTATTATATGGCTAGGTCCGGCAGCAATTGCGGCTTCTTTGCTATAAAGTTTTGTTTGATGTTAGGTTTTAAAAATATCTATTTAATTGGCTTTGACGGAATGTTGAAGCCGGAAACATGTGAGGGAATCCTTCATCCGGAAATGCATAGGTTCATTGAAATATACAGCAGTAACTGGTGTGGCCCACTTAATTTAATAGCTAATCACAGGGATCCAAATGACATAAATCCTGAATTTCATTTTAATATATATGCCAGAAATGAACAACAGATAAGATTCTTTGATTATCTCAAGACATATTGTATGGAGAAAAATATCAAACTAACGTGGTTAACACCAACAATCTATCTTAATCCTAATGAATTGACTGATTATTATTTGAATTTGAATGATGCTTCTATAAGTCTTCGTTAAAATAGTCTAGTCCGGCTGTTGAGGTATCATTTTTTCTGCATAATTCTTTTAATTTGGGTATGCATATTTTGCGAATTGTTTCATCAAAAGTATTATTTTGTTGATTCTGAGAAATATCGTAGTCAAAATGATTCAAGATCGGCATTGTTAGCTTTTCGATAAAATATATCTCGAAAGGGGTGAGCTTTTTTTTATATATTCCAATACTTTTGGTGGTTATATTAGCGTTCAATTTAATATGATAGGCATCCCCTTTGTAATATGATGAATTTGATGCAATTAAGCCTTTTCTTATCGACTTCCAATTATATTGTTGAGAATCCAAACTTAGAAATTGAAAAACTTTATTTAATATTTCATTTGTGTTCATGACTAAATCTTCATATTTAATAATCATCAAATCTTTATCATCATTATGATTCAAATAATATAGGAATGTATTTAATGCTCCAACAATTACTAAATATGCTATATGAATCGAATTCCTATGAGTAACTTTTTTGTTTTGTAATTGCTTCATTGACCGGAATAAATTTGAACAAAACATATCTCTCGGATCCCTTGCCAGCAAAATAAATTTTACATTTTTAAAAAGTCTTCTTAATATATCAATTTCTTTTAGCAAATGAGTTGTTTTCAATCCAATTACTTTAGGAGGTAATTGGACAGGAGCTTGAGTTAGAATTTTTTCTAAAAGAATTTTTTTAAAGTCATTAATATTAGGTTTTTTTATTGATGAATTGTTATTTTTATAAAAAGAACTAATAATTTTTTTATCAAAAGGAATATCTGTAATTGGATCTGTAATACTAATTTCCTTATTTGAAGAATATCGTAATAATTTAGATAGTTTTCTTATATCTGTTACGTTATCATTTGCGAAACAAATATAAGGGTGTCTCTGTAGGTTGTGAAATCTAGAATACAATAATTCGCCCATAAGGGTTGTTCCAGTTCTCATAGGGCCACTAATTAATAGAAAATTCTCTATATTTCGTATTAAAATATTTTTTGTCATAATTTTATTGCAATCTATATCAAAATTATCTCACTATTCTTTAAATAGTGAGCACTAATATGTGTAAACGCAGCAAATAATATAATTATGCAAAATATGACGTTTTTTATATGATCTGATTTAAATAAAATATACTTTATTCTAATTTTGAGATAGATTCTAGTAAACAGTTAAATTTAATATGTTTAGGATAATGCGAAGTAGGAATACAACACTAAATAGTAACTGTTTACAATAATTTACTTTTGAATTTTATCGGCGTTGCTTTGGCAATATGCTCTTCATATTTTTCCTGCATTTTTTTATTAATTAATGGAATATCAGGTTTCCTATTTACAAGCAGAGACAATAAATCGTGAGAAGAAAAAAGCGGATTATTGATATATAGTTCATCGAAAACCGCTTTCAGGAAATTCAGGTCCTCCTGATAATCCATTGTTAATCGGATATCTGGATGTCTCAAGAGGTCGTCTTCCGGCTCGAAATATCCTACTTTGAAAACTCCGCTATTTGTAAAATAACCGCCCCAGACTTCGGTGTCTTCCTCCGCTTTTATTTCCATAACTTTTTCAAGTGCTCTCCTGGTGAGACCATGTGACGCCGCGCCGAGAGGAAGTTTCTTCCAAAAAACCGCTTCGTATCGATCATCTCTCAATTCAACTGCAATGTTATCCATAATCTCAGGAAAGCACAGGATATTGTCTCCATCGATAATGACCACACCATCAAGTGAGAACCGTTCAGCAGTGTCCAGGTATCGTTTTAATTTGTCCTCTTTGCTTCCCCTGAAAATGTTTATATTCTTTTTTCGGGCGATAGACTCAAAAACGGCGTCCCTTTCATCAACTGACGTCGAAATTATTAAATTATCAATATGTTTTGTCATCTTCATCCTGTCAACCAAATGTTCCGTGACCGTCTGACCGTACAGCTCTTTTAAGACTTTGCCGGGAAATCTGGTCGACTTGTTTCTCACTGAGAGCAATGCGCCTATTTTCATTATTTTCCTTTACACGTTGTCTTTTCCAATGTGACTGCTTCGTCCTTTGCAATATTCACTGCCGCGACCCTCCCTATCAGGATATCCGCGCTTGAAGGGGGAATGCCCTCATCACATCTTTTGAATATTAAATCATTTTTCGTTATCGCTTTTCCAGCTGCAATATTCCCCGAAGCAACAATTTTCTTTCTTACCAAATCCCTGTACGCAAGTTCGCTGTCTTTGATGTCTCTTATAAACGCAGACCCAATCACAAGTTCTGCCGACCTCACATACCGGACAAATTCACTGAAATCGGATGGATTGAGCGCCGATTCATAGTCAACTCCTTTTGCCTCCCTGTCCAGAGTGATATGTTTCTCAATGTAAGTCGTCCCGTAGGGTATCGCGAGCAGAGGGATTACCTTGGCTAAAGGGTCGCCTCCGTCAATATGATCTGCTAAACCTACTTCCACATTGAATAGTGATTTCAGTGAAGATAAGAAAGAGATATTGGTGTCTTCCAGTTTCGTCGGATATCTTTGGATGCCGTGCAGTAGTATGATATCATCGTTCCCATTATTCCTGAAAATGTTGATCGCTCTCTCGATTTCACCGAGATACGCTCCTCCGATCCTGAATATGGTTTTCTTTTTTAGTAGAGCTACCTTCTTTAAAAAAACATCTTCTTCAAAACAGGCCGCAGGAATGACATACATGTCAGGTTTTATCTTTTTTTCTGCGAATTGCAAAGAGAGTATATCGTTTGGCATCACACAGATGTCTATTTTTTGGTTCCGGGCCTCTCGCGTAAATTGCATCCAATCATTAAACGATAAATTGATGGCTGAGAGGTATTCATAGATATTTGCGACTTTTTTGGCTGCAATTTTGTTAAGCCTGCCGGCGCCGTAAGACGGGACCATATAACTATCCATGTCTGTTATATGTATGCTTATCGCATCGGCCCCCGCCTTTTTGGCCTCTTTCATGGTCCGGACTGCTTTTTCGAGAGAGCCTTCATGAGACCAGGCCAGTTCAGCAATAATATAAATGCCCATTTTACTCGCCCGGAAGATTTTTAAAGTGGCTTGCAGTCTTCTGGTATTCTTCCCAGTGTCCTATATCGAACCACCCGGTAGTGATCGGATAGACGGACACCTTTTCTTTCTTCGCAACTGCATTCAAAAGGGTGTTCATGTCCATATGTCTGCCTTTCGGTATATATGAAATCACATGGGGTTCTACCACATAAATGCCGGTATTGATTATTGTATCGTGAACAGGCTTTTCCAGAATTTTGTCAAGTTTGCCGTCATGCAATTGCAGGACTCCGAAGGGAATTGTCAGCTCGTTATGGCACCCCAGGATTGTCACTGCCGCTTTATTTTTCTGGTGCCATTTCAAAAGTTTCTCGAAATTTACATTGACCAATGAATCACAGTTATTGACAAAAAAGGTATCTTGTATCATCCCTTCCAGTAATGAGAGACTTCCTGCTGTCCCTAAAAAATCAGATTCTTCTACAAATTCAATACCGTAGGGAAAACTATATTCTTTCAGGAAAAGCTTGATGTATTCCTTCCTGTAATTCAGTGTATAAATGAAACGATGGAAACCATACTTGTAGAAGTTCTCCATAATAAGTTCAATGACCGCTTTGTTGCCGATGGGAATGAGAGGTTTGGGAAATATCCTGGTGAAAGGATCTAATCGCGTGCCTTTGCCACCTGCCATAATTACGACAGGATTCGCATAGAGATGCTCGCGTTTTGAAGATATCTTCTCTTCAAGCACATCGGTCCATAAAATAACATCTATGATTCTCTGTTCCTTGTCTAATAAAGGAATTTGTGTTATCTTTTTTTCGATCATGAGATTTTGAGCATTGTCTTCGTTTTTGCGCTTATTCCGTGATGCTTTGACTGAGAAGAAATTGGCATGCATTATGCTCCTAATGCTTTCAGCGAAACCAAATCCTTTTAATATGCCTCTGCGGATGTCTCCATCGGTGATCGTTCCAAGGAGTTTATTCTGTGCATCAACTACAAACAATATTTTTTCAGCGGTTTCATTCAGTTTCTGAATTGCCTGTTTGATAGTTGTTTCCTGTGGTATTAATAGAGTGCTTAATTTAGCTTTGTCCATTTCAGGTATTATAAGTGCAATCGTAGAAAGATTTTATTACAATTGACTTTAAATGAGTTTTTTTCAGTATGGTGATAATTTTATCAGCAGTATTTCCATCACCATAAGGATTCCGGACTATTTTTAGTCGTTTTTGAAAATCATTTGAGTATAACATCTTAAACGCATCTCGAATGCCATTCTTGGTCGGTTCGCAATCAATGACGGAGTGGGCTTTTATTCTGCCTTGTTGTCTGTCGCCGATATTTATTGTGCCGACTTTAAAGCTCGGAGCTTCAAAAATGCCGCTTGAAGAATTGCCAACGACTGCATCGACAAAATGCATGGTTGAAAGATATAGTTTTTGCCCCATTGATGTAAAGGCTTTTGCTTTGTACGGGTTTTTTAAAACATAGTTATCAATCATTGCATTAATGATTCTTCCGTTCGTATCAGCATTCGCTTTTGTGAAAATTACATTGGTTTCTTGCAATGTTTCTAGAACATGTAACAGATTGGAAAACTGTATTTTAGAGGTATTTTTTTCAAGAGTAACCGGATGAAACGTCACCAGCAGGTTATGTTTATTAAATTTAAACTTGAGTTTTTTCTCTAGCTCTTTGTTTCGGAGCAGGTTTAAATGTCTAATGTTGTCCAATCCTATTGCTCCGACATTAAATACTCTCGATGGATGTTCCCCTAACTGTATAACCCTTTCCCTATATTCTTCCGTCGAGGTAAAGTGTATGTGGCTCATTTTCGTAATGCAGTGGCGGAGCACATCGTCGAAAGCTCCTCTCGTAATCTCACCGCCGTGAAGGTGGGCAACCGGTATCCGGAAGGGAACAGACGCTGCAACTGCAGCAAATATCTCAAATCTGTCTCCAAGGACGATAATCAAATCGGGGGTCAATTTTTCGTAGGTCTTCGCAAATTCAATCATCCCAAGTCCCATAGAGGTTGAAATGGCAGTTTCAGTATCGGACGACAGGAGCATTTCCAGTCTCTCGGAAACGGGAAAGCCGTCTTTTTCAATTTCTCTAACAGTCAGGCCAAACTCCGGAGATAAATGCATGCCCGTTGCAACCAGTTGTAATCTGAGCGTATCGTCACTTTGTATCTTCTTTATCAGCCGGTACAATAAGCCATATTCAGCTCTTGTCCCTGTAACAATACATACTTTGCGATTCAAAGTTCTATAGCCTCATCTTCTTTAAAGTCTTTTTTGGCAGTAATACCCATGATCATATCCCATAGCATTGGACTGTATCCGGTTCCTGGCCGTTTCACAGTGAGATTTTCTTCTGAAAATGCTTCCCCAAATCTGATGTGCGTCTTTGCAACGATACTTTTCCTTGCGATGGCAATATTCTTCAGTTCGGAAATGCTGGGCTTTTTAATTCCGTTACCAAGAGACTTCTTAATATTTCTTACCGCCTTTATCATTGCTTTCAGTTCATGAGGCTCAAGTGATGCTTTGTGATCAGGACCTTTCATATTCTTATCTAAGGTAAAATGTTTTTCGATAACTGTTGCACCAAGTGCCGTGGCTGCGATAGGTACTTCTATACCAAGAGTATGATCAGAATAGCCTACATTTATTTTAAACGCATCCCGAATGGTAAGCATTGCATTGAGATTGACATCATCAAATGGGCTAGGGTACTCAGTATTGCAGTGGAGTAATGTAATGTTTTCTTTCTTTGTCCCGGATTCAGTGAGAATATCCAAAGCGTCTTCGATTTCTCCCAAATCCGCCATGCCTGTTGACATGATGATTTTTTTCTTTAAACTACCGATCTTTCGCAAGAAAGGAAGATTCGTTATTTCTCCTGAAGGAATTTTAAAAAGGGAAAGTCCAAGGTTATTAAGCAGATTGATGCTCTCCAGGTCAAACGGAGTTGATATGAACATGATATGTCTTTTTCTGCAATGTTGAAAGAGTTCCTTATGCGCTTTTGGATCAAGTTCCAGTTTTTTTAACATTTCCAATTGGGTTTCTTTTTTGTTCGTTGATTTCTTCTGGTACGCAGCTTTGGGGGCATATTTACTTACTAATCTCACAGCGGTAAATGTTTGGAATTTAATTCCATCAGCTTCCGCTTCAGAAGCAACATCTATCATTTTTTTTGCTATCGTAAGACTTCCGTTATGATTAACCCCTGCTTCTGCGATGATAAATACTTTTTCCATTTTATTCCTATCTATCAGGATTATACTCAAATTTATAGTTGTTAATGTTGATATATGGGCCTGGCATCCCTGGATAATATGTTGCCCTTACACGTCTTTTTATCTCCTCTTTTTTCATATCTGCATTTATTTTACAAAGATTTTCCAAATCCTTGCGTGTATAAGGTTTTCTTGACCATCGTTCTATTGTGTCCGGTATTTTCTTGTTTATCATAATATAATCAATAACTTCATAAAATAGAGCAAGCATCTGTCCGTACGTTTTAATGCTTAAGCTATAGACAGAATCAGATTCTAATAATTGAAATCTTTTTACTCCTATAATTTTCCCGGTATCTACTTTTTCTTCCATTACATGCGATGTTGCTCCGTAAACTTTTTCGCCGTTATAAATTGCAAAATTAAAACAGCCTGTGCCAGGATATTCTGGCGGTGCTGGATGAAAATTAATATTATGAAGTTTTGTATTGGAAAGAGTCTTTAAAGGAATAATCCAAGGGGACAAATAAGAGATAAGAATATCGGGAGACTCATCAAAGGCAGTTGACGGAAAAGGATCATTTCTTGACCCGTAATAAACGTTTACTCTATTAAAATGATTTTTTAAATAATCAATAACTTCTTTAACTGTTGGTTTTTCAATTTTGGTGAATAGAGTAATATTCATAAAATCTCCTTCAAGGTTTTACAAAGAACATGTATGTTCTCTTTTTCATTGACCGTTGAGCTTGGCAGGCAGATGCTATTTTCGAAGATATAATAGGAATTCTTTAGATCAGATTGTTTAAATATTTTGTACGGAGCAAACTCAGTGATTGGCATAAAGACTCGTCTCGACGGGATATTTCTTTTTTTCAGTTCATCTTGTAGCTTATCAATGGTGACTCTTTTATCTTTAAACATGATGCAGATAAGCCAATATGAACTCTCCGCATTGTCATGAGATTTCTGAAAATGAAGATATTTATTGCCTCCGAGCTCTTTTTTGTAGATTTGGAATAATCTTTTTTTCTTGAGCAAAAAATTATTGAGCCTTTTTAACTGAGCAAGTCCGAGTGCAGCTTCGATATTCGTCATTCGATAGTTAAAGCCAATCTCAGAATGATAATAATTGATTGAATCGTGACGCGCCTGGTTTACTAAAAAATTTATGTGATTCAATTGTTTTGCACTATTCCCTACGATCATGCCACCACCGCCGGTAGTAATAATCTTGTTTCCATTGAAACTGAAGCAACCAAGGTCTCCAAAAGTACCTGTAAACTTATCCTTGAATTTTGCTCCTAAGCT
>Ga0209164_1004770_pt1 | contig 11927 bp, 9 predicted proteins | sample MTBNYHSulfiMetaG_FD_187458 | JGI IMG/M metagenome (GOLD analysis project Ga0209164, IMG submission 187458) | Enrichment culture microbial communities from rom New York Harbor, USA that are MTBE-degrading - MTBE-NYH (New York Harbor Sulfidogenic)... | ecosystem: Environmental > Aquatic > Marine >... | reverse complement strand
GCCTCCTCTATCTCTTCCGGTTCCGCCAGCATCTCCGACAGGGACCTTCGATAAATAATGTGGACCTCGTCCGCGCCCAATCGAAGCGCTACCCGTGCCCCATCCAGGGCCGAATGGCCTCCGCCGATAATGACCGCCTTCCCTTCGAGCTTCTTCAGATCTCCTATATGGACATTCCTGAGAAAAGACGTAACATCGTAAACCCCTTCGGCCTCTTCACCCTGAATGCGAAGCCTGAGCCCCTTCCAGGCCCCTGACCCCAGGAAAACGGCATTGGCGCCATGCGCTTTCAGTTCTTCAAGGGTAATATCCCTGCCGATGGCCGTATTGGTATGGACCTCGATTCCGTAGCGCTTCAGGTTGTTGATTTCCCTGTCAATGACCGAACGGGGGAGCCGGTGCTCGGGGATCCCGTATCGCATCATGCCGCCGGCCTCGGGCATGGCCTCGTATACACTCACCTTGTAGCCTTGAAGCGCGAGAAAGTAAGCGGCCGAAAGACCTGCGGGACCCGAACCCACAATGGCCACCTTATCATCTTTTGGGTCTACGTCCGGTACCGGGATGTCGCTGAGATCCGTGTGGTCGGCAGCCACCCGCTTGAGTTCCCGGATGGAGATGGCCTCATCCACCTCCAATCGCCGACAACTCTTTTCGCAGGGATGGGGACAGACACGGCCTAATATCCCTGGGAGCGGCAGGTCCCGCATGATGATTTCGATGGCCTCCCTGTACTTGCCCTCCTTGACCATTTGCACATAGCCTTGCACATTCAGGTTGGCCGGGCAGGCCATCCTGCATGGGGCTTTATCCAGTTTCTCTATGGCGAAGGACCCGGGAATGGCTTGGGCATACGGCTTGTATGTGGCCTTCCGGTCTGCCAGCTCCATATCGTATTCGCTGGGCCTGACAACGGGACAGGCCGCTGCGCAATCTCCGCAGGCAGTGCATGCATTGGGATCGATGAAACGGGGGGTCTTGTGCAGCGTTACCGTAAAATTGCCCTTTTCACCGTCGATCGCTTGAATTTGAGAACAGGTGTGGAGTTCAATATTGATGTGCCGGCCGACCTCGACCAGTTTAGGCGAGATGATTCACATGGCGCAATCGTTGGTGGGGAAGGTCTTGTCCAGTTGAGACATGACCCCGCCGATGGCAGGGGTTTTTTCCACCAGATGGACAAAAAAGCCTGAATCTGCCAGGTCCAGGGATGCCTGCATGCCGGCGATGCCGCCGCCGACCACCATCACCGAACCTTGAACCTTCTGGGCATTTCCTGCTGTCATTGCTAACTCCTACGTATTGAAAACATGTTATATTTATCTTTCATCGCTACACAATTTAGAAAGAATTTTCACATCGAACTTATATAGAAATACGCTTTTTAATGTCAAGAAATATTTCACAAGCTAATCCCCTTGATCCGAAATCCCTTTTGTGATGTAATCGAACCGCATGTCAGGGACCATGATTACATGATTAACGGACGTGAAACACATGGCCATACCGAGTGTTGACCCGATGCGTGCTCACGGGTGAGGATGCCATACGCCGTTTCGGGTTGAGACGCCTTTTGGTACAGCCCGTCCTCCCTATGCCGCCGATGATTCAGGAAATATCCAAGGGGGAAATTTATGACAGCGCACATCCGAACCCTCATTGTCGACGATGACGAGAAGTTCCGAGGCGTTCTTAGCAGGCGTCTGGCCAAGAGGGGCTTCACCCTTGATCAGGCGGAAAGCGGGGAGGCGTGCCTGGCTATGCTCGAAAAGGCGCCCATGGATGTGGTGATTCTGGACGTCAGGATGCCCGGCATGAGCGGCCTGGAGGCGCTCAAGCAAATCAAGGCCAGATGGCCCGAAACCGAGGTCATCCTCCTCACCGGGCACGCTTTGGTCCAGGATGGGATCGAAGGGATCCGGTCAGGCGCCTTTGATTATCTCACAAAGCCCCTGGACCTGGAACATCTTGTGTGCAAGATAGATCAGGCCTACTCAAGGATCCGGATGGCGGAACAGGGCCGTAGGGAGGCGGAGTCAAGGTATCAGACACTGCTCCAGAGCGTCACCGATTATGTGATTGCCATCAACAGGAATCATCAGATTATCATGTGCAATAATCTCTTCATGAATGAGTTCGGAAACAATCAACGGGTGTATTGTTACAGGGCATGGAAGGGCAGAGAAGAAACATGCGGCAGCTGTCTTGTTGAAGAGTCCTTTCAGGATGGGGAGTCTCATATAAGTGAAGAGAGCGTTGTGAGAAAGGATGGCCGAATGGCCCAGCTTTTCGTCAAGTCCACGCCGGTCCTCGATGGGAAGGGAAACGTTGCGTATGTGCTGGTAACAGCGACGGACGTTACGCTCAAGAGGCGGATGCAGGAAGAATTGAGCAAGATGTCCGGAACACTGGAGGATATGATCGGCAGCCGCATGAGAAAGCTGGAAGAATCAGAAGAAAAATTTCGAACCATATTCGAGCGCTCATGGGATGCCATGGTCCTGACAGACCGTAAGGGAGACATCCTGGAGATAAACCCGGCAGGCCTCGAACTCCTGGGATACAGGGACAAGGGTGAGCTTCGTTCCGCAGGTTCGGCCATGGATCTCTTCGAAAACAGAGATGATCTCTACCGTATTCAGAAGCGACTTTCGAGCGATGGCTTTGTAACGGAATTTGAAACCCGAATGTCTGGCAAAAAAGGGGAACCGTTCGAGGCAGTCATCACCTCCAGCGTGGTCCTCGACATCATCGGTCAGATTACCGGATATGTGATGATTATCCGCGACGTCACGTTAAAAAAGAGCGCGCAGCAGGAGATTGAAAACAGAAATTTCCGGCTTGCCGTCTTAAATGCCATTTCGCTGGCCGTGAGCAGCAGCCTGAATCTGGATCAGGTTCTGAACAAGACCATTGACAAGATGCTTGAGATCCTCGGGACTGACTGTGTCCGCATCTACCTTCTGGATGATAATCGAGAAATCCTTAACCTGGTGGCTCACAGGGGGTTTTCTCCCAACTTCATTAAAAGGAGGTTCATGCGCTCGCGGAGGGTCGGCGATGGTCTGCTGGGAAAAACCGTGCTTACGCGGGAAGCGAAGATCGTGGACAATTATCTCCGCTCGGATGCGCCGTATGTGGATTCTATTGTGGAAGAAGGAATCCAGTCCACGGTCTACGTTCCCCTCTTGCTGAAAGGAGAATCGGTGGGGGTGATGTGTACGTGCAGCCATGATCCGTTCACATTTTCAGAGGATTATGTGGATTTTCTCACTGCCATCGGAAATCAGATCGGTATGGCCGTGCACAATGCCATGCTCTATGAGCGCATCAACAGGACTTATCAGGAACTGAAGGATGTTCAGGAACAGGTCATCCGGTCGGAAAAGCTTGCATCATTGGGGAAGTTGTCAGCCACCATTGCCCATGAGATCAACAACCCCATCGCCGCGGTACTCACTTACATCAAACTGATGATGAAACTTGTGAGCCGCGGCCAGTTTTCCGAGGCCAGAGTCGAGGATATCTCACGATATCTGAAAACCATGTCATCGGAAATGACGAGATGCGGAGACATCGTCAAGAATCTCCTGGCCTTTTCCAGGCAGACCAAAACCGAGGTCAAGGTGCAGGATATAGATCCGATCATCCGGAGGGCCCTGGATCTGCTGTCTCACGATTTGACACTGAAACAAATTCAGTTGATTGTAAACATCGCACCGGATCTGCCCCAGGTAAAGTGCGACTTCAGACAGATTCAGCAGGCCCTTCTGAATCTCTTCAGCAACGCTTCGGAGGCCATGGAGAATGGGGGCGCCCTAACCGTTTCAGCCTACCCGGCAGGGAAGAGCGGTTTCGTGGAAATCACGATTTCGGATACGGGGTGCGGCATTTCCGACGAAGACCAGAAGAGTATCTTCGAGCCGTTTTTTACAACAAAGGAGGAGGGAAAAGGGGTCGGTTTAGGTCTGTCCGTGGTCTACGGAATTATCTCCAACCACAACGGTTCCGTAGAGGTGGAAAGCGAAATGGGTAAAGGGAGCACCTTTAGGATACTGCTCCCTGTCGCCCCAGGCGGGCCTGCTCAACGGAGTTGAATGGCTGAAACCCTGGACGGGGACATGCCCCTTACACAGGGGTAGAAATCCATCGATCATCGGCAGCACCCCCATTCCCGGAAGGACAGCACAACGGCAGACAACGGCAATCCCCCACGCCTTGGGCTGGATGGCAGTCGCCGGCAGCCCGGTGCGGGATTCATAAGGAGGAAGAGATCATGTCGAAAATGCCCCGTATTCTCGTTGTTGACGATGAACAGCCGATGCGGGAAAGCCTCAATGACTGGCTGAAGGAGGATGGGTACAGGGTCGGCCTGGCCGCAAGCGGGCAGGAAGCCGTTGATATGGCCCGAAAAGAGCCCTGGGAAGTGATATTGCTGGATCTGAAGATGCCCGGCATGGACGGGCTCAAGACCCTCAAGAAACTGAAGGAGGTGAGAGCCGATGCCGAGGTCCTCATGATGACCGCCTATGCAACCGTTGAAACCGCGGTCCAAGCCATGAAAGAAGGGGCCTTTGATTATCTGGTGAAGCCTTTTGATCCTGACGAAGTGGAGGTGCAGATCAAGAAGATTCTCGCCCATAAGGAGTTGGTCCTGGAGAACATCCTCCTCCGCAGAAAGCTGGAAGAGACCTATCAGTTTGACGAAATCATCGGTAAAAGCGATGCCATGCAGGAGGTCTTTGCGCTGATTTCCCGGGTTGCGCCAACGGATTCGACCGTCCTTATTACCGGCGAGAGCGGGACGGGAAAAGAACTGATCGCCAGAGCAATTCATGGGAACAGCAACCGTTGTTTTATGCCGTTTATCGCCGTGAGCTGCGGCGCGCTCCCGGACTCCCTGCTGGAAAGCGAGCTTTTCGGTTATGAGAAAGGCGCATTTACCGGGGCTGAACACACGAAGAAGGGGCGTTTTGAGATGGCCCACAAGGGGACCCTTTTTCTGGATGAAATCGGCGACGTGAGCCTCAAGACCCAGGTGGATCTCCTGAGGGTCCTGCAGCAAAAGGAGGTGCAGCGTCTGGGCAGTGAGAAGGTGATGGAGGTGGATGTTCGCATCATCGCCGCTACAAACCGTGATCTGGCCAAGGCTATACAGGAAAAGCGGTTCCGGGAGGATCTCTATTACCGTCTGAATGTCATTCATATCGAGGTCCCTCCCCTGAGAGAGCGGAAGGACGATATCCCCCTCCTGACCGATGCATTTATTCGAAAATACTGTCTGGAGATGAACCGTGAAGAGGCAAGGGTGGGCGCTTCTGCCATGAAGCAGTTGATGGCATATGACTGGCCCGGGAATGTGAGAGAGTTGGAAAATATCGTTGAACGGGCACTGGTGATCGGCCGAAGCAAAGAGATATCCGCGGACGATCTTCCGTTTTCGCGGAAGGGAGCGGTGCTGGAGACATTTCCCAAGTCCTTGAAGATGATGGAGAAAGTGCATATCGAGAGGATTCTTGAGGCGGCAGGATGGAATATCAGCCAGGCGGCCCGTGATCTGGATATCGATCGGCAGACTCTTTACAATAAGCTCGAAAAATATGAAATCAGAAGAGGGGATTCATAAGTCGTTTGGCCAAATGCGTTGTCATCTGCCCGATCGGTTCTGTGGATCATGGCATGCTTGAGCGTATCGCAAGGCACATTGAGATGCGGTGCAGCGTCATGTGCAGGGTTTCCCCGAGAATGGACAGGCCTGAATATGCCTATGATGAGCGGAGATGTCAGTACAATTCAACAACGATCTTGAAACATCTCATCAGGCGCTGCCCTGACGAGGTTTTGGGCTTCATGGGTGTGACCTGTGAGGACCTGTTTGTTCCTATCCTCAAGTACGTCTTCGGTCTGGCGGAGATGGAAGGGAGATGCTCAGTCATTTCCATGTACCGGCTTCGACCCGAGTTCTATGATCGGCCTCCGGACCAGGCTCTGTTAGAGGAACGGGTGAAAAAGACGGCCTTGCATGAACTGGGGCATTGCCTCGGTTTGATCCACTGCAAGAGCCGCCGGTGCGTGATGTATTCTTCAGTGAGGATTGAAGATACCGATATGAAGCATACGGATTTCTGCCCCACCTGCTCGGAGTTGTTCACCTGGCGTGTTGATACATGCCTTTCCCCCCGCCGCCTGTAGCCGCCTAACCCGGATGAGCTGGAAAGGGGACTGAACTTGCCGATGCCTAAAATGGTTTGTAATGACAGAAGCTGATGTTTGTTTCTCACGTAACGCCTTAACTGTGTTCGAAATTCATCTCCTGCTCCGCTGGCTTTCCGATCAACTCAGAAAATCTATCGTGTCTTAACCCCAAACCTTAACCGGTGACCGTCCAATTTTTCGGCGGCATGTCGTATTGTTCGGCATTGGTTATATATGCCAATGAATTCGGTTGGTTATTTTGATCATTGTTTTTTATGGAGGATGTTTGCCGAGAATTTCGACACTTTGGAAGTCTCTCATGAAGAGGCGGCCGCTCATTGTGGTTTTTATATTTACATTTAGAATCAGCTAGTTAAACGAAGCCTGGGAAAAAGCAGGACCATTGGCACGACCATTGCTTATTCTCGTGACAACAGTGAATGGAAATAGGGACTTTTCAACTGAGGAGGGAGAAATGGAAAAAAGCGCAAGAAAAGAATCCATGAAGATCGTGCCGCCGGGAAAGAAGAAATGTATATGGATGGAGGCAGGGGTCGTTTCATACAAGCTCTGTGACAACAATTATGATTGTTCAACCTGTGTCTACGACCAGGGGATGCAACTCAAGGTCGCGCGGCAAAAAGAGGCGGCGCAGCTATCCAGCCTCGAGATGCCTCCTGACAATTTCACCCAGACCTGGGTCGAAAGCATGATGCAACTGCCCGCATCCCAGCGCAAGTGCCGCTATATGATTACCGGTGAGATCGATCGAAAGATATGCCCCAATGCGTATGAATGCGGCAATTGTTCATTTGACCAGATGATGCAGGAACGGCTGCAGGCAGAGCCCCTCCCTGTAAAGACCCAGAGCGAGGCGGCGGGATTTGATCTGGCGGAAGAAGCCTACTATCATGAGGGGCATACCTGGGCCAGACCGGAATATGGCGGGCGTGTCAGGGTGGGTCTGGACGATTTCGCCCAGAAGCTCATGGGAAGTCTTAGTAAGATAGAAATCCCGGCCGTGGGACGTGAGGTGACGCAGGGGGAGGTCGGGTTTCAAGTGAGATGCGACAATGAAACAGCGCATGTCCTTTCTCCTGTGGACGGCATCGTGTCACACGTGAACCATCGGCTTTTGGATCACCCGGAACTCATCAACGAGTCTCCTTATCAAGAGGCATGGGTGTTCATTGTTGAACCCACAAAGCTCCGAAAGAATCTAAAAGGACTCTATTATGGGGAAGAAGCGCGGCGCTTTCTCAATGAGGAAAAGGATAAGCTCTTCGCAATGGCGAATGAAGACCTGAGGATCGTTGCGGATGGCGGTGAGTCGGTAACAGACATCTTTTCAGAGTTGAAAGAAGAAGACCGCGCCAGACTCTTAAAGGCCTTTCTCAGAACCTGACCAGGCAGTTTCTGTGGGCCGTTCTGAGGTGGATATCGTCCTTGAGTATTTTTCCCTCCTTCCCTGTTGAGGATCGCACAGACCTGTGCGGCAGGGTGGCTGCACAGGCCTGTCCCGGTTGTACAAGAGGCGATCCCCGGGGGAACCGTTGAGGCCCGGTATCCACGTGTTTTTAAATTTTTGTCGTAATGGTTTTTTCTCCAAAGAGGCTGAATCGAAGCCAGTCAAATCCAAACCGCATCAGGGCCACGTCGTCTGTTTCCAGTCTCTCCTTCAGAACCGCGTCGACCTCGAAACGATCCAAGAACCTGCTTTTAAATATAAAATGTCTGAATTTATCCAGGTTATAGGAGGCCATGAAAAACATCTGGTGCTTCTGCGGGATGTGGGCCTCGGGACCGAGACTTCTGACTGAGGTGACGATGCCTCGCCATGGATCATTCATGGCAGCATATTCCTTCACCCCCTCATGATTCAGCCATTCCTTCAGGGACCAGACCTGTTTTTCTCTAAATCCCTTGCAGTGGGGCTCAACCACCATAAAAAACCTGTTGTTCGACTCAGTTGCACCGTCCGGCATGGCCGAGGCCCTGCCTATGGGATAGAGGCGACAGGCCTCCGGCCGGTCGGGGTAGATGGTGCATCCGTCGCTGGTTACGAATGGACAGGCCCCCGCAGGATCTCCGTTCATCTTTAGTTTGACCAGGGTAAAACGGTGACGCGGGTCGATGACGGTTTCCGTGTAGTCGCTCAGGAATTGATCGGACGTCAGTCCCAGCCTTTTTTTCATCCGGAGGATATCGTAGGGTGTCAGGATGAGGCGGAGTCTGGCGCAGCATTCGGTGAAACAGGAAATTCCCCTGTGGCAGGCAAAGTGGAAGGACTCTTCCTTCAGGGGTCTGAATTCAACCTGTTCCTGACGGCTACCCATTGGAAGGATCCGTTGGGGACATGGCGCTCTCCCGTACGTGCAGGGTTTTTTGACCAAAAAGGCCAAATTTAACCCAGTCAAAAGAGAATTTAAGAAGTTCCAGGTCACTTCGCTTCAGCTTTTCGATGGTAAGTGGCTCCAACTCGAACCGATCCATGAAGGAACTCTCAAAGACAAATTTTCTGAAGGTATCCAGGTTGTACAAGGCCATGAAGGTCATCTGATAAATCTTGGGATTGTCAATGTCCAGTTCCTGTGCCTGCAGGGGAGCCGTAATTTCTGAGAAGAGCTGGTTCATTTCGTCGTACATGGGGATCCCTTGCTCGACCAGCCAGTTTGAAATCCGGTGAGTCTTGTTTTCTTTGAGTCCTTTGCACCGGGAGGCATCGGTTATCAGGCTGAACGTGCCGTCATCGTTCATGTCCAATGGATACATTCGGCACGGCCACGGCCTGTCCTCGTAGACAGAGCACCCTTTTTCTGTAACAAAGGAACATCGTTTGTCTGTTTCATTCATCTTGAGAACGACCATGGGGATCAGGCGTTTTTCCCTGGGGATGATGACGGTATAGGTATCGAGAAACGCGTCCGATGGGATTTCGAGTGCATTTTTGAGCCTCAGGACATCGTAGGGGGTCAGTACGATGGTGACATCCTGACAGCAGTCGGTAAAACAGGGCACATGGGGGCCGCAGTCAAAATGAAAGACATGCTCTGCGTCCATCCTCGCCCGTTCGTCTTGGGTTTCAATCGGCTTTGATGTGTTCATTCCGGATATTTCCTTTCAAATGCTGATGAATCCACAAAGGGCTGAATTCATCATGTGTTGGTGATTCCGTATGTATTGACGTCCATATTGTGGATGGCAGGAGTTGACCGCCCATAAAGCAAATATCCAGACGTGTGTATTTCCAGATCCGTGTGAAACGGACGCCTCAGAGGGCCGTATGTGTCGGGTCGGCAGGTTGAAATTGCTTGACTAATGCTGCCGAGTTGTCTTTTATAGAGGTGCTCTATACCAACAACAAAAGGACCGGGTCAATCAAATTGTGTATGAGGAGGATATTTCGGATATGATAGAGAGGACGTTATCGATCATTAAACCGGACGGGGTTTTGAAAGGTTTGATCGGGGCTGTTATCGGACGGTTGGAAAAGGAAGGCCTAAAAATCTTGGCCATGAAGATGATCAGGATGACCAAGGCAGAAGCAAAGGGATTCTATAAGGTGCACAAAGGTAAGCCGTTTTTTGAGAGTGTGACCGATTTTATGTCTTCGGGGCCATGTGTTGTGATGATACTGGAGGGGGAAGAGGGGATCACCAGATATCGAAAACTCATGGGTGCAACCAATTACAAAGAGGCTGAAGAGGGTACGATTCGGAGGGATTTCGCTACGGACATCGAAAAAAATGTGGTGCACGGCTCGGATTCAGTGGAAACCGCCGAATTTGAAATTAACTATTTCTTCAGTGCATTGGAGGTACCTGCCTCGTAAGAAAAAATCACCCGTCCCTGGGACGACTCCGTCATAACTGTCCAGGGGCGGGTGATATGAATATTTGCCCTGCCTGTCGGTTACAGATCCGCGCATGAGCATCGGCGGTCAGGGAGTTGCAGTATCGACCCTTAGTAATACCTGACTGAAACAAAAATTCATTCAGAAACCTTAAAATTTTTGGAAAAACCCGTCAGGGGAGGTGTTCCATTGTCTGGAACCGGTCTTATTGATCCTTGCTTTCGGTCTCTTTCTTTTCTTCCTTCAATTGCTTGATCTCGTCTTTGAGCGTTTCAACTTCGCTCTTAAGGGAACTAGTGCTGTCATCAAAGGTGTCCGGGGTGTTTCGTTTGTCTTTAAGCTCTTCAAAGCCTAAATAAACGGCCAAGGCGCCGCCCAGGATTAACATGATGGGAACTCCGGCCTGCAGGGCCTTGATAAAGTATCCAAACCACAAAATAATCCCGATGATCCCCAATATAAGAGCTGCCAGTCCTCCACCTAATGCTGCCATTTGCCATACCTCCTTTGCCTGTTTTATTTATGATTATTTTGATAAATATATCCACTACATATTGAATATGCTCAAGGATTCAGAGTGAAGTTAACACAAACAACTGGGCTTTTCAAGCATTTATTGCTGCCATTATAGAAAATAGATGTTGACACTGTCTATGGGACCCTTACTTTTCAGCGACACTGCATTCTGGGTGATAGATTCGGTCCGATGCAAGCCGATGTGAATCCTGATTCGGCGGCAGTCCACAAGTTGTACGAAGGGACAGGTTAAAAGGCAGCTGTTTTGGTCAGACCGGCTTGCCCGATGGGGAGAGACAAGGCTGAATTCTTAAACCTCTGAACCCATGAACTTTGGAACCGTAAGCGATCAGTGCCTATGTCAGCTGAATCCCCTTCTGTTGGGAGCCAGGAAATGAGACTATATTTGATTAATTGGATGAAATGCTGAGCTTATTTGAGAAAAAGCAACAAAAGTTACCTGTAGAGAATCTTTTTGTTCAATTATTGGCATTGAAATATGGTACGCAAAAAATTATATTGACTATTTATGCATCGGAAGGTAGGGTGCCAGCGTAGCTCAGATGGCAGAGCAACTGATTTGTAATCAGTGGGTCGGGGGTTCGATTCCCTTCGCTGGCTCCAAGGAACGATGAATCAAGACCTTGAACTGGAGAGGTTCCCGAGTGGCCAAAGGGAGCAGACTGTAAATCTGCCGGCTCAGCCTTCGGAGGTTCGAATCCTCCCCTCTCCACCAGCTTTCAGCTTTACAACAATAAAAAGTCTGATATTTGCCAGCTGAATCAGAGAGATGCAGAAGATTTATGGGCCGGGCGTTTTGATTCGGGTTGTTATCTGATTGAGCTGTAGGTTTTTGGAATTTCACAAAAATACCTTTCGTTTAGCTCTCTCGGAACATGAAGGGATTGGGTTTTAAAGGCGGGAATAGCTCAGTTGGCTAGAGCGTCAGCCTTCCAAGCTGAGGGTCGCGGGTTCGAATCCCGTTTCCCGCTCCAGTTATTTTTTATGGCATTAGAGCAGATGTGCACGTATGCAGTCAAGGTCTTTGCTTTGTTATAATCTGTTTAAGGTCATGGTCTGTGTAACGGCGATGAAGGGGATGTCATTACATGAGGCGATGCGCGATTTAGGGAATGCCCACGTAGCTCAGTAGGTAGAGCGCATCCTTGGTAAGGATGAGGTTCACCGGTTCGATCCCGGTCGTGGGCTCCACCAAAATGAGGGCAGAATACAACAGGTAAGCGCGATGTATGAGGGGTGGCATGTTGTGAGTGTTGTTGGGATGGTATTGGGGTTAAGCTTGTCGGTTTGTTTCTGCTGATTGATGTAGGAGGACGAGAGATGGCGAAGAAGAAATTTGAGA
>Ga0209164_1004769_pt1 | contig 11930 bp, 13 predicted proteins | sample MTBNYHSulfiMetaG_FD_187458 | JGI IMG/M metagenome (GOLD analysis project Ga0209164, IMG submission 187458) | Enrichment culture microbial communities from rom New York Harbor, USA that are MTBE-degrading - MTBE-NYH (New York Harbor Sulfidogenic)... | ecosystem: Environmental > Aquatic > Marine >... | reverse complement strand
TTTATAAAGAATGTATTGTATGCCATATTTTTGGGCCGTTTTCAGTATCTCTTCTGTATCGTCAATAAACAGGGTCTTTTCTTTCCTGAACCCGAGTAGTTCTTCTGCCTTCTCCCAGAACCTGATATTTTCTTTCGGGTGACCGACATCAAAAGAGGACAGCACGGCATCAAAGTGCTTCCCGATCCGTGTCTTTTTAAATTTCAGGTCTATGGATTTATAATGTGCATTCGTAACGAGAAAAACCTTCTTTTTCTGTTTCCGCATAGCTATGAGAAAATCCTCCACATGGGGGTGGACTTCTATAAGGTGTTTGATCTGTTCTTTCAGTGCAGGGATATCAAGGTTGAGTTCCCTTGACCAGAAATCGAGGTCTGTCCAGTTGAGTGTGCCTTCATGGGATTTATATTTTCGAAAGAGTTCCTCTTTCGCTTTCCCGAAGGAGAGAGTATGCTTCTCAGAGTATTTTTCCGGCACGAGATGCTCCCAGAAGTAATCGTCAAAATATTTATCCAGAAGGGTTCCATCCATATCGAGGAGTACAAACTGAATATCCTGAAGGGGGATCCTCTTTTTTGCCATGGGGATAAAGGGACCCGGTTCCCAGTTAGAACGGGAAGCCTTTCGGCAGCTTGAAGCCCTTTTTCCCCTTGAACATCTTGAGCATTCTCTTGATTTCAACATACTGCTTCAGGACACGGTTGACATCGGGAACAGTAGTGCCGCTTCCAATGGCGATTCTCCGGCGTCTGCTCCCGTTGATGAGAGAATAGTTCTTTCTTTCCTTTTTGGTCATGGAGTTGATGATTGCCTCGACCTTCACGAACTCCTTTTCGTCAATGGTTACGTCTTTCATCTTGTTCATTCCGGGTATCATATTGATGAGATTCTCCAGAGGCCCCATACTCCGCATTTTCCGAAGCTGTTCCCTGAGGTCATCGAAGGTAAAAGACTCATCCATGATAGTCTTTTTCAATTTCTCGGCTTCTTTTTGGTCGAAGGTCTTCTGTGCCTGCTCGATCAGACCAAGTACATCACCCATGCCGAGTATCCGGGAGGCAATCCGGTCCGGGTAGAATGGTTCGAGCATCTCGATCTTCTCGCCGGTACCGATGAATTTTATCGGCTTGTTCGTTACCGAGATGATAGAGAGGGCGGCTCCACCCCGCGCATCGCCATCCATTTTGGTGAGGATAATTCCGTCAATTCCTATCTGTTCGTTGAAGTTACCGGCGATATTGACTGCGTCCTGCCCTGTCATCGCATCAGCAACAAAGACGATTTCTTTCGGCAGGACATTTTTCTTGATTTTTTGAAGTTCGGACATCAGCGATTCGTCAATATGCAAACGTCCTGCAGTATCGAGAATTACGATGTCACGGGCGTCGAGTTTTGCCTTCTGAACCGAATCGACGCAGAGTGTGACCGGACTGGTCGCTTCTTTTGAATGGAATACGGGAACATCGATTTGGGCGCCGAGCATGACCAGTTGGTCTATCGCGGCAGGTCTCTGCAGGTCGGCAGCCACGAGCATGGGCCTTCTCCCTTCCTTCTTGAAAAGCCGGGCAAGTTTCGCGGCAGTCGTTGTCTTCCCCGAACCCTGAAGGCCAATCAACATGATGGTTGTCGGAGGATTGGGTGAGAGCTGTATCCGGCTGTTGGTTTTTCCGAGGAGTTCACAGAGTTCCTCGTTCACGATTTTTATAACCTGCTGACCGGGGGTGAGACTTTCGAGGACGTCTTTCCCAATGGCTTTTCCCCTGATTTTCTGGATGAAGTCCTTGACGACCTTGAAATTGACATCGGCCTCGAGGAGGGCGAGACGGATTTCCTTAAGGGCAAATTCAACGTCTTCTTCTTTTAAAAGGCCTTTGCCCTTCAGTTTTTTGAATATCGTATCTAATTTATCTGTAAGGGATTCAAACATAACAATACGTTTTCTCTAAAATGTAAAGGTGTGAAAACGGTGTATCGAAAATGGAGAAAGATTCCAGCCTCTGATATGCGGAATGGTGTAGAGAGAGATACTATGCATTCAGGAAAGAATCTATTTTTTCTTTCAGCTGCTGTTTTGGCACAACACCGACGATTTGATCGAGTTTTACCCCATCTTTGAAAAACATGATAGTGGGTATTCCCATGATTTTATACTGGCTGGCAATTTCAGAGTTTTCATCGGTATTCAGTTTCAGAACTTTGAGTTTTCCGCTGTATTCCTTTGATAATTCTTCAACGGTGGGAGAGATCATCCTGCAAGGACCGCACCACGCAGCCCAGAAATCGATCATAACGAGTCCCTGGGATTTGAGAACCTCAACTTCCCAGTTCGCTGTCGTAGCTTCATGAATGCCTTCAGCCATAAGTTCCTCCTCTTTCGCCTATATTTCTCAGACAGTGCTTTATAGATTATATTTTCCATGCCTGATCTTTGTCAATGGCGCACGGGATGTTCCGGCAATGAATAAAATTGACACTCTCCTGTTTTTTCTGCTATTTTTAACAATGAGAAAGAGTTGTATCCTCGCGATAAGCATCCTTTTCCTGTTGACCGGCACCGGATACAGTTTTGACCTGAAAGGCGTCCAGCCTGTTGACCCATACGGAATTTTTTCGACCTTCAGCGCTGAAAGCCTGCCCCAGGGAAAAGCAGCGTTTTCAGGTGGAGTTGATATATCGCTCGACCCTGATTTTTACCGTTTTGTTTTTAAAACCGCCTATGGACTTACTAATACGATGGAACTTATGATGACCGCCCCCTATGTCTTCAGAAATGATGTGGGTGACGGATTTGAAGATACAGCCTTTGGTTTTAAACACAGGTTTTTTGAGGAAGGCAAATACGGTCCTTCCCTTGCATACATACTTAATATATCACTGCCTTCAGGCCGGGATGGACTTACTACTGACGGTCGATACGGGGTCGGGGTAATCATCAGTAAAAGGGTGGGTCCGGTAAATGGTCACCTTAATTTGATTTACGAAAAACCCGGTGACAGCAGTTTTGAGGATGAAGTCTCTTTTCTCGCAGGTATCGATTTCTCGGCTTCACATAATTTTAAGCTTCTGGGAGAACTCTATTGCAGGAAGAGTCACGATTCGGATACTATTGACCTTGCCGAGGGACGAATCGGGTATCGTTTCAAAACAACGGACTGGATCTATACAAGCTTCGGAGCGGGATTTGACTTTAAGAACAGAAACCCTGAAACACGGCTTATGTTCTCGGTTACGTTTTTGAGCCCTCAGGAGAAGAAGGTCAGAAAGATATTTGAAGAGGAATAGGTGAGGAATGTTTGACATCGGTATGCCGGAGCTGGTCGTAATATTTATCGTAGCATTGCTTGTGCTGGGGCCTAAGAAATTGCCTGAATTGGGGAGGGCCCTCGGGAAGGGACTCGGGGAATTGAAACGTTCGCTCCAGGATGTAAAGGACCAGGTAGAGACGGAGTTCAAGGAATCTTCCGAAGATATCAAAGAAGCGGTAAGAGAGGTCAAGGACGTAGGGAAGCAGATCGGAGATGATTTGCGGGACACCGGCAAAACGATCGACAAAACCTTAAAGGATGCCCAGAAGGACTTGGAAGAAGAGTCCGAGACAGTGCAACAGTCCCTTGATGAGGCATTAAAGGCTGACGCAAACGAGAACAAGGAAGAGTCCGGGGCAGGACAGAATACAGAGAAAAAATCTTGATTATATATGATGTTCCCTTCCGATATCGTCTACCCATCCCGCAACAGTCTTCTTGTGTAATATGTGATGAGCTGATACGGTCAGGGGCGGAGGCCTAGCATGGCAGAAACCAAACTGATGTCTTTTCTTGACCACCTCGGTGATCTGAGAAAAAAGATCACGATATCTCTGATCGTATTGTTTGCTGCTTTTATGGTAACGTTCAATTACTCTGAATACATCCTCGGGTTCCTCATGTTCCCTCTTAAATACAATCTGGAATTTTCGGTGCAGAAGATGTATTTTTATTTTGCCCCTATGGACAAGCTCAATAATACGAAACTGATTTTCCTCTCCCCGGTTGAGGGGTTCTGGATGAATATGAAGATTTCCCTCGTTGCTGCAATGATCCTCTCTGTCCCGGTTTTCTTCCAGCAACTCTGGACTTTTGTTTCACCGGGCCTCCATGCAAAAGAGAAAAAATATGTTGTTCCGTTTGTTCTCATAGGGACGGTCCTGTTCCTTATCGGGGTATCGTTCTGCTTTTTTATCGTCCTGCCCTTTGCGATGAGTTTTTTGTTGACCTATAAATTAGGCGATTATATGATGCCCATGTTGTCAGTCGGTATGTATGTTGACTTCTGCCTTAAATTTGTTCTCGCCTTCGGCGCTGTTTTTGAACTCCCGATCATTATCCTCTTTTTTACCCGCATGGGATTTGTGACGCCAAAGACCCTTGCAAAACACAGGAAATATGCTATCTTGCTGGCATTTGTGGTTGCAGCTATTCTGACGCCGACGCCGGATGTCTTTAACCAGACCCTTATGGCTGTACCAATGATCGTTCTCTATGAAGTCGGCATTATTGTTTCGAGAATCTTTGCGGTAAAAGAGGTCGTATAATGCCGACGATAAGGGGCAAGAGCCTCAAGGCGATCGCATTTGATATAGCCGAAGGATATGTTGTGGTGAACCCCATTTTCCTTAAACCGATCGATGCTGAATCGTTGAAAGGTCTCCATAATGAGCTCTTGAGGGCCCAGATAGAAATACGGAGCGGGAAGTTCCCTACAGGAGACACCCAGGCGATACGGTGGAGAAATACACGCCTTCAGAGACTGAATTCCGCGCTTATGATACTCAAGAACTTTGCCCGTGAGCGAAGAATTATTCTTATGTGATCATTGACTGCTTCACAATACTATGGTAATTTTAAGCATGGAGATTCCCGAGGATATCAAAGAGGCAAAGGATGTTGTCCAGACCCTCCTTAAGGCCAAAAAGACCCTCAGGATGTACCCCCAGAACAATCCCGTATACCAAAAGACCCTGGAAGATGCGAATGAACGTTTCAGGGATTTTTTTGCCTACAAGAATACGCTCACGCTGAAAATAAAACAGAACAGCATTCTCTATGAGGATGAACAGGTCTTCTACAGTCCTGAAAAAGAGGACAATCTCGCACTCTTCTTTTTTAAGGACGGGCTGCGGGAATTAACCTTCAACAAAGGGTTGTCACAGGAAGAACTTGAGGAATTTTTAAGGCTCATTGCCCTCGATTTTGACAGGGATGCAGTTGACGATGATGTCGTTACCCTCATGTGGGAAAAGGATTTTCAGAATATCCAGTATGTTGTTGACGAGGCATATCTTGTTGACGCAGATGCGGAAAACTACGAGCAGGTGGCAGAAGAAAAGATCAAAGAACAGGTTACTGATGTAAACGACCTTATGCGTGCTTATTCCGACGGGTTTACTGAAGAAGACGTCAAGAGTCTGTCTATTGTGCCGCTCACTGACAGCGATCTCCAGGCGCTGGTCAAGGAGCTTGAAAAAGATTCTGCCGACAAGATAGACAAACTGGTTGCCATTCTCTTTGAGCTGGTCCGTCTTACAGATCAGAAGCGCGACTTTGAAGATATCGCGGTCTACTGCAAGGATGCGATTGCATATGCAATGAAGCATGGGAACCTCACTACTGCTCTCAATCTCATGAAGCGTTCCCATGAGGTCATCGATAATCAAATGTTGTCTGAAGACGAAAAAAAGCATATGAGAACACTCACACTTTTCCTCGGCAGCGAGGAGGTCGTGAGTTCCCTGGCCGAAATGCTCGACAGCGGGGTAGACATAGAGGAGAAGGTCCTTGATGAGTTTTTCGGTTATCTGGAAAAAAATGCCATAGAACCACTGATTAAGCATCTTGGCGAGCTTAAGACGATCCGTGCACGCAGAAATGTTATACAGGCCCTCATCGTTCTCGGGAAAAAAGATATCCAGGCAGTCGCAAGAGGGCTCGATGACCAGAGATGGTACGTGGTGAGGAATATCATTTACGTGCTTCGGAAAATAGGCGACAGAAGGGCTATCGAGCATCTCCTGAGAACCATCAGGCACGGAGATATTCGAGTAAGAAAAGAAGGGATCAGGACACTGGGAGAACTTGGAGCACGCGAGGTCATTCCGACGTTACGGGAGTGTTTTAGCGATCCTGATATTCAGATCCGCGTGGCGACCGCAAAGGCCTTCGGGCATATCGAATCGGAAGCGTCGAAGAGGATAATGCTTGACCAGATTACGGCAAAAGAGTTCAGGGACAAGGAATTGGATGAAAAGAAGGAATTCTTCGAAGTCCTTTCTCATTGGAAGGACCAGGATGTTTTCGATTTCCTGGTGAAGGTTCTCAAGTCCAGATTCTTTTTCAACAGGGCCAAATTGTTCGAAAACCAGGCATGCGCTGCACTGTGTCTTGGTTTCCTGGGAAACAAGGATGCACTCCCCGTTCTTTATGAGGTGAGAGACTCGAATAATAAACTGGTGAGTGATTTCGCCGGCATTGCCATAAAGAAGCTGGAATATGGAACTTAAAGAAGAGAAGGAAATACACAAAACCGCACAGGATATTATCAATCAGCTCTCTGTGATCCTGAGGACCGCCCATATCCACGACCCCGGCAATATTGCGGTGGTGACCGCCATAGAAAGATTCCTCCTGCTCGTGGGTCTTATCACGCAGACGGAAGCTCAAATCAAGCTGGAACTTGTCGGGGAGTTTTTTTATTTGAACGATACAAGAGTGCGGTATCCGCTCGAGTATCTCCTGAATTTCGATTTCCTCATCAGAGAATTCAAAAAACGCGAGATTGGAAAGGTAATTTTCATGGACGGACTGGAGTCCAGCGACGTCCAGGTATTTCTCAGGGGATTCATAGCTGCAGGGTTTTCGGATGAACCCTACGATACCTTCTCGGGTGTTATGGCGGAGAACGATAATATCGAAATAGGGAACCTGAAGAAGATAGCAGAAGGAACCGACGCAGATGCCCGAAAAGTGATCAAGAGGGTCTATTATCATGCAGTATCTTTCAGCCAGGGAGTGATGACCAAAATAAAATCAGGCGAAAAGGTGAATGTTAAGAGGGCAAAGAGGATCGTAGAGTCCATGGTTGACCATATACTGGAAGAGGAGAAACTTCTGGTCGGGATGACGGCGATTAAGGACTATGATGACTATACCTATCACCATTCGGTGAATGTGAGCATTCTTTCGATAGCGCTCGGGCAGAGGCTTGGCTTTAATAAAAGACTACTGACTGAACTCGGGCTTGTCGCGCTGTTTCATGATATCGGGAAGATTGAAGTCCCGAACGAGGTATTGAATAAAACAACAAATTTTACCGAGGATGAATGGAAGCTTATCAAGAAACATCCGGTATGGGGACTGAAGGCGATTCTCAGGCTGCGGGGACTTGATGCCACCTCAATCCGTTCCGCAATCGTTGCGTTCGAACATCATATCTACTATAACCTTTCCGGATATCCAAAGGTCATGCATTACGGTGAGCTTGACCTCTTTTCTCGGATCGTAAGTCTCGTGGACCAGTATGATGCAATGACCTCTGCGCGGGTATATTCGAGAATTCCCCTGTCGCCCGACAAGGCACTCAGTATCATGATGGAGAGGTCCGGCTCGCAGCTCGACCCCCTCCTCTTTAAATTCTTCATCAATATGGTCGGCGTTTTTCCGATAGGCACGCTCGTGATGCTTGATTCTAAAGAAATGGGACTTGTCTACGAGAGCGATATAGTGTTTGCAGACAGACCGAGGGTAATGGTCATCATCGACAGCAAGGGGCAAAAGGTCAGCGGTCCGGTGGTGAATCTCACAGAAAAGGACGCAACAGGAAGATATTTGCGGTCGATCGTGAAAACCCTCGATCCGAACAGGTACAAAGTCAACATGGCCGAATACCTGCTGTAAACACTCATTTGCTGGCAACTGCGTATTTCTTTCCGGAAATCCTCTTGAATGAATCCTGTACGCATATGCCTCTTTTTGTTGCATATCCTGCGGGCATATACTCAGTCGTATGGATAATACAGAAACGGCCTTTTCTGTTTATCACAAGAACGCCTGCTTCACCGCCAAGGGAAGAGAGGCGCTTTAAAGACGGAACAACTGCCCTCAGGGGTGAAAGCGTACGGAGATTCATTGCTATTTCCTTTGCGAGAGAAAGACGGATTATATATTCGCCCATGCCGGTACAGGATACCGCCCCCGATGCATTGTCGGCATATATGCCGGCTCCGATGAGAGGGGTGTCGCCAACTCTTCCGGGAAGCATTGCGGGTACGCCGCCTGTTGAAGAACCGGCTGCAAGATTCCCCTGGAGATCAAGCGCAACAGCACCGACGGTCGAAAAATACTTCTGATAAAAACGAGACAGGTATCTGAGGGACTTCAGGCTGCGTTCAAGTTTTTTGAGTTTGTATGCGTCTGGTTTTGAAAGGAGCGGAAGTTTTTCTTTTCTTGCAATGCACTGTGCGCCCCTGTTGGTCATGACGACATGGGGTGATTCCATAATAAGACTTGCTGCGAGAATAGGGTTTCTAATGCCCTCGAGATTGATCACTGACCCGGCCCGAAGGTCTTCACCCTGCATGACCGACGCATCAAGTCGCATTGTGCCGTCAGACTGAAGGTTCCCTCCAAGCCCTGCATTAAAGATACCGGAGTCTTCAAGTATCTTGATGGAATGCACGACTGCATCCCTGGAATTTGCTCCATCGCGAATCAGCTGATATCCGGATGAAAGGGCAGAAGTAATTTTTTCCAGAGACTTCCTGGAAGGTTTCCGAAAGCCGGCGCCGCCATGTACAATCAGAAGCATGGGGACATTATACCTTCACAACAATTAATCAAGCGCTTATTCATGGTAACGGGCATTCTTTCACGAACTACTTGAGATTTTATAGATTTTCATATTAAATATTATAGAGAATCAAGCACCGTTTCACAAAATAATATCGAGGAGTATGGCGATGATTGTTGGAAAACCTCTTTTTACAACCCATCAGATACAAAACAGGGTACAAGAACTGGCTGGAAGGATTTCGCATGATTATGCGAAGAAAGAACTGCTTGTTGTAGGGATCCTGAAAGGCGCCTTTATGTTTTTCTCCGATCTTACCAGGAACATAGAGGTGCCTCTTACCCTCGATTTTATAATCGCTTCGAGTTACATGAAAACGCAGAGCACGGGTGAGGTGAAGGTATTTTACGATATCCGGGGCGATATATCGGAAAGTCACGTGCTTTTAGTAGAGGACATTGTCGATACGGGGATAACGCTGAATCACATACGGGAGAGAGTAATTGCCCGTGGTCCGAAAAGTCTGAAAATCTGTTCATTCCTCGACAAAAGGGAGAGAAGGATTGTGGATGTACCGATGGATTACATAGGCTTTGAAATACCAAATGAATTTGTCGTCGGGTATGGACTCGACTATGAGAACAGGTTCAGAAACCTTCCTTATATATCGATTTTCAAGAAAAAGGCATAGGCTTATGTATGAATTAATGGTAGAAACACATTTTTCCTCTGCACATCAACTGAGAGGTTACAAGGGTGCCTGCGAAAGGATCCACGGTCATAACTGGAAGGTACAGGTCTATGTTCTTGCCGAAAAACTGAATGAACTTGATATCGCAATAGATTTCCATGAATTAAAGAGACTCACAGGGGAGGTTGTGGCACAGCTTGACCACGGGTTCCTCAATGAGATATTTCCCTTCACCGAAAAAAATCCCTCTTCTGAGAATATTGCAAAATGGATCTACGATTCTTTAAGGAAAAGGATCAACGATGATGATATTCATCTCTCCGCAGTCACGGTATGGGAATCAGAGACTGCTTCCGCTACCTATTTTGAAGACTGAATGCCGGTTTCTTCCGGGAATCATGTGGCATACCCATGAACCATTGGGTTAAAATAAATGAACAAAAGTTTTAAAATCAGCGATACGGAGAAAGGGAAGGAATGTAATACTCTTCGGAAATGACTATCAGGATCGCGATAGGGTGTCACAGTTATCTGCTCGGAGAAGGCTTAAAAAGACTTTTTAAGCATGACGATGCAGTGGAAATTATCGGTATTTTTGATGAGGGGATCGATATCCAGGAGATTGTCAAGCTTGAGCCCGACATTATCCTCGCCGACTTCAAAATCTTCCGTTCGTTTCCTCATGTGTTTCTTGAAAGCAATACGATTAAGATCATCATTATATCCGACGGGGCATGGCTGCGGGAAAACGAAAACCAGATACCGGAATTTATATCCAGGGGAGTCGCAGGTATTATGGCGCCGGAATCAGATTCAGGGAGTCTTCGGGAAGCAGTCAGGGTAGTTTTTTCTGGCGAGCTATGGCTGGACAGAAGGCTGATCAAGAATCTCCTTACAAACATGAGAAACTTCGACAAGAAGATCGACCTCACCAAAAAGGAGAGAGAAATTGTATCCCTTATCTGCCATGGATGCAGAAACAAGGAGATAGCCCAGCAGCTCGATATCAGTGAACAGACAGTAAAATCTCATTGCAACCGTATCTTCAAGAAAGTCGGTGTTTCAGACAGACTGCAACTGGCACTCTATACGCGCAGGATGTGGCCTGGTATGTTCTGAGTATTAAAACTTTAGTTTAAGTATATCTAACCCCTTTTGTGCCGATAGTTCACTCTTTCGGGTAATTGAAAAAACATTCAATTCGTTGTATAAGAATACCAGGGGTATAGAAGCGGTGTATAACGAAAAGCAGCAAACGCCTCTGGAGCGCGAATTTGATATTAAGGCTAACCTGTCCTGAATGCAGGAAAGATTCTTTCAGCGCAGACGCTGAAATGTTCAAACCATGTCCGTATTGCGGCATACAGTTCAGCGGCAGATATGGTTCTGAAAAACGGAGAACATACCGTGTTCACAAAGAGATACCCTGCTCCCTCTCATACGAGGGGAAACATTTTCATGCCTGTACCATTAACCTGTCCGAGAAAGGCTTGAGTATTAAAATTGACGGCAGCAGTCCAATGATGGTTGGAGACGTAATGCACCTTGAAGTCGCAAATAACCCGCTCAAAGCACAGGTAATGTGGTCATTCGACCATCCAAAATCGAATGCGACCATGTCGGGTCTGAGGATCCTCGATGGCGCAGTAAACATTTTCCAGAGCTGATCATCCCGCATATTTAAGTTTTAAAACTTCCCGATTTTCTGATACAATTGTACACTCACGAGAATTATTTTTTAAAACGGAGGAGAGAGAATGGACTATTTCTTCAATGAAGATCAAATGATGATAAAGGAACTGGTTCAGCAGATCGCAGAAGAAAAAATAAAACCGGTGAGAGAAGAACTTGATGAAAAGGAAGAATTCCCCTGGGAAATCATGAAAGTGCTCGCACAGTCTGACCTTTTCGGTCTCTTTGTCCCTGAACAATATGGCGGGCTCGGGAAAGGGTGCATTGAGTTATGCATTGCCGTTGAGGAGCTTTCACGCGCCTGCCTAGGTGTCGCAACGACCTATGCAGCAAATGCACTTGGCACGTATCCTATCCTGTTGTACGGTTCAGAAGAGCAGAAAAATCAATACCTGCCTGATATTGCCGCGGGAAAACGACTGGTTGCGTTTGGCCTGACAGAACCGAATGCGGGAAGCGATGCAGCGGGAATACAGACAACCGCAAAAATTGACGGGAATGAATATGTTCTGAACGGAACAAAGCAGTGGATTACAAACGGAGGAGAGGCTGACATCTATGCCATCATTGCCATGACCGACAAAGCAAAAGGCGCACGGGGAGCAACTGCATTTATTGTGGAGAAAGGGACCCCGGGTTTTCAATTCGGGAAGAAAGAGAAAAAAATGGGTATAAGATGTTCATCTACCCGTGAGCTTATCTTTGACAACTGCAGGATACCGCG
>Ga0209164_1004767_pt1 | contig 11931 bp, 10 predicted proteins | sample MTBNYHSulfiMetaG_FD_187458 | JGI IMG/M metagenome (GOLD analysis project Ga0209164, IMG submission 187458) | Enrichment culture microbial communities from rom New York Harbor, USA that are MTBE-degrading - MTBE-NYH (New York Harbor Sulfidogenic)... | ecosystem: Environmental > Aquatic > Marine >... | reverse complement strand
GGTCTCGATGCTCCCGGCCACCCTGACCAGGCCCGGGAACTTGACGTGGCCGGACTTGTGGTCCACCGCCTCCAGGTTCAGGATGGCCATCACGTCCAGCTCGTCCGGCTGGGGCTGGACCACCACCCCCCTGATCTTGGCCTTCAGGGACTCTCCCTCGCGGGCCACGTTGCGGCCCAACCGGAGCCGCCTGGGCTCCGCCTTGAGCGGTTTGATGGGCCGGCCGGTGACCGAAACCCCGGCCTTTCCCTCCACCGGCGGGACCTCCCTGGCCAGGACCTGCCCGGCGTTGACCACCGGAAGCTCGCCCTTGTCCTTGAAGTCGACATGGCCCCGCCGGTCCTCGACCCCGGCCTCCGGGCTCTCCATCTGGACCAGATACTCGATTCGCCCGTCGATTCCCGGAGCCGGGGGGACCCCCCGGGCGATGACCACCTCCTGGACCGGCTTCCCCTGGGCCAGAAGCTTGAAGCCCTCTTCGACCGCCTTGTCGTCCAGGCCGCGGAGGATACCGGCCGAGCGGATGGCTTCCAGGAGAACCTTTTTCAGGCCGTCCCGGTCCAGGTCCGCCTCGGGGCTGCCGGAGAGGGTAGCGGTCAGCCCGTCGGGGGAGACGGTGACTCGTATCTCTCCAAGATCAGGCATTATTCCTCCTCTTTAAGCACCATACTCCGATATCCGCCACCTTGGCAAGGCGGCTGTGGTCCTCCTGACCGGTCCCGGCCGGCTCCCCTGGACCGAGCCCGGTCCGCCCGGAGGCCGGAGAAGGCGCTCAAGGGCGGCACTCCAAGCTCCGTCGGCTCCGGCCCGGCCGCCTTCCGGCCCGTCCGCCGGGAGAAAAAAAACGGAAAAATCCTCACTTTGCCGGGGTTGGACCGGGAATCCGGCCCCCGGGAGTTAAAAACAGACCAATCGCCGGTCAGGCCGGACCGCTCCGGCCCCGGGCCCTCCATTGACAGGCTCCGCCGGCAAGCGTAACCTGCTTTTGCTCTCCGGAAACCCAGGAGCCTGACCACCTCCTCAATCGCCTCCCAGCGGCTCAAGCCTCATCTCCCGGGACCCGCATCACGCCCGAGGAGGCCTGTCCCGGGTAGCCGTGAAAGAGAGAAACCCGAAGGGCGGCTGAAGATAACCATCCACTCCCAGGACCGTTTTGGGGCCCGGCCCGGCCCAGGGAACGGGGGAACAGGCCAATCCGGCCCCAAGGCCCGGTCCGGTATTCTTGGCGAAAACCGGAAACCGGAGTACTTACCCTGTAAGGGAGGAGGAATGAGAGCCGGAAGCGGACTCATCCGGGGGGCCTTGGCCCCAAGGGCGGTGCTTCCGATCCTGGTGGGCTTCCTGGTCCTGGGGTTGAGCGGTTGCACCCTGGTCAAGATCAGCCTCGTCCCGGAGCAGGAGCCGCTCAAGGAGCGGGTTATCCAGGGCCAGGGCCCGGACAAGGTGGCCCTTCTCCATCTCCAGGGGGTTCTCCTGGAGGACCGGCTCCAAAAGGGGCTGCTTTCCTTCTCCGGCCGGGAAGGGGTTCTCTCCCGGCTGGCCGAGGAGCTGGCCCAGGCGGCCGGGGACGAGAGGGTCAAGGCCGTCCTGGTCATGATCAACTCGCCCGGAGGATCGGTCACGGCCAGTGACCTGGTCTTTCACCAGCTCGACACCCACCGGAGCCGGACCGGCCAGAAGGTGGTGGCCTGTCTCATGGGAGTGGCCGCCTCGGGCGGGTACTACTCCGCCCTGGCCGCCGACCGGATTGTCGCCCTGCCCACCAGCACCACCGGCTCCATCGGGGCCGTGGCTCTCAGGCTGGACATCTCCGGGCTGATGAGAAAATACGGGCTGGAGGCGGAGGCGGTCCGATCCGGCCCGTACAAGGACATGTGGTCCCTTTTCCGCCCTTCCACCCAGGAGGAGAGGGCCATCATCCAGTCTCTGATCGACGACTTCTTCGGGCGCTTCAAGTCCCTGGTCCGGGAGAGGCGGCCGGGGATGGATGGGGAGGCCCTGGCCCGGGCCACCGACGGCCGGATCTTCACCGCGGCCCAAGCCCTGGAGCTGGGCCTGGTCGATGAGCTGGCCTATCCCGACCAGGCCTTTGAACGGGCCAAGGAGCTGGCCGGGTTGAAGGAGGCCCGGCTGGTCCTCTACCACCGGCCCGGGGCCTACCGGCCCAACCTCTATGCCGCCGCGGAGGCGCCGTCCGGAAGCGGGCCGTTCCTCAGCTCCCTGGCCCCGGGACCCCACTTCATGTATCTCTGGCTGCCGGGGCTGGAGTAGGGCGGCGGAAGGGCGAAAACGGGACCGGGGGAGGCCGGCCGGCTCGGCCTAACTTTTATGATCTGAGATCCGCTGGCCGGGAAGGGAAAAATTTTTTTGCAGGCCCCGGGGGAGGGCCCAAAAGGAGAGCACTCCGGCCTTGGCGAGCCGCCTCCCGGGCCGGGGAAAAATTTGGAAACCATTGAACTAACTTAACTTTTATGTTCTAATAGGGACCGCGCTTTTCTTGCGGCCGGATTTCCGGCCCCGGGGCTGACCCGCCGGTTTCGATCGGCGGGGGGGGTGGAAAGCCCCGATCTCCACCGGGCAGGGCCCTAAGAAAGCCTCCGCCCGGCCGGAGAGACGCTCGGAAGATAAATTTGGAGATCGATCCATGAGGAGCTCAGCAAGCAGATTCGTCGTCCTGTTCCTAACCCTGGCCCTGGTCTGGATCCCCGGCCCGGGCCCGGCCCGGGCCCAGTCCGGCCTGGAGGAGAAGATCACCTCCCAGAGCTTTTTAAGCCAGGTGGAGTCGCTTCAGGACGACGAGCGGACCAGGGTGATAGTCCTTCTTAGAGATTACCAGTTCCAGGTGGGGGTGGAGCTGGATGACGGTCTGGAGAGGGACAAGCTAAAAAAGGAGGTCTCGGCCCTCCAGGACGAGGTGATGGTCCAGCTGGACCCGGCCTCGATTCAGCCCCGGACCAGATTCGACCTGATCGCCGGCTTCTCGGCTTCGGTGACCCGCAAGGGTCTGGAGCAGCTGGCGGCCATGGACAACGTGGCCCTGATCGAGGAGGACGTCAAGGTCTTCCCCGAGACCTACGAGGGGCTGGCCCTGATCGCCCCCGGTCCCTACCGGAGAAGCCACGGCGGCCAGGGGGTGGCCGTGGCCGTGGTGGACACCGGGATCAACTACCTCCATCCGGCCCTGGGCGGGGCGCCTCTGGGAGCCAACACCAAGGTCCTGGGAGGCTATGACGTCGCCGACAACGATCCGGATCCCAGCGACTGTTACGGGCATGGGACCAACTGCGCCGGAATCGTGGCCGGCCTGAACACCGGAACGGGGAGCTACATCGGCGGGGTGGCCCCCGAGGCCAAGCTTTACGCCCTGAAGATCACCACCGGATGCAACAGCTACAGCTACGTCTCCAACATCGTCGCCGCCTGGGACTGGGCCGTGGCCCATCGCAACGACAACCCGGATTACCCCATCAAGATCATTTCCACCAGCTTCGGCTACGGCAAGTTCACCGCCCCCTGCGACGACTCCTCCCCCAGCCTGGCCGCCGCGGCGGCCAACGCGGCGGCCAACGGGATCCTGATCTTCGTCTCCTCCGGCAACAGCAGCCAGCCGGGGGCCCTCTCCTCCCCGGCCTGCCTGAGCGACACCATCTCGGTGGGGGCGGTCTGGGACGCCGACTTCGCCAACTACCACCGGGATCAGGTGGCCTACTACTCCAACTCGGCTTACTTCCTGGACCTCCTGGCCCCCTCTCACAACGCCTCCACCCCCAACTGGGACGGAGGCTACCGGACCGACTTCGGGGGCACCTCGGCCGCCTGCCCCTACGCGGCCGGATCGGCTGCCCTGATCCAGAGCTGGGCCAGGTCGACCAACGGCGAGTTCCTCTCCCCCTCGGAGGTGATCAACATCCTGACCACCAGCGGGGACCCGGTCACCGACCCCAAGTCGGCCATCACCAAACCCCGGATCCACATCGAGCAGGCCGCCAGCCGGGGCGCCCCGGCCCTGATCCCCAAGCTGGAAGGACCGGGTTACGGAAGCACCATCGAGGAGGGCGCCGTCTCCCTGACCTGGAACCCGGTGGAGGGGGCCACCCATTACTGGGTCGCCCTGCGGGGCTCGGAGGCCGACTCCTGGTTCGAGGGCGGGGCCGACGGCCAGGGCTGGATCTCCGGGACCTCGGTCACGGTGACCGGCCTCCAGCCCGGCCAGACCTACTCCTGGATGGTCATGGCCACCGACGACCTGGACCGCCGGAGCGCCTGGTCCGAGCAGTGGACCTTCACCGTGGGCTACGGTCCCGGCCGGCGGGACGTGGACTCCTTCACCCCGCCCGCCCCGGCGGCTCCTCAAAAGGTTCCTTTCGGCCAGCTTGACCGGCTGGCCAAGGTGGTCGCTCCGGCCGGACCGCCGGTCAAGACCCTGGTCAACTCCCTGGGGATGAAGTTCACCTCCCTTCCGGCCGGCTTCTTTGTCATGGGCAGCCCGGACGAAAGCGGCGGCCTGGACGAGTTCCCCAAGGGCAAGGTCGGATTGGGCCGGCCGTACATGATCTCCGTCCACGAGGTGACCCAGGCCCAGTGGAAGGCGGTCATGGACACCAACCCCAGCGCCCTGAAGGGGGACGACCAGCCGGTGGAGATGGTCACCTGGCTGGAGGTCCAGGAGTTCATCAGGCGGCTCAACGCCAGGAGGGAACCCAGACCTACCGGCTGCCCACCGAGGCGGAGTGGGAGTACGCCTGCCGGGCCGGGAGCGAGGCCAAGTGGCCCTTCGGCGACTCGGGCGAGCTCTACGGCCGCTACGCCTGGTACTGGGCCAACAGCCAGGGGCGGCTCCACCAGCCGGTGGGCCTGAAGGAGCCCAACGCCTTCGGGCTCTTCGATATGCTGGGCAACGTGGAGGAGTGGGTCCAGGACTGGTACGCCGAGGGGTACTACCTCAAACGTGAGGCCAAGGACCCCAAGGGACCGGAGACCGGCCGGCTGAAGGTCAGCCGGGGCGGCTCGACCTATTCCTCCCCCTACGTGGCCAGGGCCTCCTCCAGGTCCAAGGCCGAGCCCGGCCAGGCCTGGCCCCACCGGGGCTTCCGCCTGGTCAAGGAGCTCTGAGCCGGGGGGCTCGACCCGGGGCCGGGAGAGAGGCGGCCCTGAGCCGGGACAGCGGGGCTGGCGGCCGAGAGCCGAACCGGCCGACGGGCGCGGCCCCGGCGCCGGCCCGGAACCCTGGAAGCCGGCCTGAAAAGCCTCCCCGGCAGGTCAGGCCCGGCCCGTCCGGAAGCGGTCCGGTCCGGGTTTGATCCCCTGGAGGGGGTTTCATCTCCCCCGGCCGGCCGCGAGGCGCGAAGAGCTTCTGGGGCCGATACCTCCCGCGGCTTGCGGCGGGGGAGTCGGTTATCCCCTGGTCCCCCTCCCGGTGATCTTTGACCAGGCTCCTAAAGAGGGTTTCGACGGGTAATTATTGAAACCCCCCCGGGCGGCCGGGTTATCAGGCCGTGATTGACATCCCCCCTGAACTTAACCTATACTGACTTCATCATTCCGCTGGCCGGTTTACACCGAAGGTAAGATGCCCAAGACCAAGATCGAACCCATCGAGGCCGTCTGCCCTGTCTGCGGAAGAACGAAAATTTTCTTCCTCAACCTGGAACCTATGCCCAAATGCGACAAGTGCCGCCGGGAGATGGTCATCAGGGAGATCCTGGTGGAGGGCAAACAGACATGACTGACCGGGAGCAGGTCGATCAAGGGTTACTTCTGAGCTAATGGAGGAGAGTATGCGACGATCGGTTGTTTTGGCGGTTTTTTTGGCCTTCTCGCTCATCCTGGCCGGAGGGGCCTGGGCCCAGGACGCGGAGCTGGCCAAGAGCTCGGTGATCAACGAGATTCTCAAGCGGGGGGTCCTCAAGGTCGGCCTGGAGGCCGGCTACATGCCCTTTGAGATGAGAAACAAGAAGGGCGAGATCGTCGGCTTCGACGTGGACATGGCCGAGCGGATGGCCAAGGACATGAAGGTCAAGCTGGAGCTGATCAACACCGCCTGGGACGGGATCATCCCGGCCCTGATGACCAAGAAGTTCGACATCATCATGTCCGGAATGACCATCACCCAGGAGCGGAACCTGAAGGTCAACTTCTGCGAGCCCTACATCACCGTCGGCCAGACCATCCTCGTCGACAAGAAGCACGAGGGGAAGATCAAGTCCTACCAGGACCTCAACGATCCCCAGTACACCATCGCCGTCAAGCTGGGCACCACCGGCGACCTCTCGACCCAGAAGTACATCCCCAAGGCCAAGCGGAACGCCTTCGAGGACGAGCGGGTGGCGATCATGGAGGTGGTCAACGGCAAGGCCGACGCCTTTGTCTACGATCACCCCATGTGCGCCGTCAACAACGCCAAGTACCCGGGCAAGTTCGTCTTCCTGGACAAACCCTTCACCTACGAGCCGCTGGGCTGGGCCATCCGCAAGGGCGACCCGGACTGGCTGAACTGGCTCGACAACTTCCTCCGGCAGGTAAGGGGCGACGGGTCCTACGAGACCATCTACAACAAGTGGTTCATGTCCAACGAGTGGCTCAAAGAGCTTGAGTAAGCCTCCCTTTCTCAACCCTCCGGCCCTCTCCCGGGCCGGAGGGTTTCAGGGAGTATAGAATTGAGCTCCACCAGCCGACTCAAGACATACTTCAACGTTATTCTGCTGATCGTCTTCCTGGCCGTCCTGATCCTCCTGACCTGGATCGCCTTGGACAGGATAGATTACGTCTGGAGCTGGTACCGGCTGCCGGACTATCTGGCCTTCCAGGAGGAGGGTCTCTGGAAGCCGGGCCTGCTGGCCCGGGGCCTCTTCGTCACCCTGGAGATATCGGTCGTCTCCACGGTCTTCGCCATCATTATCGGCCTCTTCGCCGGGCTGGCCCGGATCTCGTCCATGCCCTTCCTCCGCTGGATCTCCACCGGCTACGTGGAGCTGATCCGGGGCACCCCCCTGCTGGTCCAGATCTTCATCTTCTATTTTTTTGTGGCCGACGTTTTCCACATGTCCCGATTCGCCGCCGGCGCGGCCGCCCTGTCCATCTTTGCCGGGGCCTACGTGGCCGAGATCGTCCGGGCCGGGATCCAGTCCATCGACCGGGGGCAGATGGAGGCGGCCCGGAGCCTGGGGATGAACTACCTGGGGGCCATGCGCTACGTCATCCTGCCCCAGGCCTTCCGCCGGATCATGCCCCCCCTGGCCGGCCAGTTCATCAGCCTCATCAAGGACTCCTCCCTGGTCTCGGCCATCGCCCTGACCGACCTGGCCAAGGCCGGACGGGAGCTGGTCACGGTCAGCTTCGCCGCCTTTGAGATCTGGTTCACCGTGGCCGGGATGTACCTGGTGCTGACCTTCTCCCTGTCCATGCTCATCCAGTGGATGGAGAGGCGGATGGGGGTGGGGGAGAGATAGATGACCAAGATCTCCGACGAGCCGATGATCGAGATCAAGCACGTCTCCAAGACCTTCCGGACCACCATCGTGGTCAAGGCCCTGGTGGACGTCAGCCACGAGATCGACATGGGCGAGGTGGTGGTGGTCTGCGGCCCCTCCGGCTCGGGCAAGTCGACCTTGCTCCGCTGCATCAACCAGCTGGAGACCATCGACAAGGGTGAAGTAATAATCGACGGAATCTCCCTGACCGACCGCAAGACCAACCTCAACAAGGTCCGGGCCGAGGTGGGGATGGTCTTCCAGCAGTTCAACCTCTTCCCCCACCTGACCGTTCAGGACAACGTCTGCCTGGCCCAGAAGGTGGTCCGCAAGCGGCCCCAGGCGGCCAGCATCGAGAGGGCCCATCTTCTCCTGGAGAAGGTGGGGATCAAGGACAAGGCCGACTCCTACCCCTCCCAGCTCTCCGGGGGACAGCAGCAGCGGGTGGCCATCGCCCGGGCCCTGGCCATGGACCCCAAGGTGATGCTCTTTGACGAGCCCACCTCGGCCCTGGATCCGGAGATGATCGGCGAGGTCCTGGAGGTGATGAAGACCCTGGCCCGGGAGGGGATGACCATGGTCGTGGTCACCCACGAGATGGGCTTTGCCCGGGAGGTCTCCGACCGGGTGGTCTTCATGGACGAAGGCCAGATCGTGGAGGTGGCCCCGCCCAAGGAGTTCTTCGCCGCCCCCAGGGAGGAGCGGACCAAGCTGTTTCTCTCCCAGATTTTGTAGAGGCCGCTTCAGAACCTCCCCTCGGGCCCGATCTCTACGTCAGGCTCGAAGCGCAATCCTCGAAATATTACCATATATTCCTCCGGTTACGCTTCTTCGCCTTCCTTGACCTCGAACCCGATTGAAGATTCTGAAACGGCCTCTCGATATTATTTCCTTCAGAGGTACTCCTCAAACCCAGGATCGGGAGTTCTCCCTTTGGCCATTGTCGAGCCATAACCCGGGTATTTCATGAGCGATCGTGGCGAGGGAGCCAGATCCGCGAGATGGTTCCCGCAGCAGATTGCCTCATGAAATAGCCGGGTTAGTTGAAGTACTGCCCGCCGTTGATATCCAGGACGATGCCGGTGATGTGCTTGGCCGCCCCGGAGAGCAGGAACATGACCCCGTCGGCCACGTCCTCGGGCTGACCGATGCCGCCCAGAAGTCCCTGGGCGGTGATCCAGTCCCTGGTCTCCTTGGGCATGGCCCGGACCATCTCCGACTCGATGGGTCCTGGGGCCACGGCGTTGACCCTCACCTCCGGGGCCAGCCAGAGGGAGAAGGACCGGGTCACGGAGATGACCCCGGCCTTGGAGGCGGCGTAATGGGCCCCCACGTTCCGGGCCGTCCGCCCGGAGATGGAGGCGATGTTGACGATGGCCCCCCGGCCCTGGTCTTTCATGATCTTCCCGGCCAACTGGCAGCCGAAAAAGACGCCCTTCAGGTTGACCGCCATGACCCGGTCCCACTCCTCCTCGGGGAGCTTGTCCCAGGCGGTCACCGGGCAGATCCCGGCGTTGTTGACCAGCAGGTCCAGGGAGCCGAACTTCTCCTTGGCCCGATTCATCAACCCGGCCAGCTCGTCCCGGCGGGAGACATCGGTCCTGGAAAAGACGGTCTCCACGCCGTACTTGCCGGCCACCGCCCGGGCGGCCTCGGCGCCCCGGTCCTGATCGATGTCGCTCAGGACCACCGCCGCTCCCTGGGCGGCCAGCTTCTCGGCCACGGCCAAGCCGATGCCCTGGCCCGCTCCGGTGACCACGGCCGTTTTACCTTCAAAGATCATCCCTACACCTCCTGAAGTGAATCGGTCCCGGGCGGCCTATCCGATCGCCCGGCGATGGAATAACCCCACCCCACCAGGGGCAAAGCCCCGGTCGATTATTTCATGAAGACCGCCCAAAGAGAACGAAAAGAAAACCGGCCGGGCGGTTTGAGACCCATAAAAAAGCCCGCCCCCGGTTTCCAACCCGGCCCGGAGCTGGTAGGAATTGGGCGGATATCTTTGGAAGGGGAAGGCCTTGCCTGAAACGTCGACCCCCGCCGGCCGGGAGCCCCGGCCGCTCCAGGTGACGGCCGCCCTGGTCGAGGAAGGGGGGCGGTACCTGATCACCCAGCGGCGCTCGGGCCGCTGGGAGTTTCCGGGGGGCAAGCAGGAGCCCGGGGAGAGCCTGGCCCAGGCCCTGGCCCGGGAGATGGTCGAGGAGCTGGCGGTGAAGGTGGAGGTGGGGCCGAGGCTGGCCACCATCCAGCACACCTATCCGGACCGGCTGGTGGAGCTCCATTTTTTTTGGTGCCGGATCGTCGAGGGCCGGCCCAGGCCGGTGGCCTGCCGGGATCTGGCCTGGGCCGGCCTCGGGGAGATGGACGACTACGACTTCCTGGAGGCCGACCAACGAATCATCGGCCGCTTGAGGCGGGAGGAGGAGCCTTCCTGGCCGGTCCCAGTCCTACCCTGATGGAGACCGCCCCCATCACCTCGCCCTCCCTGAAGCCCACGGCCCGGTCCCGGGGGTACCTGTCCTCGAGGAGCTCCCTGGCTTCGGGTGAAAGCCGGTCCCCGGTCCCGTGGCAGGCCAGGCAGGCCGCCTCGGCCCTTATCTCCCGGGAGTAGGAAAAGACCCGGCCCCGGCCGGGGAGGGCGACCGTAAGCCCCAGGGCCCGTCCGGAATCGGCCCCGGCCCGGGAGAAGCCGGCCATGGCCGCCCGCTCCACCCGGTCCGCCCTCCGGCGGGGGTTACGGTCCCTGATCAACCTCATCCGGAGCTCCTCCCGGGGCGAGGAGAAGGAGCTGTAGAGGGGGGGCAGGTCCAGGGCGAAAAAACCGAAGCCGGCCTCCACCCCCCGGGCCAGGGAGGTTCCGAACCTCTCCCGGAAGACCCGGTCAAAGGCGTCGGCCTTGGCCTGGCAACTCTGGAGGAGGATCGGCTCCGGAAGGTCGGGCGGCTCTCCGGCCCTGGCCCCACCCCAAAGGGGACAAAGAAAGGAGAGGACCAGGGCCAGGCCGAGCCGCAAGACAGGGGCCGGGCTTTTCACCCCCTAGCGGCTCATGGAGTCCAGGAACTCGGCGTTGCTCTCGGTGCCGTGCATCTTGTCCAGGAGGAACTCCATGGCGTCCACCGGGTTCATGGCCGAGAGGAGCTTGCGCAGGACCCAGACCCGGTTCAGCTCGGCCGGGGTGAGGAGGAGCTCCTCCTTCCGGGTCCCGGAGCGGTTGATGTCGATGGCCGGGTAGACCCGCTTGTCGCTCAGCTTGCGGTCCAGGTGGATCTCCATGTTCCCGGTTCCCTTGAACTCCTCGAAGATGACCTCGTCCATCCGGGAGCCGGTGTCGATGAGGGCGGTCCCGATAATGGTCAGCGACCCCCCCTCCTCCACGTTCCTGGCCGCGCCGAAGAAGCGTTTGGGCCGGTGGAGGGCGTTGGAGTCCACCCCGCCGGAGAGGATCTTGCCGGAGGGGGGGACCACGGTGTTGTGGGCCCGGGCCAGGCGGGTGATGGAGTCCAGGAGGATGACCACGTCCTTTTTATGCTCCACCAGCCTTTTGGCCTTCTCGATGACCATGTCCGCCACCTGGACGTGGCGCTGGGCCGGCTCGTCAAAGGTGGAGGAGATGACCTCGCCCTTGACCGAGCGCTCCATGTCGGTCACCTCCTCGGGCCGCTCGTCGATGAGGAGGACGATCAGGATCGTCCCGGGATGGTTGGTGGTGACGGCGTTGGCGATGTTCTTCAGGAGGACCGTCTTCCCGGTCCGGGGCGGGGAGACGATCAGGCCCCGCTGCCCTTTGCCGATGGGGGTCAGGAGGTCCATGATCCGGGTGGAGAAGTTGTCCGATTCGACCTCCAGGGTCAGCCTCTCCTCGGGGTAGAGGGGGGTCAGGTTGTCGAAGAGGATCTTCTCCTTGGCCGCCTCCGGGTCCTCATGGTTGACCGCCTCGACCTTGAGCAGGGCGAAGTAGCGCTCCGATTCCTTGGGCGGCCGGATCTGCCCCGAGACGGTGTCCCCGGTCCGGAGGTTGAACCGCCTGATCTGGGAAGGGGAGACGTAGATGTCGTCCGGGCCGGGGAGATAGTTGTAGTCAGGGGCGCGGAGAAAACCGAAACCGTCGGGCAGGCACTCCAAAACCCCCTCGCCGTAGATGTTGCCTTCCCTGACCGCCTGGGCCTGGAGGATGGCGAAGATCAGCTCCTGCTTCCGCATTCCGCTGTAGCCGTCGATCTCCAGGTCCTTGGCGTAGGTGTATAGATCCCTGATGGTCATGTCCTTGAGTTCGACCAGATTCATCTTCTCTCCCAATCTCCAATTCATCCCGCCGGGCCCGACGTCTCCCGGGGGTTAAACCCGGGGCGTGGAACCGGCCTGGCCGTTGATCTGAAGGCGGATGTGTTGAGGCGTTGCTGGGTCTGCTAATTCCCACTCTGTGAGCGGTGCTCTTAGATTGACAGGAAAAATACCCGGAGCG
>Ga0209164_1004766_pt1 | contig 11935 bp, 8 predicted proteins | sample MTBNYHSulfiMetaG_FD_187458 | JGI IMG/M metagenome (GOLD analysis project Ga0209164, IMG submission 187458) | Enrichment culture microbial communities from rom New York Harbor, USA that are MTBE-degrading - MTBE-NYH (New York Harbor Sulfidogenic)... | ecosystem: Environmental > Aquatic > Marine >... | reverse complement strand
CCGGCAACGGGCAGGTCACGCCGGTCGAGCTGGGTCATGCGGGCCTGAGCCAACGGGGCGACCACGAGTGCGGCGCCCAACACGGCGGTGAGCAGCAAGGCGATGCGCCCTGGCGTGAACCACAGGGAGAGCGCTATCCAGTCAAAGGGGGACATGGTGCCACACCATGCAAGACCCGCGCCACGTGGCGCGACGGGGCTAGAGCGCATCCACGATGGTGCGCACGGTCGCCGAGTCGAAGCGTCATTCCCACACTTGCTGCTGGTCGCTCTGCCGTACGGCGGCTGCGCGATCGGTGGAGGTCGCGTCGCTCATGCGCGGGACTCGCGTTCCTCAGGCGAGTCTTGCGCGCGTCTCAGCAGGTAGTAGCCGCCGGCAAGCATGCCTATGAGCAGACCGAGCGCCGCGACCGCACCCCACTCGTAGCTGTCGAGGTTGAGCACGATGATCTTCCGGGCTACTGCCGTGAGTGCTACGAGCACGACCGCCTCGACGTGGAAGACGTTCTCGCGCAGGTACACGAGAACCGTTTCAAGCAGCTCGAGTGCGATGAGCACGAGGAAGACGGCTTCGAAGATGAAGAACAGCTCGTCGGGCGAGAGGAATATGAGCCCCTCGACCGTGAGACTCACGCCCACGACATCCACGAGCATCTGGATGGTAGCGAGCACGGCGACGAGTAGCAGGGCTGCAAGCAGTATCCAAAGTACCGCGCGTTCCACCTGTTGGGCGAGCCCCAACGCCTTGTCCGCTTGCGGCTTGTCCACCGGCCGGTCCCCCCATGTCGTTTCGCGGCTTTGTCGCCGCATTCGCACGCGTCGTCATGCACCATTGTGCCCCATGTGGGGCCAGGTGCGTCACTGCAGTGTGCGCAGCGCCGAGGGTTCGGGCCGGGTTGGACACTGGGCATGAAGGTCGCTACAATACGTCCGCTGTCCGCTCGTGCGGACACCCCGCGCGGGGGTGTAGCTCAGACTGGTTAGAGCGCTGGCCTGTCAAGCCAGAGGTCGCGGGTTCGAGCCCCGTCACTCCCGCCATAGAGACTACGAGGTCGGAGGCCATAAGGCCCCCGGCCTCTTTGTCTTCCTAGGCGACATTCTGGGTCCGTGCTACAGCAATGCTGCAGTGCGAGACTTCCGACCCGTCGCTCGAGTCGCTGACCTGCGGCAACAAGTAGGGGCCACGAACCTCCAGTGCGAGCCAGTCATCCATGTCGTCGACGGCCTCTTGCGCTCTCGTTGCATCACGCCGGTGCAGAAGCCGAGTGTCGTCCTGGGATTCTCGTGACCCATGATCTCTGCCAGCCAAGCAGGTGTTCTTCCGTGACCAGCGCAGGCTGCAGCGAACGTCTGCCGAAGCTGGTGCAAGGTCGTTCCCTCCGGCAGGCCGGCAGCCTTCTTGACCGGTGCCCAGATTCGCTTGTAGAAGTTGCTCGGGTTGAGCGGCTTCCCGTTGTCCGTCGTGAACATCAAATCGGGTTCGGTCCACGGGCAGACAAGCCTGGCGATCTCTCAGCGCTGCGATTGTTGCGGTCGCCAGAGGAGTCGTCCTTCCCCCGCGCCCGTCTTCGTGTCCACGAGCCTGCCGCCCTGGCGTTGATGCCTCACGTTGCAGTTCACCCTTCTTGAGGTCGACGGCATCCCAGATCAAGCCGAATGCTTCCGAGCGCCGCAGGAGCGTCTGGACTCCGGAACGTGCCGAATAGAACAAGTGTTCTTATGCCGCTTGACTCACATCTGGCGACACGCTATTCTCCAAACTGGCACAACATCTAGATTACCGAGACGTTCTTCCACAAGATGTAGATAGGCAAGTCCAGCCCGACCCGGTTGCACAAGCACTCGCAGACTCCAACACGCAAGGCCGAATGCGTTCATCGCAATCAGCAGCTCCGAGCGCTCTTGACTCGCCAGACTACGGATGAGGAGTCAACATGAGCGCACTACCGGAGCACTTCGCAGAACTGGTCAGAAGCACCTTGCCCGACGGCGATCGGCTAGCCGTAGCCAAGGACTGGCCCAATCGCATCAGAGACCATCTGCACGATCACGACTTCGAGACTCTTGACCCGCACACCCGGTTGACAGGCTCATACGCTCGACGTACTGCCGTCGGGGATATCAAGGACGTCGACATCCTGGTGTTCGTGCCTGAGGCCACGCAGGACGACGAACCGTCTGAGGTGCTGTCGAGCCTCGAAGACGCCTTGCAGGAGTACCCTGATGCGACCATAGACACAGAGGTCCAGAGGCGAAGCGTTCGTGTTTCGATCGAGGCACCACGGTTCGATGTCGACGTCGTACCGGCTATTATCAGCGAGGACGACCACCACGGTGTCCTACTCATCCCCGACAAGAGCCGACAGCAGTGGATACAGTCCCAGCCCCTCGGGTACGGGCAAGCGCTTTCCGCCCTCAACCAAGCCCACGGCAAGAAGATGAAGCCCCAGGTGAGGTTGCTCAAGACCTGGCGGGACCTTCGCATGACCTACATGCGCCCGAAGAGCTACTGGCTCGAATGTCTCGTGTTCCATGCATTCAACAAGGGTTCGGTCGCCGAGGATGGCATGTCGGCAGGCCCCTTGTTCGCAGACCTGCTCGAGCACCTGGTTGACCGACTTGGTCCAGCGGTCGACGGCGGCGGAGTACCCCGGATATCCGATCCGATGCTCGGAGGTAACGTGGCAGCTGGCTGGGAGCATAGCCACGCCAAGGCACTTGTCGACAGGCTCCGCACCGACGCGAGCTACGCGAGACAGGCCGTGGAGTGCGAGGATGACGATGAGTCGGTCGAGCTGTGGACCAAGGTATTCCCTGGCATGTTCCCTTCCGATCCATCAGAAACTAGGGACGCCCTGTCTTCCATGCTGCTCGGCTCACGGGCCTCCGTAACGGCATCAGGCATCGTTGTGCCGTCTCGAAGTTCAGGCACCGTCGATCTGCCCCCCGGGCGTGCCTACGGCGACGACTAGATGACTCGTCGCGTCAAAGGACCTCGCAGGAGGGTCCCCGACTACTACGAGCAGGGAAGGCTCCTGCGGATGCTCTTTCCGCAGTTCCGGCCAACGACGTGGAAGGGCCACAAGGCGTGGATCGGCGGTCTTCAGCCAGATCCGGGATCAGACACCTACGACGTCGCCATCGTCTATCGAGGTCCGAAGGCGCCCCGTGTCTACGTCGTTTCGCCCACCCTGGGCAAATGCACGCACATGTACAAGGAGGGCAACCTTTGCCTCTTCTACCCGAAGGATCCCGGAAGGCGTTGGGAGGACGACTCGATCATCGCGAAGACAATCGTTCCCTGGACCATCAGCTGGCTGCACTTCCACGAACTCTATCAGGAGACGGATGTCTGGCAGGGACCAGAGGTGCGGCACGACTCCCGTGATGACAGGAAGGTGTCCTGATGTCCGAGGTGAAGAACCAGCTACTCAAGATCTACGAGACGACCCAGGACAGAATGCGAACGGAGCTCGCCACCGCCAGAGCCGAATCACACGCCCCAACGTCGGGAACTGCTGCTGAAGTCGCCTGGATCAGCTTCCTGCGAGAACACCTTCCCCACAGGTATGCGGTCGACACAGCGTTCGTCGTCGACAGCTACGGCAATAAGAGCGAGCAACAAGACATCGTGATATCCGACTGCCAATACACGCCCCGAATCCAGGATCACTGCACTCTGTGGCTTCCGGCCGAGAGCGTGTATGCCGTCTTTGAGGTAAAGTCCGAGCTCAAGGGCAGCATAGAATACGCCTCCGGCAAGGCTGCCAGTGTTCGGCGACTCTCGAGAACGACCAAGTCGATCAAGCACGCAGGCGGAGAGTACCCAGCAGTCCCCCTCCCGCCGATTCTCGCTGGGATTCTAGCGGATAAGAGCGGGTGGAGCTGCCCTCTCTCTGAGAAGCTTCCGCCGCTGTTGGATCCGCTGCCCATGGAGGCACGGCTCGATCTAGGGTGCTGCGCTGAGGGTGTCGCCATCGACGTTCACTACGAAGGTGGTGCTTCAGTGGAGACGAGCGATCCGAACCTCGGACTCGTGTACTTCCTCGTGAAGCTGGTCGAGAGACTACAAGCGTTGGGAACGGTGCCAGCAATCGACTTCGCACGCTACATGTCTCCGCTAGAACCTGATGATGCCCCGGAGGCCTAGGGGGCTCAAGAAGCACGAACTCGGACTCTCACGATCTATCAGCCGCTTGCGTACCGAATCCCATTTCTGGGTCCTATAGGGTTTTCGCCACGCTTCTCGGAACTGAGGCAGGGAGCGACCCCGTCGTGCCTCGCTCCGCTCTACAGACCGTAGAGAGCACGCACCATCTTCTCGTGGGCGTCCTCAGTGGCTTGCAGTAGGCGTTTGAGCCGGTCTTGATCTGCGCCCGCACTCTCGAGCATGTGCCCCAATTCGACCTGGCGGTCCCGAAGAGCCGCAAGCTGTTTCACCTGTTCGCTAGGAATCCGATCCAGCTCCGGGACCGGCAGCCTCTCTACATATATGACTTTGATCTCAGCGAAGACCTTCTCAACCATCTGCGGATTCTGGATCTCGAAGACCTTCTGAAGCAGCTTCGAGTTCAGCAGCGACGAAAGCAGTCCATAGTCTGCCTCGATTCCCGAATGGAGCTTCAGCACGTGGCACGAGTTCACGCAGATCGAGTCGGTGTCATCGACGGCTGCGTACAGATGCCAGTCTGTTCTGCGCATCAGAACCTTCGGCCCCTCAAACAGCGACGCGTCCCTCGGAGCAGCGAGCCACGGTCCGTACTGAACCCATTCATCGGGCTCGGACAGAGTGAGACGTCTAACATGCTTGCCCCGATACAGGGAACGCCATGGGTGACCAGACTGTGCAATATCGCTGGTGAAGGGCCTGCGCTTCAGGGTTTCTGCCGTCTGAGGTGGAGTCCCCTTGCCTTTCTCATAGAGCTTGACGCCGGCCTTGACGCTGCAATACTCGGCGAGCGGTCTTGAGCTGTCCATCACCACATCCAACACTTCAACGTCTTCGGCTGTATTGCGATAGTCAATCTTGCGCAGCCCGTTCTCTTCGAAGGAGTTAGTCTGACGGGTGTACTGCCGCCCATCGACCGTGATGTCGACCACGGCGTCTCTCCCTGAGGTAGTGTTAGCAACCCGGAAGACCAGGGTGTCCACTACGGCGTCCTTGAAGGCCCATCCGCTTTGCCAGATGGCCTCAAGCGTGACGTGATCCAGCAGCCATTGGCGAAACACGTCGCACGACTCGAGATCACAGAAGGTGTTCGGCACGATCATGCTGACCAGGCCGCTGGGCCGAGCGATCCTGCTCCCCGCCACCATGAACATGCAGTAGCTGTCGGGCGACTTCGCCGTCTGCTGATAGTGACTGAGAAGGTACTCGCTTTCGCTGGCGGTGAAGGGGATCCCGTACGGCGGATTGCCTATCACTACATCAAACCCGCCGGCTTCGAATACGGCCGGGAACGCCATGTCCCAGTCGAAGACGTTGACCCGTTCCAGCTCTTCCTCCGCCAGGAACAAGCGCTCTTGTTGCTCGTAGAAGTCCGGTCCAATCAGCGAGTTCCCGCATTTGATGTTCGAATCGAGGTCCGGGAGCGCACGGTCGGCGAGTAACTGGAGTGTTCGACCGAGAGTCTCTGCTGTCTCGCCCTCAAGCACTTTCAGCGCCAGCGACAGTTTGGTCACCTCGACCGCTTGGGGGTCAATGTCGACCCCGTAGATGTTGTTGAGGAGTATGCGTTTGCGCTCCTCGGTCGTCAGACGCCATTCGCCGTGAGGGCCCTGATACAGCTGCTTGCGGTGCTTCTCTGGCCCATCGTCGACATACTGTTCAAGATGCCAATCCAGTAGACGCTGGTAAGCGACGATGAGGAAGGAGCCCGATCCGCACGCCGGATCGACGATGCGCAGTTTCGCTGCTGACCGTGGGGTCTTGGACTTCAGCAGCTCACCTACTGTCTGCTCGACGATGTAGTCGACGACGTAGCTGGGCGTATAGTACACGCCGCCAGCCTTGCGAACCTCAAGTTTCTCCTCGATCTTCGCCTGATGCCCAGCGGTAAGGCGGATTACCTTGCCAAGGAACTGCTCGTAGACCTGTCCGAGGATGTCAGCCGGCAAGACCGAGAATTCGTACGGACAGTGCGGGTAGTACAGGCCTTGGAGGATGTCCTTGAGGATCTTGTCGTCGATCTTCAAGTGGGGAGTCAGAGTATCGAGCGACTCGTCTGAGCGACCCTTCTCCCGCTTGAAGTGGAAGATCCCGGAGTTGTAGCGATCGTCGGCACGCTCGAAGAGCTGCACGAGTGATTTGTGGACCCCTCGTTCACGTGCCGCCTCTCTGAGGAGGCCCTCGTCTTCGATACCACGCGCTTCGCAGATCCGCAGGAAGATGATGCGGTCGATCGTCCGCTGGACGGCGAAGTTGAGATCCTTGGTGGATATGTCAGGATTCCGAAGCGCGATGTTGCGTGCAAGGGTCTCACGCCAACCCTCGATCTCCTTCAAGAAGGCTTCGTCGACCTCCGCCGTACCCTTCTTGCGCTTGGAATCGGCCACATACCGATCGAACGAGCCCTTGAGCACGGCGTCCCTTGAGAAGATGTCGGCGATCTCATCCCACCGGTCGACATAGTCGCGATGCGTCCAGAAAGCGACTCGGGCGGTCGATGCCTTGTCTGTCGCAGCCGGCTTCACTCGGGTGTCGTAGACAGCCAACTCCTCGAAGTCACTGAGGATCGAGATAGGGAGCTTGGCTGACCAGCCGTAGCGGCGCACTTGATAGGACGGTGCGATATCGGTCTTCACATTGACGGCCGGCTTCTTGGCTTCTAGGAAGAACATCCGTCGTCCGCCAACCCGAAATGCGTAGTCAGGCGCCTTTGCCCCACCGTCGACCTCGATGCTGTCCTCGTGGACTACGTCCTTGTACGCCTCGGCATAGCCTTGCTCGTTGTCGATATCCCAGCCCAAGGCCTTGAAGAGAGGGTCTAGGAACTCACGGCGCAGTTGAGTCTCGTTGTACGACGGCGAACGGTACTGTTCGAGATTGCGCTCGAACCGCTCGACGAGATCGATCACTGCCTGCGGTGCAGCCACTAGTCGCCCCCGTGAATCCTCGGAATCAGATGCACGCCGCATACCTCCCTAGCAGCGCAATCCGATGATATCCCATGGATGCGACATCCTGTTCCCGCTATCGCCTACTAGCGGCTTGCGGGCCTGCACCGAGAGCACCCGTCATCGGGCATCAGGCAAAGGGAGTCCGTTCTTCTGGAGAACGCTCTCTGCGTAGTGCAGCAGAAGGCCACGCGACAGATATTGGGCGTTCATGACCTCGAAGAACGTCAGGGGTCGCCGACCTCCATGATGCTTGCCATGCGCCGCCTGCTTGTCCCGTAGAGCAACGAACTCGACCAGATGCTCGACTACATCCTTGGTGTCCTCGCCTCGCCAAACACCTGGGAAGTCCTCGAGACCGGCGTCCGCTATCGCCTTGCGAAGTCGCTTCACGCGTCCGGACGGATCTCCAACAATGGCCTCGGCCGCCTTGTAGGCCAGCCAGAGCGCCGACTCAGCATCGACCGCACGATACGGATTCTCGGGGACTTCGCTTCGTTCGTGCAGGGTGTGCCTAACGTCATCGCCAACGAAGGCAAAGATGCTCGAACTGGCGAGGTAGTACTGACCGGCGTGCCAGAGGTCACGGTCAATCAGGAAGGCCATGAAGTACTTCATGAGTTCGTTCCAGTCATGACCGGTAGCGCTGTAGGACCGCACGCATTGGCGATAAGGGTGCAACCGCCAAGGTCCGTCATCGCCGTGCCCGAGCTCGTTGAGTAGCTCATCCCCGTCAAGCTCATACGCTGGCATGAAACACTCGGGAATCGGAACCGGAGCCGTCTCTCTCGGATCCATCGACAAATGGTCAAGAGAAAGCATCCCCGTAAGCGCCGCTGTCACGTACCACGCCTGGCACTCCGAGACCAGTCGTCCGCCTGTGCCGAGGAGCAGTAGCCGGAGAACACGAGAATGCATCGATTCACTTCGGGATCCGACGATGACGAACCGAAGAAGCATGTCTCCAGTTGGAAGGAGCAAAGGCATGATCGGGTACTGTCGCCACGATGGGGGCCATGCACATGGCTCTATGTCGCCGGTCTCGAGCGTCCAGTTCACACTGAATCCGACGTTCGGGATCAACCACGCGTGGGCGAAGGCAGGGTCGTACCACAAGGTGGGTTCTCCAACATGACGGCGACGATTGCTCCAATCATAGGTCGTCGTGCTGACAATCAGCACACCCAACCACTACCGGCTAGGGACCTTCAACCTACATCTCACATGGAGATCGCCTCTGTGACGGCAATGCAGCCGAGTTCTTTGAGACTCGTGCGGCTGAGGTATTGACCCGCAGGAGAATAGGGAAACGGCGAACGAATCCAGAGGCACGGAGACTACGGAACAGAGACTGGCTCCTCACCAATGCTCTTCAGAAGTGCGTTGTACTGGTGAACGTCCCGTTCTCGAATGCGATCGAGTACGTATTCGGCCAGTCGAGGGATCTCGGGAACGTCGACTGGTCGCATGGAGCGGTCCGGATGATCCTGTAGGTGGGAGAACTCGTTCGCAAGTCTGAGATATAAGGCGGCCGGAGCCGCATCTCCCCCCATTAGCTCACGAATAAGGCCGTCCCTCTCTCTGCTGTTCGCAGGGCACGGGAAGCAGTAGAACAAGTACGCTTCCATGAATCTCCGCAGGTTGTTGCCGAAGTTGTAGAAGCAGTCGGGATCCGTTTTCGCGTTCTCCTCATCGCGACACTTGTAGATCTGCTTGAACAGGTAGTTGAACTCCGTTGCGTAGGACTTGAGGTGCTCCGGCATCAGCTCGATTCGGCTACCTCGGACTGCGCCCTCAACGAGGAAGTACTCGACTCCGCCCTGTGGCACGGTCAGCCTCTTCAGGTACTTGAGAAAGTCGAGGTTGTGCGTGGAGATGAACATCTGGCTGTACGGGTAGATCTTGGAACCATTGCCGTCAGTGCGAGGCTGGGCCAGTACGGTCTCAATGAGGCTGAAGACGAAGAAGATGTGGTTGTTGTCGAGACTCGACACGGGATCATCTATGTAGACGATCGGTGCTTTCCCTTTCGTCTCTGCGTCTTCCAGTCGGGCAATGAAGTAGCAGAAGGCGACCAGACTGCATTCGCCTTCACTCAGGTTGAAGGCCGGTTCGTCACCTCGATGAATCTCGAACTTGAAGCCCGATTTGTCTGGATCTTCGACGGCGACAAGTCTTAGGCTGTTGTGCCCGAAGAAGCTGCCAAGATACTCGTTGACCCGATCCGCACCCTTCCGTTCGTCCTGAGTCTGCGTCAACGCTTGTTCGAGCTGGCGCTCTGTGTTCGAAAGCTCTATCTCCACCTTGTCGAACTCGCCCTGCGCGCTCGCGACACTCACCTTCAGGTTCTCAATGGCCTCCTCCTCAGCCTCGAGGCCGATGTCCCTGATGAAGGACGCGACCTCGTTCAGGCGAAGTTCGAGCCGTGCTTGCGCCTGATCAGTCGAAAGCGAGTCCGACTTCGTGTTGTTCTCATCGATTAGGTCATTGATGGCGCTCACTGCCGTGTCCACGGGAGCCGTATCAATCTCTGTATCCAGCGTCACGACAGAGAAGATGTCCTTGCGACGTGCCGTCAGCGATGTGATTACAGAGTGTAGCGAAGAGATGTAACCTCTGAGCGCTTCGTCGAGAGCCTTCGCCTCTTCTGCCAGACGTGGCCGGATGGCGGAGTAGAAGTCCTCTTCAGATACACAGAGCACCGAATCACACGACTCGATCTCTGTCTCGATTTCTGCCACCAAGCCGTCAATCTCATTGGTGAGCTGCTCTGACTCCTTGTTGAAGTGCGCATCCAGCTTGTCCCAGAGATCTGTGGACAGGGGGTTGCGACAGAACGCGCATGTCTCTCTCTTGCCTTTGTGGTGATCCACGCCCTGTTTGACCCAAGCCTGCAGATCAGAATCCTTGAGCAGATCTGCAAGGGGTTCAGTTGGTGACACTGGCCTTGTGAGGAGCAAGCTGGCTTTCTCGACCAGTTCCTGATGCTCTCCCCGGAAGCTCAGCTTGGCCTTGATTTCCGGCAAGGGCGCGTCGGACAGTGTCTTCTTGCGCTCCTCAACCTCTTTGTCGGTCAGCACCTCGATTGACTTGGAGCGGATGGTCTCGATATCTGCGTTGATCTTCCTGATGTTGTAGTTCGAGTCGCCGTAGAGATGGGTGTTGTGCTTGATGCCGTTTGGAGCACCGGTCGCCTTCTTGCGGAGCTTGTCCTCCAGCTTCTGCTCGGCCTTCCCAAGCTCCCCCTTCTTATCGCTCAAGGCCTTCTGCGCTTGGCTGTGCTTGTCTCTCAGGCCCGTCTGCTCGTCCGCACTGCCGAGCTTCTGCTCGAGTTCGCTAATCGTCCTCTCGATCTCCTTGTTCTTGCTCCCGACTATGGCGAAAGGCGAGATCTTCCCGTCACGGCTTCGAAGGAAGCTGAGATGGTCGTCCACGAAATCCCGGTTGTACACCCGGATGTCGAGGCCGTGCGATCCAACACACGCTTGGTCGATGTCCTCACCGTCGCATGCCATTCTGAAGGCCGGTCGCACCATGCCATCAGGAAGCTGTCCGATCTCGAGCGATCTGAAGATTCGAGACAGAGTGGTCTTGCCGGCATAGTTGCGGCCGTAGATGATGTTCAGGCGCTTGAACTCGCTGACTGTGCCGTCGGCGACCACGCTGCTGTCCCAGCTGTAGCCACCGAAGCTGCCAAAGCGCTCAATGTCGATCTTGGTGAGCACTGTTCCTCCCCAGATTCGAGTGCCCCATCCAGGCAGCGCTTCGGTTGAGAGGCGTATAGTTCGAGCCTCAGCTCCGAGATGTCTGCCCACACGATTATGCACGTCGTAGCTGGCGCAGGCACTCAGAGGCGCCACCGGGGAGCGTGACGACATACTGGTGGCCGGGAGAGCGAGGGCATCGGACTTCTGTGCTATGTCTGTAGTCCGGGCGGTCCTAGGCGCCCTTTGACGCTTGGACGGAGTCGGAAAAAGCCGCAGCTCAAGAGCCAGTTCTGCGATTTCCATCCAGCGCCTGGCCTCGCTTTGCAGGACTGAGGTCGGAGCAGCGATTCCCGTGACGTAAGAAGGCCCCACCGGAGTAGATGGGGCCTTCATTCAGTCGTGTTGGCCAAGACGGGGTGGGTCACCTTCCTTTGTCAGTCTCAACGCGTGAACGGGGTCGTCCTACTTGCCCTTGCGTGCCTTGTTCCTGTCGGAGTTGGTCCTCTTGCCCTGGTCGATCCAGTTGGCGTTGCCGCTGATCTTGCGCTGACTGCGACCCTTGTCTCCGCCGGAGTGCTTGTCCCACGTTGAGCCTCTGGCTCCCTTTGTGTGTTCGCCCATGTTGTCACCTCCTCACCTCTGGAGCGTTGCGCCCTTCCACACTCCGTACTTCTTTGGTGGGCAGGACACTCCTGTGGTACTTGGGAAGGAGGCGAGGAGGATTTCCCATTCTTCTCACGGTTGGGAACGAGCACCTCGAATCGTCACCAGGCGAACTCCGTGCTACGGCAATGCTACAGTCCTGCGCCCGCCAAGCATCAACACCAGTCAACACGGATACGGAGTCATCCCAGCTAGATCAACAGGGATCGGCTCGAACCGCAAGCTTCGGCGAATCTGTCAAGCCAGAGGTCGCGGGTTCGTTGCAGCTCGGCTCGCGCCGGTGCGCTCAGCGACTCTCCTCGGCCAGCCGCAGCCGGATCGCGGTGGCCTTGAACACCGCGGTCACCTCGCTGCCCGGCTCGAGCTCCATCTCCGTCACCGACGCGCGCGACACCATCGCCGCTATTCTCGCGCTACCCACGCGCAGCGACACGTGCCAGGTCGCGCCTC
>Ga0209164_1004763_pt1 | contig 11939 bp, 8 predicted proteins | sample MTBNYHSulfiMetaG_FD_187458 | JGI IMG/M metagenome (GOLD analysis project Ga0209164, IMG submission 187458) | Enrichment culture microbial communities from rom New York Harbor, USA that are MTBE-degrading - MTBE-NYH (New York Harbor Sulfidogenic)... | ecosystem: Environmental > Aquatic > Marine >... | reverse complement strand
AGATCGAAAAGTACAGTTCCGTCAGCAGCATTATCGAGCGGACAAGAAGGCAAATGCAGGGAGATGCCAGTTTCAGAAAGCGTATAGAGGAGCTATCTTCCACACTGACTAAGAGTCAAGGGCAGACTTGACCCCATTCATGACATCGCCTTTTTTTCACCGCCCATTTTCGTTTCCTCCTGTCGTTGTTCAGTCCCCTTTCTCCCGCTATTTCCGTAGATCCGCAGTCCCGCCACCCGGGGATTCCTACTCCTTCTCCGCAAGGACTTGGCTAAAAGCCTCACCTCTTACTTCATGCAGGTCTTAACCGGCGCGTTCAGGACATCCCGCACCATGCGAAATTCATATAAGAGCCGGACAAAAAACATCATATATCAACAGATTTTCAGTAACATCAGAAATTTTGTGTTTTACACCTCTTGGTACTCGTACGAAGACTCCGGGTTCCAATGAGAAGTTCCCCGTCCCATCAACCCACATAACTGCTTTGCCATCCAGTGGATATAAGACATCATCCTGTTCCTCATGGATGTGTTCAGGCACTTGCTTTCCAACCGGAATATTGACCAGCATGCAGGTCACATTCAAACCGTGTTCTTTTTCGGAAATCAAAGGTTTGATCTCCACCCCTTGCGCAGCAGGATGGGGTATCCACGAAATCTCTTCAACTGATCGATAAGCTTCCATTTAACACTCCTATTAAGGTTCAATTTTCGACGCGACCAAGGCCCCGCCCTGTACCTGGCAAAAGGCAATAAAGTAAGAAATCAGAACTAAGAGCTTGTACCGCAGGCCGCTAAACTTGAGACTTGGATAATGCCTAAAATTCGATATATTCAAAGATTCATATCAACGTCGTTACTTTTGGGTAGGTGTTATAAAGTTTGACAACAGTAATTGCTAACCGCAGGCCAAAAAGGCTCAACAGGATATATTTTGAAGCACCAATGGAAAAGGCAGGGCCGTGATGACCCTGCCCCATACTGGGCTTTACCCATCCAAGATACGCCCGTGAACGATCGAGTTCCATCAAAACCGAAGCATACGCTGTAGTTAATCTGGCGGTATGGAACTCAGTTTGGTTTCAAGGTCGTTAAGAACCTCGTGATGATCTCCTCATCAACGCAGTTCTATTGGCGCATACTTGAAAACGATGTGTCATTGGTTATTCTCATTTCAGGTAATGTCTATCTACTTCTTTCATCGCTGGTGTAAAAACTGATATGACAACCAATGGCTCATTACCTGTATATTTTAAAGCGTGGACTTTACCCATAGGGTTGAAGTGGAGACTTCCAGGTCTAAGATCAACCCATTTATCATTGATTAACATTTGCGGTGTCCCCTTAATTACATATATAGTTTCATCATGTGTTTTGTGAATATGAGGTTTGACTTCGGCACCCGCAGTTGCTCTTAGTACATAAAGGGTTATCGTCTCGTCTTCGGCAACCTTGATCATTTGAGCTTTCTTGTCAGCTGGCAAAGGATTTTCCTTGAGAATTTCATCTATATGAGAAATGATTTGCTCTTTGGTATCTTCTGCCTTGAGAGGAGCTAAAGTTAAAAAGCAAAGGAAAAAACAAATAACAACACCATAAATAGAAGCATTTTTAATGATCCTGCTCATCACGCACCTCCTTTACTTGCGCTGTCGCGATTGATTCGCGGCTCGGTCTGAGGGTGGATTAAGTCTCCCAACAGGTCAACTGCATCCTGTCAGGATCAAAACGTGCACATTTTGAGGGGTTTCTCCATGAGGGACCTGCTGATGAATAGAGGTTAATTGGTTGGTGGGCGTATTTTCTTTATTAAATGCCAGAAATCTCTGTATGTCAAGAAAAAGTGGTTTCTCTGGAATCCTTCTCAAGGAGGCCATCCGGTCGAGAGAAAGACGCTTGATCGGAACTATGTCGATGCTTTCTTCTGATCAAAATGAGCGCTGGCTGAGGGATCATTAGGTGGGTCAAGCTTCTTGCGCCACAGGAGCTACCATCTGGATATCCCGCATTCAGCACCACCCGAAATTGCATATATCTGCCATGTTCAGGCTTTCAAAGCTAAAATATTTATAAATATCGGTTAGATAAATTATCAAAAAAAATTTGCTGGAGTGAAAGCCTGTAAGGCCTCCTCCCCGAATTGATTTGACTATGCATACAAGTTTTCGTCCATCTCATGTCTATTTCTTATCCAAAATCTCCCTTAACTTTCGTGACAATTGTGTCGTGTTGAATGGTTTTTGGATGAAGCCATCACATCCCCTATCCAGTATCTCGGTCGCCGTCCCATTGATGCTGTAGCCGCTCGAGAGGATGACTTTAATGTCGGGCTTTATCTCTCTCAATCTATCGAATGTATCGCCACCACTCATATCTGGCATGATCATGTCCAGAATGACTATATCGATCTTCTCCTTATTCTTTTCGAAGATCCCTATCGCCTCTTTACCGCCCCTGGCCACTAACAGCTCGTACCCTAATTTTTGCAGGAGTTGCTCGCCTATTTCAATAATCATCTCCTCGTCATCCACAAACAGAACCGTCTCGGAACCTTTTAACGGTTCTTCAGACAATTCCTTTTCTCCAATGACCTCCTTTTCCGAGGCTGGCAGATAGATGTTAAAAGTGGCTCCTTCACCCTTTTCGCTGTAGACATTGATAAAACCGCCATGATTCTTAATGATTCCATACGCAGAGGCCAAACCCAGACCCGTACCCCGACCCATATCTTTGGTCGTAAAAAAGGGATCAAATATCCTTTGTCGGGTTGCTTCATCCATGCCCACCCCGGTGTCCGTTACCGATATCTTCACGTATTTGCCCGGTTTTATTTCAAATGGCTCTACATAATTCTCGTCAAGACGGACGTTTTCTGTTTGAAGGTATAACTCTCCACCGGACGGCATGGCCTGCCAGGCATTGACATAGAGATTCATCAGAACCTGCTCGATCTGACCCCGGTCTGCCTCTATTGTCCACACGTCCTTCTGGTATTTCCAATGAATCTGGATCTCCTTTTTTGTGCGGCCGAACATGCGCGAACCCGTCTTGATCAGTTCGTTGATGTCAATCGGTTTGACTTCATATTTTCCACCTCTGGCAAAACCCAGAAGTTGTTTCGTGAGATTTGCCGCGCTCTTTACATAATCCTCTATTCCCTTGAGGTGCTCAAAATGGGGATGTGAGGGACCAACGTCCATCAACATCAAAGAGGTTCGCCCCTGGATGCCCATGAGCAGGTTATTAAAGTCATGGGCAATACCACCACCCAAGGTGCCTATCGCTTCCATCCTTTGTGATTGCCGCAACTGCTTTTCTAACTTACGCTGGTCGGTAATATCCTTAAAGAGGCCCACCATTCCAGTTACTTCCCCCGATCTATTGATGTTAGGGGCACCGCTCGCGCTAAAAAGTCGAGTAGATCCATCCTTATGAACAAGGTTAACGTCTGCATCTTTAAACGTCTCCCTCCTATTTCTGATTTCTTTAAAGATATGGACATACTTCCTCGCGTCTTCCTCTTTGACAAAATCGACAAAATACTGCCCCAAAACCGCTTCAGGCTCGTGTCCCAATATGGTTTTCCATGCAGGATTGACATAAGTAAATGACCCGTCAAACGCCAGTGTGTATATAATATCCGGAGCGTTCTCGCTAAGAGATCTGAATTTCTCTTCGCTTTCTTGCAGTGCCTCCTCTGTCTGCTTGCGTTCGGTGATGTCTTGAGCCGCCCCCCAGAGGCCAACCGTTTTTCCTTGTGAATCCTTTAAGGCCTCACCTCGAACCCACATCCATCCCTTACTCCCGTCAGCCCTTACCATCTCCAATTCGAGTTCATACGGAATTCCAGTATCTCGGGTTTGCTGCAAGGAAGTCGAAAGTAATTCCCAGCTTTCAGGCGTGAACAGTTTCATGTGTTCAGTATAAGGAGGAGGAGGCAATGTCGGATCAAAACCATACATTTTATATAGTTCTTCAGTCCAATACACTTCACTGGTTTCCACATTCAGACGCCAGCTCCCCAAATGAGCGATCCTTTGTGATTCTCTGAGATCTTTTTCGTTCCTTAGCCTTTCCTCCTCCGCAATCTGTCGGTCGGTGATGTCACGCAGGACATTAACAATACTGTATGGCACACCATTTTTCGCTCTGATGACATCCCCGTTCGCTTCAAAAACCCGTTTCTTGCCGTCCTTCATAACCAACCGATATTGCTTGGGGCCGAGTGGCTGCTCCATCATCAACAAGGTGTTACGGTAAGCCCTTTCTTGGTCCTCTGGAGCAACAAAAGAAATCATGTTTTTTCCAATAAGTTCCGATCTCTTATATTCGCTAACCTTGAGAGTCATATCATTAACAAACTGGATCTCGCCGTCAATATTTGTACGAACGACCAGATCAGGTATTGTTGCAATAAGTCTATCGTACAGTTCTTCGCTTTCTCTTAGAGCCTTTTCCGCCTCAATACGATCTGATAGCTGTTTCTTTGCCGTGTTGAGGGCGTCGCTGCGCTCGCGAAGTGCAAGATTCAGCGTGCTTGCTGTCAGGACCAGTGCAAAAACCAATTCTGACCAGTTGCCAAAAGGGGTGCTCATGAAATAGCGGTTGGGCAAATAGCCAAAGATGTCCATCAGCGCCATACCTAAACCCATGATAATGCCAGCACCTGCAAGTACACGCGTGGCTCGCTCTCCCAAAAGGAGCCCGGACACAACCGTCATAGAAACGAAAAAGACGACGTTGATATTGTTTAGTCCACCTCCCATGAAGACAATAAAGGCAAAGATAAGCCATATGCCCGAGATCGCTAGGATGCAGGCTTTTTGTGTTTGGTCCAGCTTTGCCAAAAATCTCGCAGTAATAATTGTTATCAGCAACGCCAGGATAATGAGGAGGCTGCCAAGTTTTCTTTCATACAGAAGTGCTGTAGAAATTAATCCAACGCCTGTCAGGATTGAGAAGATCAGAATGACCCTGTTGAGGACATTCTTGGCACGCACCATGTTTGTATCGTCGGCACTATCCGGTACTTCAGAGACGTCTTTATCGGTAATCATGAGTTAACCTCCGGAACTATTAGAGGTACAATATCCTGAAATCGTTTGCATGTAAATTCCAATTTGTTTCGATCAGTTAAATTCAAAACAGCTTCTTTGAACAAAACTGCTTATTGGACAAATAGGAATCTGACTGACCCCACATATTTATATCGGACCATAACACCCTCAATATAATGTGAGAATTTGTGATCGGCCTTTTAAGTTTCACTGAGCTATTAAGACAGGGCTAGAGGGAGCTGATTATCGGCTTTTACAGAACTGACTGGAAAAATATTGAACCGGGACACATGCGGGGTCTGTTTGGCGTCTGTTGAAGAAATGGCGAATACCCTGACAAAAGCCAAGCTGCAAACGGCGATTGTGGGCCTTCTCAGACAGTCGGATTTTGGGGTGAGATATGACGATTGAGGCCATAGGCCGGTTTCGGCGGGTGTCAAAGGACCTGGAGGGGGTCTCCGTGGAGTTTATGGAGGACCTGAGAGCCGTGTGGGGTAACGACCAAAAGTCGGTCAAGGCACTCCGGGAAATGCGGGAGGTCCTATCGGGTATCCAGGAGACTTTGAACGTCCTGAATGCAGGCCTTAATCGACTTGAAGAGATCCGTGGGACAGGCGGGGACGGTTGAAGGTGGTCAAGGGGCCTGGGTAAGGGCGCGGGGTGATCGGCGATTCTGGGGGAGCTGAGGCTTTCGACAGATGATTCTTATCAAGAAATTGAAACGCGACATGCTGGAGGAAGGCGCGGCTGTTAAAATCTCGGGAAGCCGAAAACAATCATTTAAGATGCTGGCTGTGGGGTATAGTGTGGGGTAATAGTTTTTGAGACAATAAAAAAGGGGCCTGTCAATATGACATAACCCATTTAAATTCTTGATGGTGGGCGATGCGCGACTCGAACGCGCGACCTTTGGTTCCGGAGACCAACGCTCTATCCACCTGAGCTAATCGCCCACTGTGTTGCATCTTTTACCAGACTTTTCTTCGCAGGTCAAGACCGGTCAAAAGGAAAGTTGCTGCGCGTGCTGCGGACCTATTCACAATAGTATTTCAAACGCTTCCATGCCAGGTCCTTGAGCCACTTGATGAGCTCGGGCGATGTCCCCTCGATATCCTCGATATGCCACTCAAGGATCTCTGTCGGTTCGATGACCGTCAGCGTCACCGTGCGTTTCCCTTGCGGGCTGACCGTGCCCACTTCGCCTATGATCTCGCCGGCCCCCAATTCCCTTACCACATAACCATTTTCCGCAACCACCTGGACCTTGCCGGAGGTAATCAGCGCCATGGTGCCTCCAGAGGCCTCGCCTTTTCGGTAAACGGCGTCACCCGGGGAAAACGCTCTGGCGCCTGCTTTACCCATTAATACTTCAAAATCGGTCGGGTCAAGATCGTTAAAAACCACATTCCCTTTCACCACGGTTCGTACAGCGTCTAAGTCCATTTTGAAGACCCTTTCTTCTGAAGTTTCAGGAGAATTTCATGCCTGTTGAACCCATAGGCTCATCCATTATCCGGGGAATCCGACGCCAGAAGATCGAGCCCCCACCTTTTTATTGCCGCAACGCCTCCCTGGAGATTGTAGGTATCGTGGATGCCCATCTGGTCCAGGGTGATCTGGGCCTCGTAGGACCGGACGCCCGTATTGCAGATCAGGACCAGATTTCTATCCCTCGGGACCTCTGCCATGCGGGCGGTCAGCTCATCCTGCGGGATGCTCTTCCAGTCCCGTGGATACTTCTTGACAAAATCCTCTGCATTTCCCCAGCCGCGGCAGTCCAGAAAAAGGGTGTCGCCCTTATCCCTCTTTAGCCACCACTCCGCAAACGAATCCGCGTCAATCACCCTGTTCTTCCCCTGCAGGGTGTTTTCAGCCGCATTTCCCAAGGCGTTGAGCACATCCATGGCCGAAGAAAACGGGGGCGCATAGGGGAGTTCGAGATTGCTGATGTCCGCGGTCGTGGGCCGGTATCTGAGGATGGCCGCCACTGCGCCGACCCGTGCAAACATGCCTGAATTCATGCTCCCGAAGCCCTGAATCCCCAGGACCCTCCCCATTCCCTTTTCCACCACCAGTTCCAGGTAGACCAGGTCCTTATCCGGGTAGAAATGGGCCCGGTCAAACTGGACCACAAATACGCTCAAGGCGTCAAAGCCGTGGGATCGGGCCCTTTGAAGGCTCAACCCGGCGCTGGCCACGGATATGTCGAAGAGTTTGATGACAAAGGTGCCGACAGCTCCTTCAAAGGTGGCGTTTCCGCCAGCGAGATTGGTGCCGATGACCCGTCCCTGCCGGTTGGCCAGAGACCCCGAAGGAAAACAGGCAGGCTTTCCTGTTACCAGGTCCATGATCTCCACGCAGTCCCCCCCTGCATAAATATTCGGATCAGAGGTTTGCATCTTTGCGTTGACCACGATAGCGCCTGCCGGGGAAACATCGAGCCCCGCATCCCTGGCAAGGTCCGCGTTGGGGGCGACCCCTACGGCCATGATCACCAGGTCCGCATCCAATATCCGTTTGTCGGTCACCACACGTTCCACGCGGCCATACCCCTCCAGCCGGTGCACCTGCTCCTTCAGGTGGATGGTTATCCCGTTTTCCTCCATCTGCTGCTGTCCCATCCGGGCCATGACGGGGCTGACGATCCCCGGCAGTATCTGATCCGCTATCTCCACGACAGCGGTCTCGATGCCCCAGAGATCGGCCAGGGCTTCGGCCATTTCAAGGCCGATAGCGCCCCCTCCGATAATGACGGCCTTCTCCACAGCGCCCCCTGCCACCTCATTCTTGATGGCCACGGCCCCTCCCAGATCCGATACCGTGAAAACCCCGCCTAAGTCTACACCCGGTATCGGGAGCCGCTTGGGTCGGCTTCCGGTAGCCAGGACAAGCAGGTCATAAGGGAGGGTCTCCTCTTTTCCGTCCAAAACGTGTTGGACATGGAGTTCCTTTCGGCCTCGGTCTATGGAAACGGCCCTGACATTGGTTAGCACATCGATATCTTTTGCATTCTTGAAGAATTTCTCGTCGCGAAGCATATGAAAACTGGTGGACTGGAGCTGACCTGCATCGCTCACATCACCGGACACAAAATAGGGGATTCCACATCCCCCGTACGAAATCAGATCGCTTTGATCGATCATGGTGACCGTTGCCTCGGGTGCCAATCTCTTGAAACGACAGGCGGCCTTCGGCCCCAGGGCCACCGCACCCACAATGATTGCATTCTGTTTCATATCAAGACTCCTTTACTCCTTAGGATGAGACGATTCCCTTATAAACCATCAACGGAAAGATTTCCAATAGTTTTGCCACAATATTCGCACCCTCCGTCAAGAGGCGCCATGCGTTGCGCTTCTCAATAGCCGGTGCGGGAGACCACCGCGCTGCGGTTTACAATTTGTAAAATTAATCGACATGCTTTCCTCTAAATGGGAGTCGCCATGCATCGGTGCCCTACGAAAACATAATAATAATTCAATTAATTATAGCCTTTTTTTTGCCGCGATTTTATACTGTTGGCACATCGGTTGCTACGCTGTTATTGCAGCAGGCAACGTAGCGAAAGGATCGTACGGCCATTCCGAGGTTCACCCGAGCAATATGAAAAGAAGTGAGGGGAATACCCATCAGGGCTACCATATAAACAGGGCAGGCGATCCATGAAAAGAAACCGGCGGATCGCAGAAAAGAAAGGGAGGTGCGACAATGTTGGTAAAAGACTGGATGGGCAAGACAGTCATCACTGTCGATATCAATGACTCCATGCGGGAGGCCATGAAATTGTTAAAGGAGCATGGGATCCCCATGCTGCCTGTTACCAAAAGAGGTCAGCTGGTGGGAATCGTCACGGACAGGGACATGAAAAGGGCCTCTCCATCCGATGCCACCACCCTGGAGATCCATGAGTTGCTCTATCTTATTTCAAGAATTGCGGTCAAGGACATCATGACCGAAAACCCGATTACCATACCCTTCGATTTTACCGTTGAAGAGGCGGCAGAGATATTGATGAAAAACAAGATATCCGGGGCGCCGGTGGTGGATCGGGAAGGCCGATTGGTGGGGACGATCACCAAGGGAGATCTCTTCAGGGTCCTGATTTCCCTGACCGGCATGGGCAAGCGGGGCATCCAGTTTGCCTTCGAGCTGGAAGACCGCTCCGGCTCTATCAAAGAAGTTGCGGATATCATTCGCCATTATGGCGGACGAATGGTGAGCATCCTGAGCACATACGAACGTGTCCCTAAAGGCTTCAGGAAGGTCTTCATCAGAATGTATGGGGTTGACCGGGAGAGGCTTGCAAGTCTCGAAGATGAACTCCGAAAAAAGGCCAAAATCCTCTATGTGGTGGATCACCGGGAAAACAGGAGAGAGATTTTTTGACGGGAAGGGTATGGTCCCGGCGGAAAATGCCTCCACGAGAAGGGGCCGAGGCATCTTCCCAAAAGACCTATTCCTGGCCTTTCCCGTAAACCAGGTCGATGATCGTTATTTCGGGAGGGGCCAGGAATCGAATCGGCGGTCCCCATGTACCTGCCCCCCGGCTCACATAGAGATATGACCCGTTTTTCAGTTTCAGCACCCCCGCATCCACCGGATAGAGCATCTTGATGATGAGGCTGAATGGAAAGATCTGTCCTCCATGGGTGTGGCCTGAAAGCTGAAGGTCAAAACGCCTGTCGCCGGTTTGGGCTGGATAAGGTCTGTGCTTCAGGAGGAGGGTAAACCGGTCGACCGGAACATGCGACAGCAATTCTTCTTCCCTGTTTCTCCTGAGAATGCCATACCGATGGCCTGCCTCGTCATCCACTCCGGCAACAAAGATAACGCCCCCCATATCGACCCCGTTTCCTCTCAGGACCGTGAATCCCGCCGCCTCGGTAAAAGCCAGAGACCTTTCAATGCCCACATAGAATTCGTGGTTGCCCAGTACGGCAAATCTTCCGTACGGGGCACGAATGAGCCGGAACATCTTGGGCAGACTTGAGGCGCCGTCCATCTGTCCATCCACCAGATCGCCTGTAGAAACCAGGATATCGGGTTTGGCTTCCCGCACCTTGGCAAGGATGTTTTCGAGCCTTTTCTCTCCCACGATCCGTCCCAGGTGGATATCCGAGATCTGAACAATCCTGAGTCTGCCCAGGGCCTTCGGGATCTTGGGCGTTCGAATCGTGACATGTTCTTTCCGAATCGTCGCGGCCTCCAGGTATCCATACGCCGTCCCCAGCACCGAAGCGGCAAGGGCAGCGAAAAAGACGAACCTGGTCGATGGGACCCACCTGTCCGGTCGAACGTGAAAAAGATGCGTCCCGGCAGTGCAGATCAGGCCATAGAGGTCCATGAGCAAGGCGGCGGACACGAACAGAAAGAGATGTCCCATCCAGACAAACCCGGCAACGGCTAGGACCTTCGTGAGGCTTCCTACTCCGTATCTTTCCGTGACCCGCACAATGACCGGGCAGAAGAGCATGAAGAGCATGAGGCAGGCCAGGGCGGTGTCGGTCCCCCTGGTCAGGGCAAAGGCCCTCTGCACCTTTAAAAAGGCATAGAAGTGAAGGAGGCCGTAAAGCGTCAGAAAGACGGATATGAAGGCGAGGAATCTCAACGATAATCTAAAGGGGATGCCCATGCAAAAAGGACGATTTACATGGGCATCAAAGTTGAAAGAGGATACATTCCGATCTTGACTCCCAAGGTCACACACCACACGCATTTGGCTTTCATCGAACGCCTCGCGCCTAATGCCTGCCTACAACAGGATCTCTTTTCCAACCTCTTTGAGTCGCTCCACGATCTCTCGAATATCCTGCGACCGATTCATATCCGCCACAAGGAGGGCATCGGCAGTATCCACAACCAGGGCATTTTTCAGCCCCAGACAGGCGACCAGACGGCCGCTGCGGCCGGATACGTAACTGTTTTCGCATGAAATGAGGAGGGTTTCGCCGTCGGATACGTTTTTCAGCTCGTCGGCGTCAGGGATTTTCAGTTCATGAAGAGACGCCCATGATCCCACATCGCTCCACCCGCACTCAGAGGGGACCACAACGACATCTTCCCGGGTATGTTCCATGATGCCGTAATCAAAGGATATGTCTGTCAGGGTTCCATAGACATCTTTCAATTCGGCCTCAAATCGATCGGTGCCCAGGACGGCTGAAAGTCTCTCCAGCCCCCTGTGGAGATCAGGGAGTTGCCGCTCGATCTCCTTCAAGATCGTCTCCGGCCTGGCGACGAAAATGCCCCCGTTCCAGTAATACTCGCCACTCACAAGGTAGTCCCTCGCGGTTTCGAGATCGGGCTTTTCGACGAAGCCGGATACCCCGTAGGCCGTTGCACCCCCGGCATTCACCCGTTCCCTGTCTTTTCTGATGTACCCGTACCCGGTCTCAGGCCGGTTCGGCACGATCCCCAGGGTCACGATCCCCCCCCGGTCCGAAATCTCACCGGCGGCCCGGAGGTCTTCCAGAAAGCGCGAAGGATCTCCGATATAGTGGTCTGCAGGCAGAAAGGCCACCGGCCCGGTACACCCCAGGTGTCTGGCATAGATGGCGCCCAGTCCCATGCAGGGGGCCGTATTCCTCCCCACAGGCTCGGCCAAGATATGGACGTTCCGACCCTCAAAGAGATCTGTTGCCTCTTTCAGGTGTTCTGCGCCCAGGACAAGGATCATCTCGCGATCACGAACCAGCGGATGGAGCCGGTTGCAGGTCTCCACCACCATCGGCCCATTCCCCGTGATATTGAGAAACTGCTTCGGCCTCTGCCTCCGGCTCGCCGGCCAGAAACGCGTCCCGGAACCCCCGCACATGATGACGGCAAACATGGTCTCCTCCCGGTCTCTCACGTCCGGTAATCCGCATTGATGGTGATATAC
>Ga0209164_1004760_pt1 | contig 11954 bp, 17 predicted proteins | sample MTBNYHSulfiMetaG_FD_187458 | JGI IMG/M metagenome (GOLD analysis project Ga0209164, IMG submission 187458) | Enrichment culture microbial communities from rom New York Harbor, USA that are MTBE-degrading - MTBE-NYH (New York Harbor Sulfidogenic)... | ecosystem: Environmental > Aquatic > Marine >... | reverse complement strand
CTCATCCATGACCATGCATTTCCCGCAAGGCCCATTTTTCGCATCCCGGTATATCCCAAAGTTCGGATCAACATGGCCATCTCGAAACTTTCTTTGGTAATAGATACACCCGCAATCCAGGACATAGAATATCAACCCCGTCACATCCTCAGGAAAGGATTTGAATATCTGGTCAGCCAGCCAGGTTACCTTGTCAGAGGTTGATGAATTCATCTTTTGCTGGTTCTGATCCATCTTAACACCAGTTGGTGATTGAACTGAGCTGTGCATTGCAATACAGACAGTGATCTGATTCCTCCCCTTGTATTAATCCGCAAACTGGACACACCGTCCCGTTCAAGGGTAATCTCAGGTTATTAGGATCAGCGAAGACACATTCACCCCTGTCATCAATGTAGAATGGGACCTGGCATTTTGGACAAGTAACCTTTCCTGGTATGGCTTCTATCATCTGATAGCCACAGAACGGGCAGGGAATATGGTCTGGTATTGAGCTTGAACTCATTGGTTTCTCGAACAGGTTATGGGACCATGACAATTTGGCTTCAGGCGCCGCTACTCACCAAACAATAATCCCATCGACCAATTCATATGCCTTCATGGGTTTCGCTGCAGCGCTATCTAATACACTGAGCTTCCAGTTTGAAAACAATCCATTACAGTCGACAGCAAGCGGTATATTTAGATCGCGAAAGTTCTTTGAAAAATCATCATTGGGATCACTAAAACAGATTGAAAAGGCCTCTAAGCCGGGTTTGATATTATTGAGGTAGGTTCGTATCGTACCAGGTTTGGCTTTTACACTGTCTTCCCATTCAATCGCTTTTAAGGCATGATGAACACCTATGATGACTAAAACCTTAGAACCCCGATTCCGATCAAACACCCTTTTGATTGACTGAGCCATCCATTCATCCCGACAGGTATTCCTGTTGTACAGTGAAGTCGGAAGATCCAGCGCAATGGCTGTTAAACGATTCTTTTCGGATAGTTCTCTAAGGGTCGCCAACAGATTACGATATTCAGGGCAATTTATGGCGTAATGAAGATGTATGTTTTGAAGGTCAGTTCTGTTCTTAAAATACTGGTCAATCTTATCCTGTTGATCAGATGCGATTTCCAGTCCTATGTAACAATCCTTCATTTCAGAGAGAAGATTCGCGATGAAACCCAGGATCTGGGGATCTTTGTGCCTTGTACCCAGAAACACAATGTCATTGGTCTTGGCTTTATCAAGAACATAGGCAAGTGGGTCTTTCGCAACATACTCCTCATGTTTCTGGGCCTGAGGCGTATGACAATCTAAGACGATGAGCGTAGAAAGAATAAGGGTGAGGACTAATTTCATAGGCATTATCATCTGTCTCAATAAGGTATGCTTCTACGAACCCAAATGTGATGCCAGCCACCCTTCCATGTAACTCAGAACCTGGTCATGTTCCGGTTCATTCATCACCTCATGGTAAAGTCCATCATAGATCTTGATTGCCTTGTCTTTTGATCCGACCGTGACATAGAGCATCTGAGCCCCAGAAGGATCAACCAGCCTGTCAGCGCCTCCCTGAATGATCAATATCGGCAAGGTAATTTTCGAGGCTTCAGCAGATACCCGCCCCATGGCCTTCAACAATTCAGCAGCTAACCGGGCCGTTGTCTTTCCCGTATAGACCAGAGGATCATCGACATAGGCTTTCACTACAGCAGGGTCCCGGCTGACCCCTTCAGCATCCAGTGCAACGATGCCAAGTTTCGGCATAAGGGTAGAGAATATCTTCCCAAAAACGATTGTGATCGATGATATATTGTCAGGAATCTGGACGCTGGGACCGGAGAGGATAGCCCCTGTTAATTCAGATTGATGGTCCAGAAGATAGATCGCTGAAATCAATCCGCCCATGCTGTGGCCTACCAGAAAGATCGGTTTGTCAGGATGCCAGGTTTTCACCATATCAAAGAAGGTCTTGAGCGTAGATGTGAAATCATCAAATCTGTCTACATAAACCCGGGGTCCGTCTGATTTCCCATGACCGATATGGTCCAACCCATAGACCGCATAATTCAGAGGAACAAAATGATTGACCAGGTTCATGTAACGACCCGAGTGTTCGGCCAGACCATGGACTGTAATCAGGACAGCCTTGGGATCGCCGTTGGGCAACCAATTCTGATAATATATGTTGCTGTTCCGGACCCCCTCGAAGAACCCCTCTTGATGTTGTATCGCTTTCTCCATTAAGACGCCTCATAGAGTTGAATGAATGAGAGTTGTATAGGTCCTTCTACAATAGGTACCGGGTTTGGATTCCTTTTTTTAACGGGCGATTTATTGGTTTTCTCTGGAACAAATGATGGAAAGAGGGTGGGCTGGCAATAGGCCTGGTAGTCAGGACAGTTCTTCACATGGCATCGGGCACAGACCTCAATGCTAACCTTGGGTTGGGATTTCTTTTGGGTGCAGGTGATATAGGGCATTAGCTTCCTTATGGTTATGCGAATCTTCTTTGGCCTGTTTCAAACCCTGTCTGCCTCAATGGTACTGGACCGTTAAGAAGACGGTTCGAAAGCTCCCTTTAAAGCCTTATACGCGGCATCGTATATTTCGGGGTCCTTGCTGGCCCTTGCACCTGCTACATTGAGGACCTTGATTCCATTGTCGGTGACCCACCTTTTGATCTCCTGTGCTGCCTGAGAGCTGTTGATCTCGGTGAAGTCGATGTGCAGGCATGGCCGGTTGTGTTTCCTGGCCAGCTTTCTCGTCAATGCCGATCCTCCAGTGAGCTTGCCATGCGACAGGATGAGGGTGCCGTCTGAATCAATGATGTTTTGTTCTGTGCGTTTGGGATAACTGGTGGTCGGCATTTCCCGCAACTGATATTTGTCTGGGAGGGTGCCGTCTTCCGTTTTCCTCCCTTTCGGAATCCACCCACCATGTGGCAAGCCGGATTCAATTGCAAAATCCAGGGCTGCGCGGTCGGCGCCCGTTTGACCGCCGGATATAATCTTGGTCAACATATGCCTACCTCAAAACAGGAGGGTGATATCAAATTGTGAAATCACGGTTGCCAAACATGTACCTGTGTCACCACGGATTCCAGTCGCCGGGTCCCTCGTATCCTTCCTTCTCCAGAAACGCCTTCAGCTCAGTCCCTCTCTCGTTTTTCAATACAGGGTCCCAGCTGCTATCCGGCACTCTTAAGGTATTGCCCTGTCGGTCTGTCCATACAGATCCGGGCTCTTTGCCTTCACCTTTTTTGAATTCGTATCTCATGGTTTTCCCGTTCGAACTGCTTTATGCGGTCAGATCATTATTTTCCATCAAGCATGCGTCCCAAACCACCAAGAAGCGATCCCTCCCCCTTGCTGCTGCCCCCGGTCGAAGGAGCATGTTCAAGTATCCGATCTGCCATCCGGGAAAAAGGCAAGCTCTGTAACAGGACGGTCCCTGTCCCACGGAGGGTGGCCAGAAAGAAGCCTTCCCCGCCGAAAAACATCGATGTGAGACTCCCAGTACGTTCAATATCGTAATCAATGCCTTTCGTAAAGGCGACCAGGCAGCCGGTATCGACGCGGAGGGTATCGTTCTTGAGTTGTTTCTTGATCACCGTCCCACCTGCATGGACAAAAGCCATTCCATCACCTTGTAAGTGCTCAAGAATAAAACCTTCTCCACCGAAAAACCCTGTTCCCAAACGCTTGTGGAAGGCAATCCCTATCTTTGTCCCGAGGGCAGCGGCCAGGAATGCATCCTTTTGGCAGAAAAGATCGCCCGCGACCTTGGACATGTCAACCGGGATGATCTTTCCGGGATATGGCGCTGCAAAGGCGACCCTCCGTTTTTCAGGATGACGATTGGTGAAGTGGGTCAGGAAAATGGATTCTCCAGAAATAGCACGTTTACCGGCGGAGAATAGTTTTCCCAGGAGACCTTCGTTTGCCAGGGAGCCGTCCCCCATGTGGGCCTCAAACGTAATCCCATCTTCCATGTAATTCATCGCCCCGGCCTCGGCAATGACCGTTTCGCCCTGGTCCAATTCCACTTCAACGATTTGCATATCATCGCCAATCAATTGATAATCGACTGCATGGCATATCATCTAGAAATCTCCTATGAGTCGGACCATATTCCTGCCGGACCTGCTCTATCTTGTTGAAAAATACGTTCCTGTAAAGATCCTATTAAACGGATCTAACAAAATAGTCCAAAATACGAGAGTCTTATTATCGTTTTGTGCCAGAGTTTTTGTCATTTTCCTCTAACAGATCCTCATACCTCTTTGCCTGCTCATCAGCGATTTTCTCAACGTCCTTTTTCAGTTTATGGTACTCTTTAACGGCTTCATTTCCCGTGACCTTGTCTACGGCTTTCTCGCCGCTGTCACAACCAACAAGGACTAAACCTCCTGTTATCAGACAGATCACCAGAAAGGCCTTTGACGTACTTTTCCTTTTGTGATTCCCGCTCATGGCTGAGTCTCCCTTTACTCAATGAATGGCGTCTGGTCTATGTTGTATATCGTCTATGAATTCGGGTCCAATCTCCTCTGGATACACACCCTCAGTCACCAAGCCGGTACAGTTCACAGCCAGGCTCTTGCGAAAACCCAGATAGGATTTCAGCCGGATATCTCCTCCATGGACCCTCTTGTTAAAAGGTCCGATTCCGTGACCAGTGAAGACGATCATATCATCTCCCAGGGTCGTATCGTAATTCACCTGATGCAAGGTCGGTATCATAAGGACCCTTATAATTTCATCGGTTTTTCCATCCGTGACCTTAACCATTTTTCCAGAAAATCGAACCACAATCGTTTTGTCCAATGTGATGGCCCGGTACCGCATATCCTGGAGCAGGGCCTTCAGTTCTGAAAAATCCTTATCAACGTTGGAATAGTCCCAGAACACAATCATCCCTATCCCGACAAACAGGATTGTCAGCAAGAAAACCCTGGATAGAACCATCCTGTTCAGCGCCGAGTCACGCAGATGGAAGGCCATTAGATGCTCAATCAGTGCAGGGTCTTTTCCGAAGTAAGCCTCTCTCCCTCACGGATAGTCAGTTCAAAAACATCAAGCATCTCCTGCCACCCATCCGGATCAGGGACAAAATTCTTGAATTGAGCCAGAAGCTGGACGCATTTCTTCAGTGAAACTAACAGCCGGTCATTCACATCTTCCAGTGCCGCAATGTAATCGAGCACCCTCTGTGTCTCTTCCTGGCTCAATGCGACCTCCATAATAGGTTCAAGAAAACAAAAAGCCCTGTCTCATATTCCTTCAGGGAACCAGAGCGCTTAGATATGCAGACATGATTTCCCCATGGGATGATACTCAAGTCGTTGAATGACTCAGGAAGAGATACACTGAAACCATTTGATTAGTCAAGGGAATCTGAAATTTTGCTCCATAATTCAAAGATGAGATAATCGGATTTCTTTTACTGTAACATCTTGACAAGCGGATGAATTTAAAACTATTTTCTCCAAAAAACGTAAAACTTGGAGACGACCTGTGAAATGCACCATTTGTGGCATGGGAATAGACGATATTGAAGAGTCTATCGAACAAGGCTGGACCCCCTATTTCTATGAAGGCGAAATCGAACATGGCCCTGTATGCCCTGGATGTTCCGGCATTCTTCTCCATAAGGCTGAAGATGGAGAAATGGAATTAAAAAGCGAGTATCTGGGTAAACTCCATTACAATGAAACATTCTTTTATGAACCATCCGAGCAGGAGATGATGATCAGCATCTCCATCGAGAACACCATCCAAAGCATCCTGAATTGAGGTAACCGTTATGACCGTGACCAAAGCTGACCTGATGGCCGCCGTTTATGAGAATTGTGAACTTAAGAGTCGGAAATCCCTACAGGTTGTCGAATCCCTCTTGGAAATCATCAAGCACACCCTGGAATCCGGTGAAGACGTCCTCATCAGCGGGTTTGGAAAATTCTCGGTCAGGGATAAAAGCAAGCGCAAAGGGAGAAACCCCCAAACCGGAGAAGACGCTTTGTTGAGGGAAAGAAGGGTGGTCACGTTCAAAGTCTCACCGGTACTGAGGAACAAGATCAATGGATAAGAACGGCAGGCCTCGGGTCGCCAACCAATCTAAATAAAGGATAATGGCAAGAACAACTGGCACATTGGGAAAGGCGGGTCTTCTCTACCGGCTCTTGTTTAATCTAAAGCTAATTATTCCACTGATCAGAGATTATTGGACAGGTAAATACCGTAAAATCCCTTTATTGTCCATTATAGGAATTTTGTTTGCGGCTGTTTATCTGATCAACCCCTTCGATCTGATTCCTGATTACCTGTTGGGGATTGGCCAGATTGACGACGTCTTGGTGCTGGCCCTTTGCCTGTTCTTGCTGGAGAAGGATCTCCAGGATTACGAGCGCTGGAAAATCAGTCAATCATCCCAGGGAGAAAGACCTGAATGAAAAAACTCACCTCCTTACTTATTAGCCTCGCACTGGCTTTCCTGTTCGTCTCTCCAGCCTATCCGGGAGACCACGGGAACACGACGAACCAGTCGTTCAACAAGGCCAAAAAGATCCTTGAGAGAGAGGTTTACAAAGACCATCAAACCACCTTCTATTGCAACTGCCCGTTCGACTCGAATGGCGACATCCTTCCATGTGGCACTTACACCCCCAAGAAACAATCGAAAAGAGCCCACCGCCTGGAATGGGAGCATGTCGTGCCGGCCCATGCATTTGGACAGAGCTTTCCGGAATGGAGAGACGGCCATCCCGAATGTGTTGACCGTAAGGGTAAGCCGTTCAAAGGGAGAAACTGCGCCAGAAAGGTAGCTGTTGAATTCAGGTACATGGAAGCCGACATGCACAACCTGGTGCCGGCCATTGGAGAGATCAACGGCCTCAGATCCAATTACAGCTTTGCCATGATCCCCGGGGAGAAGCGGGAATTTGGCAAATGCGACATGGAGATTGAAAACCGAAAAGCTGAACCGCCGCCGGATAAGAGGGGGAACATCGCCAGGACCTATTTCTATATGGACTGGGCGTATCCGGGTCATGGGGTGATATCCAATAAAAACAAAAAATTGTTTGATGCATGGGATAAGAGTGATGCGGTAGATGAATGGGAATGCGAGAGGTGCAAACGGATTGAACGGATTCAGAAAAATGAAAATCCGTTTGTGAAAAAGGCGTGTGTTGAGAAAGGGATGTGGTAGTGCCGAGGATATAATATTATCTCACTGGCAGAAAAGAAAAGGCTAGGCCTGAGCGTCCAGGTTTTGACCGATTCCAGCGGCCTGGAGGATTTGGGCCATTTGCTGTTGGCTATCCGAGATGTTTTTCATGATGGCCATCTGGGCTTCGTTTATTGTTTGAAGTTGCCTAACGGCGGTGGTTACGGCTGTGGTTGAAACGGATACCTGACTTACGTCCATATTGGCCTCCATTTTATAGGGATGGTTGTTTTTTTAACGGCGGAAGAGATCGGTCTTTGTCACCCCAATGTGTCAAGCATCGATCCCAGCATCTCATCCTGGGTCTTGACGGCCTTCAGGTTGGCGTCATAGCCATGCTGGGTCAATATCATCTCCGGTATCTCCTCGGTCAGGTCCACGTTGGAGAGTTCCTTTTCCGTCACCTTACCTCCGTCCCTCTGGAAAATGATCTGCCCCGGAGTGTCGATGCGGTCCACATCGGCCTGCACATTGCCGCCTGGTCCCTCAGTCAGCGTCGCCCTGCTTTTTTTAAACTCTTCGGTGCTGACGTTGGCGATGTTTCTTGATGTGACCTGCATCTTGGTATCGAAGGCCTTCAGGGCCGCCATGCTGCCTGCAAGTGAACCGATCATTGGCATCTCCCTCATTATTCAAGGCATAGCTCTATCTATTTATCGGCAGTTTTGGAGGGAGACTTTAGCGAAAATCCGACAGCATTATAGAAGCCGACAGATGTTCATAGAAGTTTCAGCCAGCCATTGTAAGTCTCTCATGTCGAGAATCCATCACTGGTGGGTACCTTTTTATCAATCAAAAAGGGGGAAACTACATGCAAATAGTTGGAAATAGCGAAAAGATACAGAAAAGTCTTTCTAAGGTCTACGAAGCAGCAAAGAGCAATATGCCAGTCTTGATAAGCGGTGAAATCGGAACTGGGAAGAGGCTTTTTGCCCTAGAGATCCATAAAAATGGTCCGCTGAGGGATAGGCCTTTCAGGATTTATGACGAGTCTGAGGAAATAAATCCATTTTCAAATTATTTCGAACACAACATACTTAAGGTTAACGGTGGAACTCTTCTGTTTCATGAAATTGATTCATTAAGCACATCTATTCAAAAGGCGTTAGCTTCCTACCTTTTTTGTCACGAAGATCCATTCAATCGTGAAAAGATTCGTAATCCTTTTCGGATGATAGCTACGACAACGCAATCTATTCAGGACATAGTTTCGAGAGATAAAATTCTGGAGGAATTACATCAATTTTATGAATTTAAAATTCACTTGATCCCCTTAAGGGAGCGCATAAACGATGTTGAGGACATCGCCAATTATCACCTAAAGCAATTATGTGCAAACAAAGATCTTACCCTAAAGGAACTCGATCCGAATTTCATAAGTGCGCTAAAGAAACATGATTGGCCTCATAACGTGAAAGAACTGATCCAAGTCCTGGAAGCCTCAGTGCATAATTCGGGAAAGGCAAGAAGATTGCGTGTGGAACATTTACCACCACATATCTTTTACCATGTAAAACAGTTCTCTCATCCTAAAACATCTCCCATAGAGGTACCTCAAAGTTTGTTAAAAGAATTGGAGACTTCTGATCACATGTTTGAGGAAAAACGCTCCGTAGGAGGTGTCAATTCACCAGCCAAGCGAGCTTTGGATGACCAATTTCCAAAGCCCACAGACACGAATGAAAAATCAACAATCGTTCACGAACAAATGAAGAAGACGACCCGTCTTACGGTCTGTTTCTATCAGAATGGAGACTTTTGGACTATCGGACCGATAGGGCATCAAACATCAATCGAAGGGATTCTTGGGATGAAGATGATTCATTATTTATTAGAAAATCCAGATGAAAAAAAGTCAAGCTTGGAAGTCTACTATGTCGCAAAAGGTTATCCTCCTATCGACATAAAGACAGAGTTCAAGGAGATACGTAAAGATGAAGATAGTGAAAATGGCGCTCTAAATATCAGAAAATCCATCGATGAGAAAATATACAAGTCAGGAATGTCCAATCTAACCAAATCGCAAATCAAAAGCCTTATAGAGCATCTCAAAAAAGAAATACATGTGATGGAATCGGGTACTCTTGATCCTGATGAATTATTGGAAAAACAGGAACAACTTAAAATGTTAACGGAATACCTCAAACAAAACAATCAGCCTGACCGTACATCGCAAGACGAGAAATCAAGAACGAATGTTCAGAAGGCTATCAAGAGAGCCATAGAGAATACTATTAGAGAGGTCCCTCAGATGAAAAAGTATTTTGAAAAGATTAAACCCGGTTATGACTGTCGGTATATAGTTGATGATAAAGAGACAGAGCCTAAATGGATTTTATATAAAAAGCAGCATGATAATTTGGCTTAGGATAGTTGAAAATAATTTTACAAACAATACCTACCAGCTTTTCGCCCCTCATTCTCATTATTTTGAATGTGTTACGAGACACCCGCAGTACTTATTCGGCCAGAATATCCTGTGCAAGAGCCAACAAAGGCTCCTCTAAATCCTAAACCAACATACCTCTCAAGTCCTGCATCCTGAATTTTCTGCATTAGGGCACAATGTGCCATCTGTGTGCCCCCTTTTGGCACATATAAGAATATAGACGCCGGGTTTTTTGTGAGCCAGGGTGATGCGGGTTACGAGTTGGATCTCCGTTGGTGCTGCTTTATGAAAACGGCAACTTTAGAAAGTGAGGGGTCGGGCAATTGAGAGAGCCAGGCTTGAGAAGACAGGGAAACGATTTGGATTATTCGTTTCGAATTACGGATTGCCTATCAGAGGCTTTATCAGCCTGTCGGTCTTGAAAAATGTAGATCTGCAACATTTTGATATTGATAGATATTATTTTTGAGGCAAGAACTAAGTCTAATAATATCAAATATTTATAAAGTAAGTCCGACAGGTTCCTAGGGCCAAACTGCCTTCTTTCTGAAATGAACTTTATCTTGATCTACCGTTACTCGAAAAACGGATTGATAGCTGACAATGTGTCGAAATGAAAAAGGCGGAACAACATATAGATAGGGCAATGATAACCAAGAGGATGCTCAATTTTAATGAATTGGCTGAATATATTGGACTGCGCCCTCAGACTATAAAGAATAGGTTCTACGCTGGGGAGTTCCCTATCCCTGCAAAGAAAATATTTTCAAAGATCTTATGGGACATAAAGGACGTGGATAACTATTTAGATAAATTGCCAAAAATCGATTGTTGACAGCGGAGCTATTGGCGGGTATCCTTTCCTCCGAAAGGAGGTGATACACAGTTTTCCTGCTCTTGCTCCTTAAATAAGGAGTGTTTAAATGGGAGTATTTCAACGGTACGTAAAGACAGATAAGGATGGCAACCCCATCACAGGTAAGAATGGTAAGCCCAAGAGGGAAGGCCCTTGGTTCATTCAATACCCCCACGAGAGAGACCCTATAACGGGAAAAGTGAAATATCGGACGGAGAAGGCCTCATTCAGCAAGAAAAAGGCTGAAAGCATTTTCCGGGCCAAGGTCGATGCTTTTCAGGAGCGCGACAAACTTGGGATTCAGTCCAACCAGGACATGAGCTTTAACGAACTCATGGATTGGGGCCTCTGTCAAGAGCTAATGAAGGCGAAAGCCTCGGCATCTGACGATGAGGCCAGATCGAAGCATCTACGGCTGGAATTCGGAGTCGTCAAAGCCTCTCTGATCACCCCCCTGATGGTGGACAATTTCCGCATAAAGATGCGGGGAACCCCATCAGAGAGCACCAAGAAACCGTATTCCGGGACCACGATCAACAAAATGATCTCATTGGCCAGGCGGGTATACTATCTGGCAATGGATGCGGGGATTGTTAAGACGAATCCGTTTGCCAGGAGGGGGACCTTCAAGGAAGAGCCCAAAGGCAAATATATCCCGGCTGAGGATTTTTGGAAGATCCATGGTTTTCTGCCAGATTACCTGAAACCAGTGTCTGTCACCGCTTATTTCACCGGAATGCGAAGGGGTGAAATACTTGGCCTCACTTGGGACCGTGTTGATCTGTTTGGCGGGTTTATTGACCTGGCTTCAGAGGATACGAAAACAGAAGAACCAAGGCGGATATATTTCAATTCCGTGCCAGAGCTGAAGGCCGTTTTTATTGCGGCTGAAAAGGGAAGGACCACGAAGCAAAAAGCCGTGTTCATTAAGACGGAAGGCGATCCTGTTCCAAAATGGTATATGGAACGGCTATTCAAGAAGGCATGTATAGATGCCGGAGTCGGCCCCTACAGATTTCACGATCTGAGACATACCTTCAACACGAATATGCTGAAGGCTGGTGTCGATCAGACCATCATTATGAAGATGACGGGCCACAAGACCAACGCCATGTTTCTGCGTTATAGCCATTTGGACAGGGAGATGGGTGAAACGGCTATGGGTAAATTGGATCGACTCCTGAAGAAAAATGATAGGGCAAAGGAAGGCGACCAAGCTGACCCCATAAAAAGAAAAGCAGGAAAAGAAGTTTGATCGGAGCTTCCGTTCCTGCTGTTCGGGTTGGGCGTCAAATATCAGGATTCACCTACTTCCTATTTACTTCCTGAGCTTGACGCTTTTAGATAGAAAATGATCTAAGTTATCGAAATTAAATGGCGTCCCCAACCGGATTTGAACCGGTGTTGCCGGCGTGAAAGGCCGGTGTCCTGGACCTGGCTAGACGATGGGGACCCAAGGGTCATGCCTTGCTGATGAAGATGGTCACCGT
>Ga0209164_1004759_pt1 | contig 11954 bp, 9 predicted proteins | sample MTBNYHSulfiMetaG_FD_187458 | JGI IMG/M metagenome (GOLD analysis project Ga0209164, IMG submission 187458) | Enrichment culture microbial communities from rom New York Harbor, USA that are MTBE-degrading - MTBE-NYH (New York Harbor Sulfidogenic)... | ecosystem: Environmental > Aquatic > Marine >... | reverse complement strand
GGTTTTCCGTAGCAGCACCCGGCCATGAAGCACCCGATCCGGCCGATGCCCTGGCCGACAGCCATTGCGGGCGCCCATATATCAGCCATTTTCCAGAATGAAAACCCATGTCTTCTCGTATACCAGATGACGGCCAAAACCACGCAGACAATCCCCCCTGAAAAGACGAGCCCTCCCTGCCACATCTTCAAGGCATCCATAGGCTGTTTGATGTAATAAGAGATATTCATGAAGACATACATGAGCCTCGAGCCCACGATGGCGGCTACGATCATCAGAAAACCGATATCCATGGTCTGCTGGGGCGTTATCCCCTCGGCCTTTCCAATCTTGATGGTTACCATGAGGCCCGCCAGAAAGCCGGTGGCCACAAAAAGACCGTATGTATGAAGGGTAAACGGGCCTATGGAAAAAAGGTCTGGAAACATGATGCACCTTGGATATTGGCTTGCACGACGGTCTTTGGCGCTTCTAATCCGTCGATGACGTCCTGAAAATAAGGCTGATAGCGATCCAGAATGTGCCTACAGTAATGGCCGCATCCGCCACGTTGAACGCGGGCCAGTGATATGACCCCCAGAAAACATCGAGGAAATCCACGACCTCCCGAAACCGAACCCGATCGATCAGGTTGCCGATGGCCCCGCCCAGGATCAGTGAAAGTCCCAGCGTCATCCGCGCATCGTCTTCCTTGAGCCGGCAAAACCAGAAGAGCAACAGCCCGATGGCTATGCAGCTGGCCCCCACAAGGAACCAGAAGGCCGCATCCGCATGGGATCTGCCCATAAGCCCGAACGCCATGCCGCGGTTTCTGACGTGGACCAGATTGAAAAATCCCTGTATCAAGGGTATTGATTCGTGAACCCTCAGGGCGGCGGTTACCATTGCCTTTGATATCTGGTCCAGGATGACGACACCCAGGGCCGGACCGATCATCAAGGCATAATTTTTTCTAAAACGTTTCGGCATCGTTTGCAGATAGCGGGATGATGACTGTCCTCCCCGATAGAAGGATCGTGGACCCAGCACCGTTCGCACTTAGGGTCGGTTGAAGGAGACACCTCCACCTTTAATCCTGGGACCATCTCACTCTCATGCCCCCCATCCACCTGGTCGATGTCTGCCATGGAGACTGATGAAACAATAAAAATGAACTTTAACTGATCGATGTAACCAGCGAGCAATTCATTCAATTGATTGGAAACACCTAATCGAACAGATGCGTCCAGAGAGTGTCCGATCCTCTTTTCCTTCCGTGCGATTTCCAGAATCCTGGTGACCTCTTTCCGAACGGCGATGATCTGTTCCCAGACCTTTTCCAGTTCCGGATCCCTGTATGCGTCGTTCATGGGACGGAAACAATCGGCATGGACGCTCCGGGCACGGCCTTTCACGTCCATATATTGCCATATCTCATCTGCCGTAAAAGAGAGGACAGGGGCCATCAATCGTACCAGAACCTCCAGGATTTCATTCATGGCAGACTGGGCCGAACGTCTTTCCGGGGACGTCTTTGGCGATGTGTACAGCCGGTCCTTGATGATGTCCAGATAAAAGGATGAGAGGTCCAGTACGCAGAAGTTGTGGAGATTGTGATAAACCAGATGAAAGTTGAAATCCTCATATGCCTTCAGAACCCGTTGACTCAATCCCTGCAACCGACTGAGGGCCCATCGGTCCAGCTCTTCCATCTGCGGGTAGGGAACCTGATCGGTCTCCCGGTCAAAATCGTTCAAATTGCCCAAGAGGTAGCGGCAGGTATTCCGGATCCGGCGGTAGGCCTCTGTCAGCCGCTGAAGGATCTCTTCTGAAAGGCGGATATTGTCCCGGTAATCTTCTCCGGCCACCCAGAGTCTCAGAATTTCGGCGCCATAGTGCTTGATCAACTCCTCGGGGGAGATGACATTCCCGGCCGATTTATGCATGGCCTTTCCCGCCCCGTCCACCACAAAGCCGTGCGTCAGGACATTTCGGTAGGGGGCCTCGTTGCGTGTCCCGACCGAGCAAAGGAGCGAACTGTGAAACCACCCCCGGTGTTGGTCGCTTCCTTCAAGGTAGAGATCTGCGGGACTGTCCAGGTAGCTCCGGTTTTCCATGACCGCTGCATAACTGACCCCTGAGTCGAACCACACGTCCAGGATGTCGGTCTCTTTACTGAACCGGTCCGATCCGCATTTGGGGCAGCATGTGCCCGATGGCATCAGCTCCTGTTCCGACTTCATAAACCATATATCGGCCCCTGATTTTTCAACCATTGCGGACACATGGTCAATGATCTCCTGCGATACAACCGGTTCGCCGCATGCCTCACAGAAGAGGACGGTGATCGGGACGCCCCATGCCCTCTGGCGGGAAACACACCAGTCGGGCCGGTTGGCAATCATTTTGTAGATCCGATCCTCGCCCCATGAAGGGATCCAGGAGACCTTCCGGATGGCATCCAGGGCATTTTTTCTGAGATTGTTTTTCTCCATGGAAATAAACCACTGTTCGGTCGATCGGAAGATGACAGGTTTCTTACACCGCCAGCAATGGGGGTACTCGTGGGAGATTCCTTGCTCCTTGAGGAGCGCACCCACTTCTCTGAGCTTATTATTGACCGCCCGGTTTGCCTCAAATACCTCCATGCCGGCGAAGTATTCGACGTCGGGGGTGAAACAACCCGCGTCATCCACAGGGGAGTAGGCCTCCAAATGATATTGAAGACCCGTCTCATAGTCTTCCCGACCATGTCCGGGGGCGGTGTGAACGCACCCGGTTCCGGCCTCCAGTGTCACATAAGGCGCCAGGACAATCACGGAACGCCGGTCATATAAAGGGTGTCTTGCCTCAAGGCCTTCCAGATCAGCGGCCTTATACCGATTAATTATCTCGTAGGAATCAACACCGAAGGTGTTCATACAGGTGTCCACAAGCCCTTCCGCCAAAACCAGGACCTCGTTTTTTCCTGTTTCAACGGCGGCGTATTTCAGATCCGGATGAAGGGCGACAGCCAGGTTCGCAGGGAGGGTCCAGGGCGTGGTTGTCCAGATCACGATGGAAACCCGTTTTCCCTTCAGTTTCGGGTCCAGACGATCCAGTCCGGATGCCATCGGGAATTTGACAAAAATGGAAGGGGAGCGATGTTCGGCATACTCCACCTCCGCCTCAGCAAGGGCCGTCTTGCACGAGATGCACCAGTATATCGGTTTCTTGCTCCTCACCAGACTCCCGTTCAGTGCAAATTTGCCGAATTCTCTGACGATGGTGGCCTCATAGGGATAATTCATGGTCAGATAGGGGTTGTCCCATTCACCCAACACCCCCAGACGCTTGAATTCATTTCGCTGGATATCGATAAATTTCTCAGCGTATTGGCGGCAGAACCTCCGAATCTCCACCTGGGACATTTCCAGCTTCCGCGGTCCGAGTTCACCATCGACCCGGTGCTCAATCGGAAGGCCGTGGCAATCCCAGCCCGGGACATAGGGCGCATCAAACCCGGCCATCTGCTTGGATTTGACGATAATGTCCTTCAGTACCTTGTTAAATGCGGTCCCCATATGGATGTTGCCGTTGGCATAAGGGGGGCCGTCGTGCAGCATATAGCGTTTCCGACCGGTTGAAGACTCTCGGATAATCCTGTAAAGATCCATACTCTCCCATCTTTCGAGCATCTCGGGTTCCCGCTTCACCAGGTTGGCCTTCATCGGGAATGGGGTATTGGGCAGATTGAGAGTTTGTTTGTAGTCCATGAAGTGTGCCTCCGGAAATTGGAATAATTTATTAATATATCAGACGGCGAGTTTTAAGTCAATTTCAACCTTGCTTCTTTGAAAAATTACCTCCCGGGTGATCGGCTCCTGCTGCAAATCCGTTGCATGGGATATTATGGAAGAGAACTCGGGGGGATAGAGGGTGGCGAGTTCACCCGTTCTGAATTTCCGTAAAAATCTGGAAAAGGAGCTGGAAGAGTCCCTTTTTCAATAAAAAAGGGGTTAAGCCATATCAGCTAACCCCTTGATTTTGATTGTGGGGTGGATGAAGGGGCTCGAACCCTCGACAACTGGGGCCACAACCCAGTGCTCTGCCAGCTGAGCTACATCCACCGTTAATTTTAATGAATATAACAGGGGCTCTCCTTCTTTGCAAGCTTAATTTTTTCGGGCAACCCATTCCATCTGATTCCGGGTCTCAGGCCAATCCATGGAGGTGGGAGAGGGGCGTTAAACCTTATCCACCGGAAGGACCCTGCACAGGCGGAGTGTTGCAGACATTACGAAACATTTGACGCTCCGGCAAAACTCCCCTATATTGAGGTCGCTGAGGGAAACCCCTTCGAGCCGTTTCCATTCAAACCGGGCGTCCCAAGGAGGCCTCAAGGAGCATATCGAGTCATGACAACCGACAAGCAGGAATTATTCAGGCAGATACCCGGCGTGGACCAGTTGCTGATCCATCCAGCCGTCGAAAGTGCAATGGCAGCCCATTCAAAGGCGCTCGTACTGAAGGCCATTCATCAGGTCCTTGACCTGTTGAGGTCGGATATCAAGCATGGAAAGGTCAAAGGGACAGCTACTCAATTGGATCTTGATTCGGTCTCATCCCAGGTGGTTGAAACGCTGGGGGTCATATCCCGGCCAAACCTCCGAAGCGTCATTAATGCCACCGGAGTGGTGGTCCATACCAACCTGGGCCGGTCTATCCTCCCCGAAACGGCGATCGAGAGATTTGGTTCCATCGCCGGGGGGTACAGCAATCTCGAATATGATCTGGACCAGGGAAGGCGCGGGAGTCGCTATGCCCATGTGGAGGGAATCCTCAGAGAACTGACCGGGGCCGAGGCCGCCATGGTGGTCAACAACAATGCAGGGGCCGTACTCATCGCCCTCGAGACCATGGCCCGAGGCCGAGAGGTGGTCGTGTCCCGTGGCCAGTTGGTCGAAATAGGGGGCTCGTTCCGCATACCTGACGTCATGCGAAAGAGCGGCGCCCGGATGGTGGAGGTGGGGACCACCAACAAGACCCACCTCAAGGATTACGAAGAAGTCATCGGCCCTGAGACGGCCCTTCTGCTTAAGGTCCATACGAGCAATTTCCAGGTGGTGGGATTTACCTCGGACGTACCCCTGTCGGAACTCGTTCAACTGGGGGATCGGCACGGGGTCCCTGTCATGGAGGACCTGGGGAGCGGATGTCTGGTTGACTTCTCCGCATACGGTCTGATCAAGGAACCCACTGTTCAGGAGGCATTGGCCCAGGGGGTTGGTCTGGTCACCTTCAGCGGCGATAAACTGCTGGGAGGTCCCCAGGCCGGGATTATCCTGGGCCAGAGGAACCTGGTGGAAGCGATCCGCAGGAACCCGCTGAACCGGGCGCTTCGAATCGATAAATTAACACTGTTGGCCCTTGAAGAGACCCTCAGACTCTACAGGGATCCTCAGACGGTTACCGAAAACATACCGACCCTTCAGATGATATGTCAGGGCTATGATTCCCTTGCCGCAAAGGCCGAACGTCTGTATGCCTTGGTCAAATCCTGTGGAGGCGATCGTTTCTCCATAGAGCTGATGGACGGGGCCTCAAAAGTGGGCGGGGGCGCCCTCCCCCTTCAGGAATTAAAGAGCCGGCTCCTCTGCCTGATCCCGGGTGCACTCTCTTCACATCAGATGGAGGTCTGGCTCAGGTCGTATGACCCCCCTGTGATTACGCGGCTTGAGAAAGACAGGGTAATGCTCGACGTCAGGACCATTCAGGAGAGCGAGTTTGAGGTGGTTGCCCGGGCCATCCGGGATCTCGCTGCTGTACGATTGCCGAGAAATGGAGTTTAGTATGGAACAGATCATCCAAGAAATCGTGAAACGCTGCATTGAAACCCAAGAGGCGTTTCTGCGTGAAAATGCATCGGCTATTGTTGACATAGCTGAAAAGATCGCCTCAGCCTTCTTGAGGGACCGTAAGCTGCTGATCTGCGGGAATGGGGGAAGTGCGGCCGATGCACAACACATGGCAGCGGAATTCGTTAACCGGTTTCAGCTTGAACGGCCCCCGCTCCCCGCACTGGCTTTGACAACGGACACCTCCGTGATTACCAGTATCGGGAACGATTATTCATTTGAAGAGGTCTTTTCAAAACAGGTAAAGGCCCTCGGCGTCAAAGGGGATGTCCTGTTGGCCATCAGCACCAGCGGAAAATCGAAAAACGTTGTCTTGGCAGTCGAGGCAGCCAAAAAGCATGGAATATACAGCGTGGGGCTCCTGGGACAGGATGGGGGAAAACTGGCTGAAATGGTCGACACGGCGCTCGTTGCGGGAAGCGATGTGACTGCGCGTATTCAGGAGGCCCATCTCCTGGCCGAGCACATCATCTGTCATCTGGTGGATTACATCCTTTTTCAAAAAGACCTGGAGAGCGATTGAAACGCATTGAAATCTTGAGATCAAGTCCAGACTAAGGTCTCACCGGAAGATGATATGAGCGACCGAAAACCGATATCCTTGGATGGCGTAACATCCTATCCATTGAACGAGAGACGAAGCAAGGTCAGCGTTGATGCTTTTGGTCGGCCCTGGATTGCCGGGGATTCCATGACCCAGTGGTTAGCCTCGTTGCCGGGTATCCTGGCAGCGACCGATCTTATGGAAATCCGAAAACGGATCGTCCGGGCCGTCGCCTCAAACAAACCTGTGATTCTTGCGATGGGCGCCCATGCCATCAAGGTGGGGCTTAATCCGATCATTATTGATCTGCTGGAGCGTCGGGTGATCACCGGACTGGCCATGAACGGGGCCTGCATCATTCACGATGCCGAAGTGGCCATGGTCGGAAAAACATCGGAGGATGTGGCCGCGGAAATCGGAACGGGCGCCTTCGGCATGGCTGAAGAGACTGGAAGATTTCTGAATGCCGCGATCGCAGATGGGGCCCGGCATGACCGTGGACTCGGAGCGTCTGTCGGGGCCATGCTGATCCGGGAGGATTTCCCCTACAACCGCCAGAGCCTTCTTGCGAGGGCCTGGACCCTCGATGTGCCGGTTACCGTGCATGTGGCCATCGGAACCGACATCATTCATTTCCATCCGAGTGCGGATGGGGCCGCCATCGGAAAGACCTCCCATCGCGATTTCCGGATATTCGCCCGGCTCGTTTCAGAACTGGAGGGGGGCGTATTCATCAATCTCGGGTCTGCGGTGATTCTGCCCGAGGTCTTTCTAAAGGCCCTGACCCTGGTGCGGAACCTCGGCCATGCGGTCAGGGATGTCACCACCGTCAATATGGACTTTATTCGACAATACCGGCCCATGACCAACGTGGTTCACCGACCCACCCTCGAAGGCGGAAGAGGGTACAGCCTGGTGGGACATCACGAGATCATGTTTCCACTGCTGGCGGCCGCAATCATCGAGGGTCTGGACAGTTTACAGGAGAAAGGAAACAGCTAATGCCTATTTATGAATATAAATGCGCCAACTGCAAAGAATCGTTTGAAACCCTGGTTTTCAGAAGCGATGAAGAGGTAAGTTGTCCCCACTGCAAGGGAACCAATGTCAACCGTCTCATGTCGGCCTGCGGCTTCAAGAGCAGCGGCAGCTTCACGCCCGCCTCCGGCTCCTCGGGCGGCTGTTCCGGCTGCTCCAGCACCAACTGCAGCAGTTGCCATTGAGAGCGGTTGAACGTTGGACCTTGAACCTCTCACAGGAGAAATCCCCTTGTTTCGCATCGGCTTCGGATATGATGTGCATCGCCTTGTCGAAGGCCGTCCTCTGATATTGGGGGGAGTGAAAATACCTCATTCAGTGGGCCTGGATGGCCATTCGGATGCGGATGTCCTGACCCATGCGGTGATCGATGCCATCATCGGCGCGCTGGGGGCCGGGGATATCGGACGGCATTTTCCGGACACCGACCCTGCCTACAAGGGGATTTCCAGTCTACTGCTCCTCAAGACGGCGACCGATCTGATGCACGAACAGGGTTTTCAATTGAACAATCTGGACGCCACCATCGTGGCCCAGGAACCCAGACTCGCACCGCATCTTAAAACCATGCAAGAGAATTTCGCCGAGATCCTGGAGGCCCCCATCGGTCGGATCAATATCAAGGCGACCACCAGCGAGCGCCTCGGTTTTTGCGGCAAAGGCGAAGGCATGGAGGCATTTGCAGTCGTCAGTCTTAACAGGAACCAGATGAGCGCGAGTCAGGCCGAGCGCGACATATCTGTTGTCATATAACGGAAAAGCCAACCAACCATTCCCGTCATTTGGCTTCCAGGGTCCCTCGGTCGGTTTTTTCAACATAAAAGGAGCGGATGAATGACCCTTAAGTTATACAACACGGCAACCCGAACCAAAGAGGACTTTATACCGCTCGAAGAGGGGAAGGTCGGCATCTATGTGTGCGGGGTGACGGTGTATGATCTCTGCCATATCGGTCATGCGCGGTCGACCATCGTGTTCGACGTTCTGGTGAGGTATCTTCGGGCAAAAGGATATGACGTGACCTATGTCCGCAACTTCACGGACGTGGATGACAAGATCATCGAACGGGCGAGGCTTACCGGGAAAGAAACCGATGCCCTGGCCCAGGAATTTATCGACGCCTTTTATGAGGATATGGGGAGGTTAAAGGTCCTCAAAGCCGACGTGGAACCTCGGGCCACGGAACATATCCACGGCATGATCGAGATGATCTCCACCCTGCTGGATCGGGGGTATGCCTATGCCGAGGGCACGGATGTCTATTTTTCCGTGGAGTCCTATGCAGGCTACGGCCAACTCTCAGGCAGGAAATTAGAGGATATGAAGGCAGGGTGCCGCATTGCTGTGGATCAACATAAGCGGCACCCCATGGACTTCGTCCTGTGGAAGGCCGCCAAACCGGGAGAGCCCCAGTGGGAAAGTCCTTGGGGACCCGGAAGGCCGGGTTGGCACCTGGAGTGCTCGGTCATGAGCAATCGCTATTTAGGTCCCACCTTCGACATACATGGGGGCGGCAGAGACCTCCTCTTTCCTCACCACGAGAATGAACGGGCCCAGTCTGTGTGCGCCAACGGCGGGGGATTTGCCCGTTACTGGGTCCACAACGGCTTTGTGACCGTCGAATCTGAAAAGATGTCCAAATCCTTGGGCAATTTTTTGACCATCCGGGATGCGCTCAAGGAATATCATCCCGAGGTGCTCAGGCTGTTTCTCCTTTCGAAACACTATAGGGGACCCCTCGATTTTTCCAGGAGCGATGTCTTGGGTCTTCAGGGAGGGCTCGTTCGAATTTACCGGACCCTCCAGCGGCTGGAAGAGCTGACCGGTCTCCCCTCTGCCCGCCCTGACGCGCCTTCTTCCCCTCCCCCGTTCATGGACCGCTTCATGGAGATGATGGACGATGACCTCAATACGGGCGGGGCCATCGGGCTCATCTTCGAAAAGGTCAGGGAGATGAACCGGGTCATGGACGCATCGGACGGCGCCTTGGATGACAACATCCGCCTCGCCCTCGAAACCGACCGGATGGAGATCCTGGATGCCGGCCGCATCCTCGGCCTGTTCCAGGAAAGACCGGCCGACTTCTTTGCCCGATTGACGGACGCCTCTCCCCGGATCGATCCCCAGGAAATCGAGGCCCTCATTGAGAAAAGGGCCGCGGCCAGGGCACAGAAGGACTGGGCCGCTTCCGATGCCGTCCGCGACCGTCTCAAGGAGATGGGGGTTGTCCTTCAAGACGGACCCAAGGGGACAACCTGGAGACTCGATGTTTGAGATCGAAACCGATCTCGCGCCCTGCGGCGATCAGCCCCAGGCCATCCGGGCGTTGACAGGGGGCATCCGAGAGGGATTGCGGCACCAGGTCCTTCTCGGCGTCACCGGGTCGGGGAAGACCTTTACCATGGCCCATGTGATTGCAGCGTCGCGGAAGCCTGCCCTGATTATCGCACCCAACAAGACCCTGGCCGGCCAGCTCTACAGCGAACTGAAACGCCTCTTCCCCCGCAACGCCGTAGAATATTTTGTCAGCTACTACGACTACTACCAGCCAGAGGCCTACATCCCCCAGACCGATACCTACATCCAGAAAGACTCCCACATCAACGAGCAGATCGACAAGATGCGCCACGCGGCCACCCGGTCCCTCCTGGACCGGGACGATGTCATCATCGTGGCGAGCGTCTCGTGCATCTACGGCCTCGGCTCGCCCGAGGCCTATTACGACATGCTCCTCTACCTCGAGACCGACGGAATCATGTCCCGGGAGGATGCGGTCCGAAAACTCGTGGACATCCATTATGAGCGGGGCGACATGGATTTCTACAGGGGCCGCTTCCGCGCCAGGGGGGACGTCCTGGACATCTACCCGGTCCATGAAGAGGATCGGGCCGTCAGGATCAACTTCTTCGGAGACGTAGTGGAGTCGATTCAGGAGATCGATCCGTTGACCGGCAAAACCCTGAATCACCTGACCCGTGTCGCGATTTATCCTGCCACCCACTATGTCACCACCGTGGAGATCCGGGAGCGGGCCATCCGGGAGATCAAGAAGGAACTCACTGAACAGGTGGCCCATTTCCGGGACCAGGACATGTTCTTGGAGGCCCAGAGGATCGAGGAGCGGACCCGGTTCGACCTGGAGATGATGGCCGAGATCGGATACTGCCACGGGATCGAGAACTACTCCCGGCACCTGACCGGGAGGGGTCCGGGCGATCCCCCCCCTACCCTTCTCGATTATTTTCCTAAAGATTTTCTGCTGTTCATCGACGAAAGCCATATCACGGTCCCTCAGCTCATCGGGATGTACCGGGGGGACCGGTCCAGGAAGGAGACGCTGGTCCGCTACGGGTTCCGACTCCCCTCGGCCTTGGACAACCGGCCCCTCAGGTTCGAGGAATTCGAGGAAAGGGTCCATCAGATCGTCTATGTCTCAGCCACCCCCGGACCTTATGAACTCCAGCAGAGCGAGCTGACCGTGGAGCAGATCATTCGGCCTACCGGGCTCATCGATCCCGAGATCGAGGTCAGACCCGCTGCCAACCAGGTGGACGATCTCCTGGGCCGAATCCGGGAGACCGTGGATAAGGGCGAACGGGTCCTGGTGACCACCCTGACCAAACGGATGGCCGAAGACCTCACCGAGTACTATGCCGAACTCAATGTCAAGGTTCAATATATGCACTCAGACATCAAGACCATCGAGCGGATGGAGATCATCCGGGACCTTCGGCTGGGGGTCTTTGATGTGCTGGTGGGCATCAACCTGTTGCGGGAGGGACTCGACCTCCCCGAGGTATCCCTCGTGGCTATTCTGGATGCGGACAAGGAGGGATTTCTCAGGTCTGAACGATCTTTGATACAGACCTGCGGCCGGGCCGCGAGGAATATCAACGGCACGGTCCTTCTGTATGCAGACCAGGTCACCGGTTCCATGGAGCGGGCCATGTCGGAGAGCAGCCGTCGCCGCGAGATTCAACTGGAATACAACCGGGTAAACCATATCACCCCGGCATCCATACAAAAGAACATCGACGACATCCTCCGGTCTCCTTACGAGGCCGACTATGTCACCGTTCCGGCCCTGGCGGAAGAGGAAGCGGCCTACATGACCCAGGAATCTCTGGACAAGATGATAGAAGCGCTCAAGGAAAAGATGTTTGATGCCGCCTCAAAGCTGGAATTCGAAGAAGCGGCCCGGTACAGAGACCGGATCACCGCGATCGAACAGAGAGGGATGGAGGTGCTGGGCGGATGAATTCAGGAAAATCCGAAATCCGAAATCCGAAATCCGAAATCCCTTCCCTGGTTCCCGGTTTTCACGCGGTGAGGGAGATATTGATTCGGGAGGGCCGTTCCGTCCGGGAAATCTGGATCGCCTCCGGGAAAAAACCGGGCAGGGCCGAGGAGATCCTCCGAATGGCCAAAGAACGAAATATCCCCGTCGCTTTCAAGGACCCGGCAGAGTTTTCCCGGCGCTTTCCGGGCGTAGCCCA
>Ga0209164_1004758_pt1 | contig 11955 bp, 9 predicted proteins | sample MTBNYHSulfiMetaG_FD_187458 | JGI IMG/M metagenome (GOLD analysis project Ga0209164, IMG submission 187458) | Enrichment culture microbial communities from rom New York Harbor, USA that are MTBE-degrading - MTBE-NYH (New York Harbor Sulfidogenic)... | ecosystem: Environmental > Aquatic > Marine >... | reverse complement strand
AACTTGACAAAACCTATGGTGCCTGCATCCCAAGCGGTCTGCATTTTCCATTTGATGGGAGCAGCAGAGGCATGTTTGAGAAACGCAGGAACACCGATGGTCGCTGCAGTCACACCGGCTGTGGCTACGGCGGTCTTCAAAAACCTACGACGAGAAACTTTCTCCTCACTCTTCTTCTCTTCAACTTTTTTACTCATATCCTACCTCCCTCTTAAAATTTAATTAAAGAATAAAAATACCTAAGCCTGAGTTAATTGATTACCTTTTCCTCTAATCCCTCTTATTCGGGAATTCACCTCCTTTCATGGAGAAATTGACCATTTTTCAAGACTTAAAAAATTAGATAATTCCTTTAATTATGCAACAATAGTATAGTTTACTTTTTCTTGTCAAGAAATGATTTTCCCCACGGACTCCAAAAAAGGCCTAAGACCCCATGGCCTCCAGAACGACTTCGGTGATATCCATCACCTTGAGATCAATCTCTTTCTTTCTCGCATAACCGGAGATGGTTCGAATACACTGCTGGCAGGATGTCACCACCACTTCAGCCCCTGTATCCTTAATCTCCTGAATTTTTTTCTCCGCAATGGCAGCAGACAGATCTGGATCGATCATCTCAAGGTCGCCTCCACCCCCGCAACAGATACACAACTGCCGATTATTTGCCATTTCCACCAATTGAAGGCCAGGGATGGCTTTTAAAATATTCCTCGGCGGATCGAAGACCTTGCTGTTTCTTCCCAGATCGCAGGGATCATGATAAGTTACGGTCTTATTGAAACCGTGGTTGAACTTGATCTTTCCTTCATTAATTAACCTTTCCATAAGCTGCGTTGAATGAAGCATCTCAGCATTGACCTTGTATCTTTCCTTCCATGTGTGGTAGCACGACGGACAAGCAAAGACGACCGTCTCAGCCCCAAGCTGCTCGACTTTCTCCTGGTTGTGGTCGATCAGCTTCTGCATCTTATCGGGCATCCCCATCTGGATGAGCGGAAAGCCACAACACCATTCCTCCCCTCCAAGGGTAGTAAAATCAACGTCACCTTTATCCAAGATTTGGACAAAAGCCTGAGGAATTTTTTGAACGAGGGGGAAGAACGAGGCGACGCATCCCACAAAATAGAGGACTTTTGCTTTTTCCTTCTGGTACATGTGCCCTGGAACGTCCTTGAGGAATTCCACCCAGGCGATGCGGTCTTCATTGGGTTCGTCTGAGATATTGAAATTGTTCTCCAGGGCCTCCGAAACTCGGTCCACGATTTTTGGATATTGTTTCATATCTGCTAAACAGGCTCTTCCTGCAAGAACCCCTTGATTGGTTTCTACAGCAGGAAAACAAGTTTGTGTGCAAAGCCGACATCCCGTACATCGAAAAAGGGTTTCCTCGATCTCGGGAGTCCAGCCTATTTTACCCTCGATGATTGCCCTGACAAGGGCGTTCTTCCCTCGGGGTGTGGCCCATTCCCTCCCCGTCACTGTATAAATCGGACAGTGGGCCAGACAAAAACCGCATCGATTGCATTTGGCAATTTCGTCATATAATAAGGTTTTTAGCTCTTCTTGTTTCATCATTGACTCCCCTTTATATTATCTATCCGAATATCTAAATCCTAATTCATAATGAGTAAGGCGTTAGGGGCGAGGGGTCATTCTTGGTTTTCCGGTATTGTGGTGTCGCAGTACTGCGGTTTTGGATTTAACTGCAACACGGCAATACCACATAACGGCAGCACAATGATAAACCACTTACGACTCGCGCCTCACGCTCTCTCGGAAATTTAGATTCCTCCTACAAATCGGCCTATGTTCAGAATACCTGCTGGATCTATTTGCTCTTTCAACCGGCGCACGACCAGATAATCGCTTCGGGATTGTCCCCATACATCCACTTTCTTTTTGATCAAAAGAGGTGACGACTCTATGACAAGATTGCCTTCATTTCTTACTGCTTCGGAAGTCAGCCCTCCAATCAATTCAACAAAGGAATCTATCTTGGATCTAAAATTCTTCCCTGGTAGGATATAGGAGTGAAGAATTCCATTTCCAGCATGACTAAGGAAAGCACATTCTATTCTTGATTCTCTCGCAATTTTTTCATAACCTCCAAGCATCTCCCCCGATTTTGAGATCAACAGGTTTGATTTCAGTGAGATGAAGTTTGGGTAGTTTTCAGACAATCCTTGTGAAAAATCCCGGAGGGCAATCCAAAAAGCCCGATGCTTCTCGGAATCCAAAGTCACTGCTTCAAGAACCCCATATTTCTTTCCCATCTCATTCATCTCAGAAACCTGCCTGTCAATGCTTTCAGAGACCCCTTCCAATCCGATGGCAACGAGATAATTTCCATTTTGAGGCTTGGACAGTGGATATTTTATATTTTGGACAGCGATGGAGTTAAGAATCTCAAGGGACGAGGGAATTAACTGGGAGCTTCTCACCTGACGAACGAAGCCATCTGCTTCTTCTAATTCCGCAAAAGAGTGCAATAAGGTTGCCTCTTTTTCAGGAAGGGGAAGGAGTTTAAAAGTCATTTCACAAATAATTCCCAGCGTTCCATAAGAACCGATCAGGAGTTTACCCATGTCATAGCCGGAAACATTCTTAACCGTCTTTCCGCCAGAGACCACAATATCCCCATTTGGAAAAACGGCTTTGGTCCCGATAATCAAATCCCTGGCCGTGCCGTAGAGCAGCCTCTTTGGTCCGCTGGAATTGGTCGCTAAAATGCCACCCAGAGTGGCTTTATCCGTGAAGGGTGGATCAAGAGGAATAAAATATCCTTTTCCCACCTTCGCTAAACTTTGTTGAACTTCGCTCAGGGTGATTCCACCTTCTGCGGAAAGGGTCAGATTTTCGCAGTCACTGTCCGTGATCCGATTGAGGCGGCTGGTGGAAAGAATGATATCTATCTTTTTTGGAATTCCCCCCATCCCTATTTTGGTTCCATTCCCTCTGGGGATAATAATGAGGTGCTGTTGATTGGCATGGGCAACAACCTTCGAAACCTCATCAATCGTCCCAGGAGAGACAATCACCTTCGGTTTCTTTCCATCGATCGCATAAGCCTTAAGTTTATCCGGGTCTCGTATGACATGGTCCTCTCCAACCATCTCTTTCAATTTATGAAAAAGTTTATCCATCTTAGGCATAACGAATTCTCCTTCTTAAACTCTATGCGCTTTGCAGATTAAAGTTTACGCTTCGATTCCAGGTAAAACCTTTCCCGGGTTGTAAACGTTTCCGGGATCGAACGCCCTCTTCACCTTTTCCATGGCCCCAATGTCTTGAGGGGTAAAGACGAAGAGCATTTCCTTTTTTTTCTCCGTGCCAATTCCATGCTCGCCGCTGATCGTCCCGCCCGCATCGGCGCATAATTTCATGATCTCGGAACCTGCCAGATGAACCTTTCTCAGCTCCTCTTCATTCCTTTCGTCGAAAAGGATCAACGGGTGAAGATTCCCATCTCCTGCATGAAAGACATTCGCAATCGAAAGCTCATATTTTCTTCCCACTTCCATCACTTTGGTCAAAACCTCAGGCAGTTTTGTCCTGGGAACGGTGCCGTCACAAACCAGATAGTTAGGTCGAAGCCTGGCAATGGCCCCAAAAGCTCCCTTTCGACCTGCCCAGAGCTGCATTCTTTCTGCCTCAGTTTTTGCGGCCTTGACTTCCCGCACATTATTTTTCTTGCAGATTTCCATGATCCTTTCAGCCAGCCTCTCCATCCCATCTTTGAGCCCATCGAGTTCGATCAATAGGACAGCTTCAGCATCCAATGGAAAACCTGCATGAATTGATTCCTCAACGGCCTTGATGGTCAGTTTGTCCAACATTTCGAGAGTAGCAGGAACGATGCCATCGCCGATAATTGCTGAAACCGTTTTTCCGGCATCTTCTAAACTATTGTAGATAGCCAGCATGGTCTTGACCGCTTCGGGTTTCGGCATAATTCGAAGGATCAGCTTCGTGGCAATTCCAAGAGTGCCCTCCGACCCTACAAGAAGCCCTGTCAAGTCATACCCTGGATTATCTAATGCCTTGCCGCCAACCTGGATTACATCCCCATTAGAAAGGACCACTTCCGCTCCCAGTATGTGATTGGTCGTCACTCCATATTTGAGGCAATGAGGTCCACCTGAGTTCTCTCCAAAATTCCCGCCGAAAGTAGAGACCTTTTCACTGGCAGGGTCGGGTTGATAGACATATCCATAACGAGCTAACGCATTTTTCAAAACAAGGGTAAAAACCCCTGGCCCTACCACTGCCCTCTGATTTTCGATATCGATCTCCAGGATTTTGTTCATCCTGGAAAAATGGATGATGATTCCGCCTCGCGTTGGAATGGTACCCCCGCTCAGGTTTGTCCCCGATCCTCTGCCCAAGACATGAATCCCTGCTTCATGGGCAAATTTTACGATTTTGGAAACCTCCTCCGTTGAACCAGGGAGGACGATGCAATCGGGTTTCCCTCGAAAGAGGGAGGCATCGTAGCCATAGAGAAACAAGTCTGTTTCTGATGATAAGACATTTTCTTTCCCGACAATCTTTGTCATCTCTTCAATCAGCTTCTCACGATCCATAGATAATCTCCTTTATAAGGGTTCGAGGATTCGAGGGTTCAAGGGTTTAAGTATCAATTTTTTAAATTTTTTCACTGGACCCTTGCCTGCCGGCAGGCAGGCTTGACCACTCGACCCCTTGAACCCTAATCTTTAATCATTTTCCGAACCGATCTCCAATCTTTAGATCGATCGATTGAGCAAATTCTTTCGGTTCTGTCTTCTCCCCTTTGTCCACTCTGAGTTTACCAATTTGTATGAGTCCACCTCTTACAGCGACTTGAAGACCTCCATCTTCGACCGAAACTATTTCCCCAGATCTCTTATCAATTGACGAAGGGAACATCTTTGCATCATAAAACCTTACCCTCTTCCCCTTAAATGCCGTATAAGCCCCTGGTTGAGGGTCACATCCCCTAATTAAATTGTAAATTTCTTTGATTGGTTTTTCAAAGTTCACGGAGGCTACTCGATCATCACAAGGAGGCTCATAAGTTGCTTTGGATTCATCCTGCGGGATCCGCGGTGCCTTTCCTTTTTTGATCAATTCAACAGCCTCGACGATGGCTTCGATTCCCATTGGAAAGAGAGTTTTGAAATAAAGAGAGCCTGTCGTATCATCAGGACCAATTTCTACCTCTTTTTGCAGCAAGATGGGGCCCGTATCAATCCCTTTATTAACCCAAAGAATGGTTAACCCCGTTCGTATATCACCTTGAATGATGGCCCAGTTGATCGCGCTAGCCCCCCGGTGTCTGGGCAAAATGGAAGGATGATAACAAATTGTACCTAAGGAAGGGACGCTGATCAGTTTTTCAGGAATGATATCGGTGACGAAGGCCAATACGGCAAGATCCGGCTGCAACTTCACATAATCATTGAAAACCTGAGGATCCTTCATCAATTTTGGACGAAAAGAAGAGATTCCTGATTTCTCAGCCAAGGCATTCATTGCCTCTCCCCTTTTGTCCGGAGGAGAGAAAGATCCTGCAACATCCTCCCCTTTTTTAATCAAAGCCTCTAATACTTTTTCTCCAAATGGGCCTTGTCCAACAATGATCATTCTCATGATTCAATTTTCGTTAAAAACAAGAAGGGCAGGCTCATTAAACTCAATCGGGTCGTAACTGGTAGATGCGCCTTGCCCTTCTAAAAATCTTATAAAGCCTCATTTCTTGCGTCGGGCATCAAAAGCAGAGATTTCCTCCATGATGGCAAGGATTGTCCTTGCATTATCATAAACTGGAGTATCCACCATCTTCCCCATATAGGAAACGGCTGCAGCACCTTTGGCAATCCCCTCTTCCTCAAAAACCTTTACCACACCCTTTGCCCATTCCACATCTTCCGGCGATGGGGTATAGATTCTATGAGAAGGCTCGATCTGACTCGGATGAATCAGCATTCTTCCTTCATAGCCTAACTGGCGGCCGAAGCGCGTGTTTTTCTCAAAGGCTTCTATATCTTTAAAAGCCACAAAGGGACAATCGATAGCAATACAACCGGCAGCTCTGGCAGCAACCGCATTGTGTGCCCGCGCATAAAATTGCTCGTCCCCTTCGGTGGTAAGTTTTACTCTCATGTCTTTCGTATAATCCACTGCGCCAAAGATAAGAGAATTGACCCGTTTGCTGGCAATGGCTGAAGGATAGGCATTGATAACTCCCTTGGCTGTCTCGATCAGAAGCTGAATGGCAATGCCCCCTACTTTCAGCCCTCTTCTTCGCTCCAACTCCTCCAGTTTCCAATCGAGGCGCTGGACATGGTCCGGACCGCCACACTTGGCTAAGCAAACACCGGAGAGTCCCTCCTGCACAATGGCCTCAAGGTCATCATTGGTCATTAAGGTTTCCCAGTTGTTGATCCGAACATAAATCGTTGAACCACCTGATCCTGCAAATTTCAAGTTTTCTCGGACCATTTCACGGGCCTTTGGTTTCTCCGCAGGGGGAACGGAATCCTCCAAATCTAAGGTGATGATGTCAGCCGGCGTTTCGGGAGCCTTGGAAATCATCTTTTCATTATTTCCAGGAATATAAAAAACAGATCTCATAACAGTCATGATGCACCTCCTCATTAAAGATGTTTTAGGTTGGAGGTCAGAGGTTGAAGGCAAACAATTTTGCCTCAAACCTTGAACCTCAATCTTAACGCAAAAGCTTTTTGAGAGTGGGAGCGATTTCATCGGGTCGGTCCACCACATGAACCCCTGCCTCTTTAAGGGATTTAATCTTATCCTTCGCTGATCCCTTTCCTCTTTCGATGATGCTACTCGCATGAGAGAATCGCATGCCCTCCGGAGCCCATGCCCCTGCAACATAAACAACAAGGGGTTTCGTAAATTTCTTTGTCCTCACTGCCTCAGCCGCTTCCTCTTCATAAGGACCGCCAATTTCACCAAAGACTGCAACAGCCTTTGTATCCGAATCGGCCTCAAAAAGAGGCAAAATATCGCCCATGGACTGACCTAAAACCGGTTCTGTTCCAATATGCACGACTGTGGTCACGCCAAGCCCTGCCTGTTGAATGGCCCATGGCACCGTACCAGACTGCCCGCCGCTTCTCGAGATCACACCCACGGGTCCTGGCACAAACACCTTTTTTGCAAACTCCGGGGTGCCCCCGAGCCAGCCCGCAGCTGCAATACCAGGGCTGATAAGGCCGATTGATCCCGGGCCCAACAGACGGGCGCCTTTCTGTTTCCCATAGGCCATCATCTCAAGGATATCGTAAAGGGGAACCCTCTCCACAGGCATCACGATGAACTTGATCCCGGCATCCAGGGCTTCAAGAACAGCATCCTTGAGACCCGGGCCGGGAACAAAGGTGACGCTGGCATCAATCTTTCTCTGTGCCTTTACAGCTTCCTCCACGGTGTTATATACCGGGATACCCGATACCTCTTCCCCGCCCCTTCCAGGGGTCACCCCGGCTACTACCTTGGTGCCATAGCCTTTCATAAATGCGGCCCGTGCAGAACCTTCTCTTCCGGTAATTCCTTGAACCAAAATCGTTGTGTCCTTCTCAAGTAATATGGCCATCGCTTTCCTCCGATTGCTGAATTGCAAAATTCAAATCTCAGATTTCAATTTTTTTCCAATCCGCAATCCACACTCTAAAATCTGAAATTATATGACTCCGTGTTTCCTCTTGTACTCTTCCAATCCAGGGATGAGGGCTTCTATGGTGATCGCCTTGTTTCCCCTGAACCAGCACTCATACTCACAAGCCAGACACTCAGTCCCTGTCCGTTTCGCGAATTCCACATCTCCTGATAGAGCGGGTTTCCCGTCTTTGATCACCAGGATTCCTCGATCGAACAGTTTACATCCCGCAGCACATGCATGGGTTTTACAATCAACGCATTTACTTTCATCAATGATGACCTTGATCGTCCTTTCTTCAAACTGCATAGACCTTCCTCCTCTATGAGATTTCTGAAAAAGTCGAGAAATCTCTGTCATCCCCTTTTGAAATCTAAGTAATCAAGAGATGCCTCTTTTCTTTCGATATTCATCAATGAGGGCCTTCATGCGTTTTGCCAGAAACTCTGTCTCATACACCTTTTCACTTCCGTAGATCTCGATCGGGTTCTGGCTCAGCAAATCTGCTGTTCCTTCCTTCAAAATCTCCATCGACTCCTTTTCCTTGTTTCCACAAAGTAAGATCACACAGGGGAACCCGGGTTTCTTCGGGAGTTCTTCCCTCAGGGCTTTTACTACCCCATGAGCATGGTGCCACTGTTCCTGGTTCGCAACAATGAAGCCACCGAGCATATATCCTTCAATATCCGGCTGAGATAGAATAACCTTAGCAGCCCGATAGACTTTAGCAGCCGTTGGATTACCGCTCGTGTCCGCATAATTAGCAATCTTAAGTCCCTGACGATTCAGGGCATCCACGCCAAGGATGGCACCCCCTCCGCCAATTCCATGATAGCCGACGTAACCCAGTCCTTTTTTATCCGGGGCCATCTGCGCAATATAACACGTCCCACGAAGGTCACCTTCCTCAATCCCCCATGAAATCTTATCAAATTCGGTGGGAGGCGTAGGGGCTTCACGGGCCACATCGATACCCAATTCAGGATGACGAAAGACCGATGAATCATCGATGGCGATACGACAATCCCCTGCAATGATTTTTCCATCTTTCGTTTGGATGAGAGGGTTAATCTCCGCCGTCCGGCAATTGTATCCCCTGAAGGTTTGATATAAGCCCATAACAGCTTGAGCAATGGATGGAAGAACCTTGGTGGGAACTTTCAGCTTCACGCATAGATTGAGAGCGTCATAGAGGCGGAAACCCCGGAGAACATCCACGTTTACCTGTGCGATTTTTTCCGAAGGCACCGATTCAATGTCCATTCCCCCCTCCGTACTGAACATCACGACCGGGGCCCTCACCTCTCTCGAGGCATCGATGATGACGCCGGCATAGTATTCCTTGTCGACATTGAGCTTCTCTTCAACCAATACCTTTTCAACCTTCAGATTTTTAATTTCCATTCCGAAAATATCTTTAGCCACCCTCTCCGCTTCATCCGGGTTATTCGCGAATTTGATTCCACCTGCTTTTCCACGGCCTCCGGCCCAAACCTGCGATTTGACGGCCACGGGCTTGCCGATCTTCTCCGCTATCTTCCGGACTTCCTGCGGAGTCGCCGCCATTTCACCCTGAGGAATTGGCACTTTTGATGCCTTGAGCAACTGCTTTCCCTGGTATTCATATAATCGAGCCATAGCTCCCTCCTAAAAAATTCTAAATCTAAACTTTTATTGGAGAATACAAATTTCTCCCCTTTATAACAAAGGAGAGACCGCTTGTCAATAAAATGAAAATGGTATGACCATCTAACCGTTTTTTTTCTTGACAATCTTTATACTTTTGGATAAGAAAAGACATTATTATGTCTGATCAATAATCAAATTCTCCCTTGGAGGCTGCCTAAAATCCGCAACTTAATTAAATGGAAACTCAACTCCTACCGGCTGTAAGCCAGCTTAAGACCTTACCCATGTCAACCAATCATAAACTCATCAACCGCTACCTCCTCGTTCAAAATGGGCCGTCGGCACTTCGTGATCCAAACGAAGTGCATCTTGATATCGTACCAAGTATGCGACGTAATTCTATAGAATTGCTCGCCGCAAATTATATTAAAGTGGTCGCCTAAAGCGGGGGGATTTTTTCTAATCCCAAATGGAGACATTAAATCAGATGCCCGTGCCCATGGATGTTGAGATAGGGGATATCCATCACTTTTAATGTGGCCAATGCCGTAGGCAGCCTCCTCCGGAGATTTTACTTTGATTCCGCAAATGGATTAAATATCATGGAAGGAAGGAGTCTTTGAGGGTGTCGAAGGAATAGGTCTAAATGAATCTTATCATTGCGAATTTTGGTCTTGAAAAGGATTAATATTTTCGTTAATATTTTTCATGAAATTCGTAGTTTATTGAGTTCATAAATTAGGGTAAATAATATTTAATTGACTTGAAACAAAAGAAAAAGGTTAATAAAACCTGATAATTGAGAATGAGTTGATTGAAGAATTTAAAATAGCAAGAGGGGAGGTGAAATGCTTTTTCGAGGGAAGGAAGTTCTTTATGGAGGCAAAACGCCTCATACCACATTAACTCTCTTTAAAAAAGGAGGCAGGTATGACTAAAAAAATGAAACAGACTAAGACAAAAGAGGAGAAGGTTTCACGGCGTGGATTTTTAAAAACAGCTGCGGTGGCAGCTGGAGCAGCGGCCGCATCCATAGGTTTCCCTTCCGTTAGGCGCGCCTCGGCCGCACCCATCACCTTCAAGATGCAGAGTACCTGGCCTGTCAAGGACATCTTCCATGAGGATTTTGTGGATTGGGCCCAAAAGGTCGACGAGATGTGCGGAGGCAGAATCAAGATAGACCTCCTCCAGGCAGGAGCGGTTGTTCCGGCCTTTGAGTTGATCGAAGCGGTAAGCCGGGGCACTTTGGACGGAGGCCATGGCGTGCCTGCCTATTGGTTCGGAAGGAACCGTGCTGTGAGCCTCTTCGGCACAGGTCCCTGTTTCGGTCTTGACGCAGACGGGATGCTTGCGTGGATTCACTACGGCGGGGGACAGGAACTGTACAATGATTTGATACAGAATGTGCTTAAGATGAATGTTGTGTCGTTCTTCCATGGACCCATGCCGACTCAGCCCCTGGGATGGTATAGGAAAGAGATCACCAAGCCTGAGGATCTTAAGGATCTCAGATATCGGACAGTGGGCCTCTCTGCAAGTCTCTTCATGGAAATGGGGTGCGCCGTAAAGATCCTGCCCGGTGCGGAGATCATCCCGGCCATGGAGCGGGGCGTCCTTGATGCCGCCGAATTTAATAACACTTCTTCGGACAAACTCTTAGGTTTTCCCGATGTTCGGAAGATCTGCATGGTCCAGAGCTACCACCAATCCGGTGAGTGCTTCGAAATCATGTTCAACAAGACGAAATTTGAAGCGCTTCCGAAAGACCTGCAGAAGATCCTCAGATATGCCTGTATGGCGCAGTCTGCGGACATGACCTGGAAGTTCTATAAACGAAATGCAGAGGACATGGTCGAGATGGAACAGAAGCGCGGGGTAAAATTCATCAAGACGCCCAAGTCTGTGCTTCAGGCACAATTGAAGGCATGGGAGAGAATCGTCGTAAAAGAAAGTAAGGATAATCCCTTCTTTGCAAAAGTGATCAAATCCCAGAAAGATTTTGCCGTCAATTCAGCAGCTTGGCGAGAGAGATTCATGGTGCCCATGGATATTTCTTACGATTACTGGTTTAAAAAGAAGAAGGCTTAACGGATTGCTTATTTCATTAACAATTTGGGGCGTCCATTTCATGCGACGCCCCAAATTTATTTTACTTTGGGAGAGAGGCGTATGGATAAATTAATCAAATTCATTGACGGTATCAATCTTCGGGTAGGAAGGGCTTTCGCTTGGCTTTTCCTGCCATTGGTGTACGTATTGGTCCATGAGATCGTTGCCACAAAGGTATTTGCCAAGCCCACAGATTGGGCTTTTGATTTTAGCTACATGCTTTACGGAACGATCTTCATGATGGGAGCGGCGTACACGCTGGCCATTGACGGTCATGTGCGGGGCGATATTTTCTATCGCCTATGGAAGCCAAAGACTCAGGCGACCCTCGATTTGACTCTCTATCTTCTTGTTTTTTATCCGGCAATGATCGCACTTCTGATCGCCGGCTGGTCATACGGTTACTACTCTTTCTCCATTAATGAAAAATCGCTTCAGAGTCCATTCGGGCCAATCATCTGGCCCCTTAAGCTGGTCATTCCAGCAACGGCCTTGTTGATGTTACTTCAGGGTATCTCCCAGGTGGCCAAGTGCATACGGTGTATCAA
>Ga0209164_1004757_pt1 | contig 11956 bp, 9 predicted proteins | sample MTBNYHSulfiMetaG_FD_187458 | JGI IMG/M metagenome (GOLD analysis project Ga0209164, IMG submission 187458) | Enrichment culture microbial communities from rom New York Harbor, USA that are MTBE-degrading - MTBE-NYH (New York Harbor Sulfidogenic)... | ecosystem: Environmental > Aquatic > Marine >... | reverse complement strand
CGCATTATTGTATCTTATATTAACAAGGACCAAATACTGCTCCATGGTAAGGCCTTGTTCCTTAAGGGTCTGGTCCATGCTATTCTTATACCGGGTGTATGTTAGGTACACCATGCGGCACAGCATAACACTCAGTTCTTCAGATCCATAATCTTCTATCATGCGTAGCCCGCTCTTGCCCTTAGCCTACTCTTTGGGACAATCATAGCACTTGAAGGGGGATATAGCAATAAACTAGGTGACGTTTCGTGACTCCTTGACTCTACGGCACATCTTGCCCACTACACCCTATTGGCACTCCTTTCGCTGGTGATATAATAGCTTCACAAGGCTCATCTACATGAAAAGTGTAAGTGTATTATTGATTGCAGTAGCCTTGGTTGCTGGGATGGTGGGCTGTGGTCAGCACGAACATACTTTACCAAGAGCCCTTGTCTCTTGACTAGCGACAGGCTGCGTGATATTCTCAATAGTAACTTGGGGAAAGGAGGCAGAACATGCAGGGATTGAAAAAACTCAAAACAGTATCGGATTCAGGAAGCATTTTGCGTGTAGTTATTGGGATTCTGGTCTTTGGTTCAATCTGGGGCCTTGTGGAAGCTACTCTGGGTGGGGCTTTACACCTTATCCACTTCACATACAAAGGGGCAATTACAGGGGGCATCGGCATGTCAATCATGGCGGCGTTTGTCGTCATGTATCGGCAACCCAAGCTCGCATTCTGTATTGCAGTGATCGCCGCCCTGTTCAAGCCGCTGAGCGCCGTGATTTATGGCCAACCTATCTTTGCTCCCTTTGTGGTCAACCCTGCCTCGGCAATTCTTCTGGAAGGACTGGCGTTCAGCCTGGTGGTCAGCCTACTGTTTAAAGGTTTTGAAAGTAATATCAAGACGCGTATTGGCGCTGGTGTTGCAGCGGGATACCTGAGCATCATCCTTTTCGGCGTTCTAGCATCAGCGGCAGGTATGGGTAACTGGGCATTCATGGGATTTGCGGATAGGGTCACTGCGGCACTTACCAATGGTACGGCACTAGCCGTTGTAGGCACTTGTCCCCTCCTGCTAGTATACCTGGTGGGGACAAAGCTCAGACCCAATTTCTGGCAACTTATGACTGTGAGGCCCAGGGCCTTCTGTGCTAGCACTATAGCCATTACGGCCTTCTGCTGGATTGGCGCGGCAGTTGCCTTCGCATCAGGTCTTTAGTGAGACTGCTAGTTGTAGGTGAACCAGGGTCAGGCAAGACCAGTTGGTGCAAGGAATACATTGACTGGTGGCGAAAATCTGGTTCCAGTGTCGGTGGAATCCTCTCTCCGGCGATTGAGAAGCAAGCACAACGAATTGGCCTTAATGCACTTGACCTCTTGCTGACATTTTTGCCATAACAAACAGTTTGACACCTCCTGACACCAGAAGGTACAGTTAGACACGGACACAGATCCGGAACGACCAACCCGGCCAGACGTTTCCTCTACGCTACTTGGGATCATTGGACGTCACATTGGGCTTGTATCTTTTAATCAGGGTGTCACAGGTTCGAATTCTGTAGGCCTACTATTTGTCTGCCCTTTTTGCTAACACTTTGCAAACCAAATCGATAACACATATCGACCTCGGGTAGTACCGACAGATATGATGGGTGGGGGAGTACAGGGCACCGACAGATTCAGTGGTACTCTGTAGCACATTGTCTTCTGAATTCCTAAACCGCGTGTCGGGCATTCGAGTCACCCCAGAGGTACTTTTTATTATAGTTATGCTGATTCAAGGGAGCGGCTCAGCAATTAATTTCAACATCCAATAGGCTGGATAGTCGCATATCCCCCGTGTTCTGACATTTTGTAGAAATCGTGTCACGAAAGTCATGGCGAGGCTGACCAAGCGTAGTGGTGAAGGTAAGGGCTGAAAGCTCAATTCAGCGTCTTTTTTTCCGGGCAGCCCTCTTTCGGCCTCGGCTTTCTGTCCGGGCAGCTTTCCTTCTACGCACGAAGAAAATCGCCAGTCCTGCTGCCACCAGCGCTGCTGCTATAATCCCGCCGATTAGCAGCCGGCTGACCGGGAAGTTGGCCGTTACGGCGTAGTCGCCATGCATGGTGATTACAGTTGTGGTAGCGCTGACATCGAAGATGGTGTCCACATCACCGGTCCACTTGACAAGGCGGTAGCCTTTCTCGGGCTCGGCGACGAGGCGCACCACCGTCCCGGCATTATAGGTGAACACGCCCTCGCCAGGAGCGGTTATAGAACCATTGGCAGTGCCTGATATGGTAAGGGTGTACTTGACGACTCCCAGATTCCATTTGGCGAGCTCGATATCAGGGCCTGCGGCAATCACAGTGCCATCGGCTTTACGCCCCACCGTGTGATAGCTGCCTGCTGCGACCTGCTTGATACTTGTCCAGCTATTGATGGCATACTGCCCGCCGGCGTCGCCTCCCGCGTCGACCAGGGTGCCGTCGGCTTTGAGCCCCACCGTATGAGGGCCACTTGCGACGACTTGGACGATATCCGTCCAGCCACCGACATTGCATTCCCCATACTCGTTTTGTCCCACGGCGACTACAGTACCGTTGGCTTTGAGCCCCGCGGTGTGTCCCCAGCCTGCGGCGATCTGGGTGATGTCCGTCCAATCGCTGACAGCGCACTCCCCATACTCGTTGTGTCCCACGGCGACCACGGTACCGTCGTTCTTAAGCCCCACTGTGTGTCCCCAACCTGCGGCGACCTCTTTGATATCCATCCAACTGCCGACATTGCACTGCCCGAACTGGTTATCTCCCGTAGTAAGCACGGTGCCATCGGTCCTAAGCCCCACCGTGTGCCCAGAGCCTGCGGTGACCTGGATAATATCCATCCAGTTGCCGACAGCGCACTGTTCGTGGCCATTCCATCCCACGGCGACTACAGTGCCATCGTTCTTAAGTCCCACCGTATGATAGCCGCCTGCAGCGACCTGGATGATATCCGTCCAGTTGCCGACATCACATTGTCCGTAGGCATTATTTCCCACAGCAACTACGGTGCCATTAGCCTTTCGCCCCACCGTGTGCATGACATTTGCAGCGATTTGGAGGATATCTGTCCAACCCCCGACATCACACTGCCCGTGGTGGCTCCTTCCCACGGCGACCACGGTGCCGTTGGACCTAAGCCCCACTGTGTGCCAGCCGCCTGCGGTGACCTGGGTGATGTCTGTCCAGCCCTTGACATCGCGTTGCCCGTAGTAGTTGTCCCCCACGACGACTACGGTGCCATCGGACTTGAGCCCCACCGTGTGGTCATAGCCTGCGGCGATCTGGATGATGTCTGTCCAGCCCTCGACCTCGCACTGCCCGTCGTTGTCCCTTCCCACGGCGACCACGGTGCCATCGGACTTAAGCCCCAATGTGTGATAGCTGCCTGCGGCGACCTGAACGATGTCTCGCCAGTCGCCGACATCGCTCTGCCCGCTGCCTCTGTATCCCACGGCGACCACGGTGCCGTCGGTTTTGAGTCCCACCGTATGCCCAAAACCTGCGGCGACCTGGATGATGTCCGTCCAGTCGCTGACATTGCATTGCTTACCATGGTTATCTCCTACAGCAACTACGGTGCCGTTGGCTTTAATACCCAACGTGTGAGAGATGCCAGCGGCGATATGGATGATGTCCTTCCAGTTGCTGACATTGCATTGACTTTGAGAGTTGCTTCCCACAGCGACCACGGTGCCGTCAGCCTTAAGCCCCACCGTGTGGTCAGAGCCTGTGGCGATCCAGATGATGTCTGTCCAGTCGTCGACATTGCACTGTCCGAAGTAGTTACCTCCCATAGCGACTACGGTGCCGTCGGCTTTAAGCCCCACAGTGTGATAGAAACCTGCGGTGACCATGGGCGTCGCTTGCCCTTGCCCGACAGAAGCCATGTTTAGTGCCGTTGCGGAAACAAGGCTGGGGCCATCTACCCCGAAACGAGTAATCGCCTGGTCATCTGGTGGTTGCACAGTTGCTGAAGCTCCCGCTACCAAAGCAGGAAGAAGCAAGCTGAAAACCAGAAAGATAGCGAATAGAGTTGGCAAAAGCATCTTTTTATTTTTCGCGAAGGTGCCTATTTTGTATCGACTTAGTTCGCTTAATATATTCCTTATTGGCATTCCTTACATCCTTCTCATTGAATTATTTCTTGCTTCGGGCGCTGCCGATACGCTTCAATATAACGTCGAGCACGATTGTCACGGCCGAGCACAAGGTCGGCGGCCAGGATAATTGAGCGCACCTTAGCCGCATCCACAATGAGACAGGTGGCACCGGCGGCAGTAGCCATAACGACGAAGGCATTATTGATAAGTTCGCGGTCAGGCAAGCCAAAAGATACATTGCTGGCGCCCATTGTCATGTTCACCCCCAGTTCGGCTCTAATCCGCCGGATTGCTTCTATGACCGCCACCCCGGAGTCGGGTTCAGCTCCTACCGCGAAAGCCAGGCAATCAATGACTAAGTCCTCGCGGGGGATACCTGCCGCCTCGACTTTTTCCACTATCTTATGGGCAACTCGCACCCTTCCCTCAGTGTCCTTGGGGATACCCTCGTCGTCCTGCACCAGACCGATGACGGCAGCCCCATATTCCTTGATCAGGGGCAGGATTCTTTTCAGGGAGTGCTCTTCACCGGTAACTGAATTAACCAGCGGCTTACCCTTGTAGACCTTGAGCGCCGCCTCGAGGGCGTCGGGGTTAGAACTGTCAAGGCATAGAGGTGTATCTACGGTTTCTATCACTGCCTGCACCGCCTTGGGCAGGAGGGCTGCCTCATCGATGCCAAATGCCCCCACGTTAACATCAATAATATCCGCCCCAGCTTGAGTTTGCGCCAGCGCTTCTTTGCGAACAATCTCCAGGTCGCCGGCCTTGATAGCCTCGGCTAGTTTCTTCTTGCCCGTGGGATTGATACGCTCGCCAATAAGCACTGTGGGCTGGTTATCACCAATGATTACCTCCTTGCTTGGGCTTGATACCTTTGTTTCCATCATTCTATTTCCTCCCTCTTGCCGTCTATAATACGGTATCTTCCTAGATAACTTGCCTGCATAAATGTTGGCTGAAAGTTAGGGCTGCTGGCCAGTTCAATATAACTAACTCTGGAGGCGACAGCCTGTGCCTTAGCCCGAGATTTAATGGAAATCAGAGCCAGCTTGGCTCCTGTACCGGCAGCGTTGCCCACCTGCCGGAAGCGGTTTAGGGGTAGTGGTGGCAACATGCCAATTGCCACGGCACTGGATATATCAATGTAGGTGCCAAAGGCTCCGGCAATTATCACCTGCTTGATATCTTCTTCAGCGCAGCCACTCGTTTCCAGAAGTATCTGGATACCGGTGCGAATGGCTGCTTTAGCCAACTGCAATTCTCTCACGTCATTCTGGGTGATGGTGATGGCTGGTTTCCCTTTCCGCTCCTCCTTGCTAACCAATATAAACTCTCGCTGTCCTTTGTAGGCACGAACTCGAGGTCGTTTGTCTATTATCCTGCCGCCCTCATCAATGATTTCGGCTACGTAAAGCTGAGCCAGTGCATCAAGTATGCCCGAGCCGCAGACGCCGACCGGCGGCGCCCCGTCGATAGTCTGGTACTGGATTTTACCGCCGTCTATGCGCAGGCGTTCAATAGCTCCTGTGGCTGCCCGCATGCCGTACTTGATATGGCCGCCTTCAAAGGCGGGCCCGGAGGCACAGGATGTGGTGGTTATCTTCCCCTTGCAGATTAGAGAGACCTCGGTGTTAGTTCCGATGTCCAGAGCCACCGTTGTTTCTTTTGCTTGCCAGGCATCTGTTGCCAGCAAGATGGAGACATGGTCGGCGCCAACGAAGCCGGCGATGTTGGGCAGCAGGTGTACGTATGCCCCAGGGGCAATATTTAACCCCAACTCCCCAGCCTTGACCTCCAACGCGCGGCTGACGGCAGGCACGAATGGGGAGATAGCAAGCTGTTTTACCGGCAGGCGGAGGAAAAGGTGATGCATGGCGGTATTGCCCACGACTACTGACTCCAGAATTTCTTCAGGTTTGGCACCAGCCTCGGCACAGAGGTCAGTGCAAAGCTCGTTGATGGCGTCAACCGCCAGCTTCTGTAACGTTGTCGCATTATCGGGCGAGTGAACGACAGTGGTTATACGGCTGATGATGTCTTCTCCATAGCTAATCTGGGGATTCATTACCCCTTTGGCGGCTAAAGTCCGGCCGTCGCTGAGGTCAACCAGATAGCCGGCAATCTTGGTGGTGCCCAGGTCTATGGCTAACCCTATCTGGTGGCTTTTTGGGGGCAGAATGGCTATCACCTCACCTTTACGGACTACAGCCCAGCTTTTCCACTTCCAGGACCGCAGCTGGTCAGATATGGTGCGCAGGGCACCAATATTAATCTTACTGCATCGTAACTTATGCTGCTGGTTTAGTGTCTTAAGCAGGCGGTCGGCATCAGCCTGGGGGGCTTCTAGTGAGGGGGCGGCTAGCTGCAGGCGGTAGACTCGAACTAATGGTTCGGGGGAAACTTTTATCTCCAGTCCCTCCACCTGGAGTCGTTGTTGGGTGGTCATGGACTCGACGGGCACAGCTATTTTGCAGTCGCTGGCGGGGTAGGTCTGGCAGGCAAGCCGCCACCCCTCCTTCAGTTCTTGTGGAGTAAATGCTTCATGTTCGTTGGGCGTTCGTTTGGAGACAGTGCCCCTTAGAACTTGCACCTTGCATGAGTGGCATATTCCCTCGCCCCCACATATGCTGTTGATACCAACGCCGAGCTGGCGAGCGCAGGCTAGAAACGACTCTTTCTTTCGGCACTCCCCTCTTCGACCTACCGGCTCAAAATCAATGGTGAAAGCAGTCATTCTTTTCCTATTCTGTTACTTTATAGTGACAGGTTTCCCTGAGGCTGCAGCGGGCACAAACTTCAGCTTGTGTCCACCTTGTCATCTTGGGTCCGATGCCAATGACCATGGAAACTGATTTGCGGGGGACCAATACTCCGGAAGCGGTCAGGCTCACGCCGATTTCATCTGCGTTGACCAGTCCCAGCAGGTTCCACTGCTCGGTCAGGGGAAAACCGGGCATACCGGGGTTAACCGGGCTGCTTATCTCATAACCCCGAGATGAGAATTCAGTGGAGAGCCGCCTCAGCGCCTCCAGAGCCATCATGTCCACGGCGGTGCTGCCGATACCGTCTAGAATCACCCCCTTCACAGTCTCGCCGCTTTTACTGTAGTCTGTTACCTGTTTTTCCAGCCTGGGGCCGATGGTGCAGAGCAAAACAGCAAGCTCCTTTGCCTCGGGGAAGATTGCCGGTATTAATGGGGCATGTATTGCTTTGTCGCCCTCCAGCGATATCTGACTGCCGTTGATGCTGGTTACCGTATAGTATTCGTAAGCCACCGCTGGCTCCAACAGGCGAGCCTTCTTGACACTAGCAAGTAGTTCCCGAATTACGATTTTTATCTCAGGCCTGACTTTAGCCCCTCCCACCAGTCCCTGCCGCCGTAGCACCTCCCTGGTCTTCATGCTCAGGGGAATATCGCGGATTACCGGCATAGCCAAGCCTCTCCTCTGCTCTTATATTACAACCACAGCCCGTTAGGTAGCTATTTGTATACGCCGTATTTCTTGGCGAAGTCGACCATAGCCTTGACGTTTTCTGACTTTGCTTGGTCAAAGAACGCCCCATTGCTCAAGATATAACCACCGCCCTTGCCGGCAACATCGATGCATTTCTTTATATAGTCCTTCACTTCTTGTGGCGTGCCTAAAGCCAATAAGGCGGAGGGGACATTGCCGTACATGCAGGCAACCTTACCCAGAGTTTTTTTGGCTTTAGCTATATCGCTCTGGTCTATCATCCATAGAGTCTTACCCTTGGGTAAATCTTGGATAACCTCCAGGCGCGTGGTCCATTTCCCCTCAGCCGCAGGATTTGGTACCACTCCCTCAGCAATTAGGCCCATCATGACTTTTCTGAAGGTGGGCCAGTAGAATTTCTTAAACTGCTCGTCTGACATAAAGCCGTCAGCACCCTTATGCAGAGGTATGAATATTAGCGGTTGTCCGTTCATCTTTGCCGCGCCTACCCCCATCTTAATCATGATTGGGGTCAGCTTTTCCATGGCTTCGATGAGCCTATCCGGCTGGCGGTACATATCCAGCATTACTCCCCTGGTGCCTCTGAGGGTGTCGCCAATTACATCAAAAGGTGCCTTGGTAAATCCGGCCCATAGGCCCGGAAATCCGGCGGCGTTTATCTCCGTATTACAGGCACCCATAGCCCCTGCCCATTTTAGAGCTTCAGCGCCAGCTTCAAAAAGAGCCTTATAGGTGGCTTGAACGGGGGGTAGACCGAAGGGGATAAAATTAAAGGCAACCCCGTATATTTCGAGTATGCCGGTGAGAGTGGGGAGCATCTTAAAACCCTCTAAGGCGCCGAATACGCGCGGCAGATAGATATTGTTGAAGAAATTCGACGGGTCATCAATTAAGGCATCATATTCATCCGCCTTCATGTATTCACCTTCATTCGCTTGATACGATTGCTCAGGCGAGACCCCGTGACCTGGCCAGGAATATAGCTTGTAGTCAAGAATGTCATATACTTTTCCCGGGCCAGGCGCAACTGCTCCAATTTGCCCATCCGGTGCAAAGTCCATCACGAGTTTCTTAAATGCCATGCAGCACTTGTCGTAGTCGTACAGCGCTTCTCGAGGTGTAAATCCGGCATTATAAACTGGGAAAAAGCTAGGAATTATAAAGACCGGCACCCGGTCGGGCAACTTCTTCATCTGAACGGCGTCTTTTATTCTGGTTATTCTCTCCTTGTAGGCTTTCTCAGCCTGAGGGCTTTGGAATTTAAGGTCATTCCCCTGAGGGTCTTTCGGCGACATCCACCTGGCAAAAAGCTCCTCCTGTTTCTCATCCGGTGACATCTCTTCCCACTGTTTTTCCATATTCATTGCCTCCTGCATATTATCCGCTGAGGTATTATTTTACCCCTGCCCATTTTTTGGCCATGGTAACTCCGGCCATGGCGTCCTTGCCATAGGCATCAGCGCCCGTATATTTTCTGACCTCTTCAGTAATCTGGCCGCCGCCAATCATGACTTTTACCTTGTCTCGCAGACCGGCGGCTTTTATGGCATCTACAGTTTGTTTCATGGAATCAAAAGCCAGCGTTAAAAAGCCGCTTAAGCCAACAATAGGGGCGCCGGTCTCCTTTATCTTATCAACGAACTTCTGTACTGGCACGTCCACGCCGAGGTCATGAACCTCGAAGCCATTAACGTCGAGCATGAAGACGACGATGTCCTTGCCGATGTCATGTATATCCCCGGCAACAGTGCCGAAAACAATCTTGCCCAGCTTCTTGCTCTCAGCTGCTTTGCTCAGCTTGGGCTTGACCAGTTCGGTTACCGACTTCAATATCTCGCCGGAGTAGACCAAGTCAGGTATAAAGTACTCACTACTGGCAAAGCGCTGGCCCACGATTTCCATGCCCTTTCTGGCATCTCCCAGAATCTTGAGCGGCTCTTCACCGGCGCTCAGCCTGTCTTTTACAATCTTAATAGCTTCTTCTTCCTTCAAATCAGCTAAGGTATTAACTAGGTCTTTGGCCATCTTTGTTTCCCTCCTTGACTTATACGAGATTCTATAGTCCGCTGGCGTTAATGTTATACGGGAAAGCATTATAGCAAGGACATAGAAATTTATCTATGCGTTGGCAGGAGATCGTTTATTTATGATAAAATGCAGGCAATTTTAAAGTAGAAACAGAGGTGGGATAATTATGATCAAGCTCACAAAGACGAAAGACCAGATTATCGAGAAATCCAATGAACTGGCTATACAACATGAGGCAAAATACAAGGGCTGCGGCCAGTGTACATTCCTGGCAATAATTGATGCCCTGAGATGGGGTGGCCTGGAGATTATTCCCAAGGATATGGAAGATAGGCTTTTTTCCGGGGTATGTGTTCTCACTGGGGGTGTTGGCTTGAGCGGAGATGGTACCTGTGCCGCTGTAGCGAGCGGTGCTTTGGCAATTGGCTTAGCCTTGGGAATTCAACGGGAGACCTTCAATGAGGCATGTTTCCGTGAGAATTGCGCTACCGTTCGCAATACCCTTTTGAATAGGTATTACCAGAAATATAATTCACTACTCTGTAAGGATGTCCAGAGAGATTTTTTTGGAAAAGCGTGGGACTTAGCACGCGATGATATGGGTCAGGAATTCCTGGGAATCACAAAAGGCTGTGTTATTATGGAAACAGCTATGTTGGCCACCGAGATTATCCTGGATGAATTTGAAAAAGGGAATGTCAAAGGTTATGTGGGTAGCCCGGAAGTTAAAGCTTGAGTGCTTCAGCCCTCAGACATAGAATATGTTCAATTACAAAACTTCTTATTGAAGATTAAAAGGAGGGAGATATGCCAGGAGTATTAAAGGACAAAGTAGCCATTATAACAGGGGCCAGTCGTGGTATGGGGAAAGCCTTCGCCTTAAGGTTTGCCGAGGAAGGGGCTAAACTACTATTAACTACTACTAATCTGGAAAGGGCTCAGGGCACGGTCGACGAGGTAAAGGCTAAAGGCGGGGAGGTAGCCATAATGGAGGCCGACATCTCACACGAAGATGCTGGTAAGAAGATAGCGGAGAAGGTCATGCAGCAGTATGGCAGAGTCGATATCCTCGTCAACAATGCTGCTATATGGTATGGAGTCAATGCCCAGCCTTGGGATGCCTGGACGGTGAAGGAGTGGGATCAGATGTTTGTGGTGAATGTAAGAGGAACATGGGTGGTCTGTAAGGCCATAGCTCCCCTGATGATAAAGCAGAAAAAGGGTAAGATTATCAATATCGCATCTAATGTTGTCAGAGTCCCCGCAGCTCAACTCTTTTTGCCATATTCCTGTAGCAAAGGAGCGGTTTACATACTAACTCACGCCCTGGCTAGAGCTCTGGGTCCCTCCGGTATTAATGTCAACGCTGTTGCCCCGGGATACGTGGCCACTGAAGCCAGTCTAGGTCAGACGGATAGCGACAAAATATTTGAGATTGCCACCGGGGAACAGTCAATTCAGCAACGTTTAGAGCGAACTGACCCGGCGGGGGCAGTCCTGTTTTTAGCCTCAGCTGCCTCGGATATGATCTCGGGACAGATTATCTATGTTGATGGCGGAACCGTGATGATATAGGCGATAGGAGCCTGGGGTCTTCTCTAATTTATGCGGCTAGTATTGCCAGTACGAATTCCTGCCTGAATTGTCTCGGCTAAGGCCACAGTTCCTGAGCTACGTCTGCCAGCCCCAGTTCCAGCAGTTTCTTTTTGCTTGGCTTGGCTGTCTTGAGGTCCCAATCCATGGCTGTAAGATACTCTTTTATCATGGTATCCTCATCAACTGTTACTCCAGCCACGGGGCCCTCTTTCAGCGGTGGCTTGCCCAGCACCCTGTCGGGGACTTTGAACTCCAGCGGGTTCAATCCCTCTCGGATATTGAAGGCCTGCCGGAGGTTAGAGATTCTCTCCCCCGTCTGAAGCAGCTCATCATCGGTTACTTCCCAGCCTGTAACCGCCCTCATAAACTCAGCGATAGGGTCAGGGTTGGGAAAAGCCCAGTACACGAACAGGCACGTTCCAGTGCAGACCACGACCTGGTGGAAATTGCTGCCTATCCTGCGCGCTTCTCCGCGGCCGGAAAAGGACTTCAAGTCGAATTCGGGCAGCAGTCCTGCAGGATGGCCGGGGGCATCTGATAACTCCGAGCCCACAAAATGACGCCCCGGTGTGGGGTCCAGCCTGTAGCTAGTGGCGTAGTTAAAGGCGTGCTTCGGGTCATGTGCCGGAAGCTCCTGCCCGCCAACATGTATGGCATATTTGTCGGCGCCCTTGCCAATCCTCCCCGCTGCCACCTTTACCCCATCGGCTAACACATAACCGAAACCTTCCCTCTTAGCC
>Ga0209164_1004756_pt1 | contig 11956 bp, 7 predicted proteins | sample MTBNYHSulfiMetaG_FD_187458 | JGI IMG/M metagenome (GOLD analysis project Ga0209164, IMG submission 187458) | Enrichment culture microbial communities from rom New York Harbor, USA that are MTBE-degrading - MTBE-NYH (New York Harbor Sulfidogenic)... | ecosystem: Environmental > Aquatic > Marine >... | reverse complement strand
AAAACGGTAACAGCGGTTCCACCCCATGTGTTGATAATTACTGCGAGAGCAAGCCATTGGAGAGGCAATACAGCGCCGGACCACTTATCGCCAAACAAAACAACAATAATTGGCTCTGCTGCTGCAGCAACCATAGCCATCATGGGGAACACTAAAACTGAGTTAAAGCGCAAAACATTTAAATAATACCCTTTTACAGCTTGCGTATCATTCTGGAGCTTTGCATAAACCGGATATAACACCCTGTTCAATATACCCATTATTTTTGTTCGAAAGGTATCCGTCAGGGTGAAGGCCAGGGTATAAAGCCCCAACGAGGTTGCCCCAACCATCTTTCCGATCATCAAGTAGTCTATGTTTTTTATGAAAAATACAACCACTTGATGTCCCATCATGTAAACACCGAAGCTAAAAAGTTCTCGGAAAGCTGTAATTGAAAACTCAGTTTTGGGGATCCATCTGGTTTTGACCCATAAGAAAGGAGTAGTTACCAATGGGATTAGTATGCTTTGTGCCACAATACTCCAAACACCCGCTCCTTTAATTGCAAGAACAACAGCAACAACTGATGCAACGACAACCCCGACGGTTTCGGCAACCGCAATTACTTTAAACCGCAACTGTCTAGTCAATTTTGCTGTATGTACAATGCTAAAAGGTCGGATCAGGAGAGGTATGCTAAGCATCGCAATTATTATTTTCAATGTAGGCTCTTTGTAGAACCATGCAGCAAAGGGGCCAATAATTACAAGCATTAAGCAATATGTTGCCAATCCAAAAATAACGCTTGCCCAAAATGCTGTATGAAAGTGTTCTTCGCGGAGTTCTTGCTCTTTTCTCTGTACCAGAGCTGAAGTCAGCCCCAGTTCATTTATTGTTTTCACTAATCCAATGAAAACCATTGCCATCCCAATTAATCCAAAATGCTCCGGAAGAAGAAGTCTGGCAAGTAATAATCTAATGAGGAACGAAACACTTTCCCGGATAATTAAGCCCGCCCCGACCCATGACGTTCCAGAAACAACTTTGCTAGTCAAGGCTGTGTATTGGAAAGGATCTGACTCGTTTTGGAGTTCCACATTGACGGTCAGATCGCTCGCCTTTCGTTTTAAGAGTTCTTCTTGCCCTTCAACACCACAAGGCGTTTCTTTCTCATCGTTGTCATTCATGATTTCGTCTTCCCGAAGTCATATCTGTTCGGTAGTTCTTGAAAGAAACCAGAACAATGATGCTGATCAGTTCATTCATTCCCTGCACCCCATAAGTACTTCTTTTCGATCATTCGATCGACGAATCCTTTATTGATTCCCTTTAGCGCGCCTGCTGCTTTTTCCCAAAATATATGTTTCTGTCTGCGATCCCTATGGAGATAGATTTTCGAGATCTTTAAATACAGATCCCTCTCCGCCTATGGCGGATTCGGGATGACAACCTTTGCCCTTTCCGTTTACCGTTTACGCCTCTAGGGTTTCTCCCACACCAGTATCGCCTTTTCTTTTTTGAACTTCTCCTCCAGCTCTTGGTTCTATTTCTTATGTCTTCTAACAAATGCCTTTCCTTTATTTGTCATTCTGTAACGTTGGCGGGAGCTCCTTGGTTTGTCCGGGATAGTCATTTCTATAAGTCCCTGTTCGATGGCAGGGTTGAGATAGAGTTCCCTGAATGATTTTCTGTCTCGCAGCTTCAAAGCAGCCTGCAGATCTTCGCGGTTCATTTCACCCAAGAGAACCTCCAAAATCTTTTGGACTTGGGGGGTGACTTGGGGGGTAACTTGGGGGGTAACCTGGGTCTCCGATTCAGGGTAATGCACTTTGATCCGGAAGATATCACCCTCCACAAGTTCGGGATCCTGGCCTCCATAGGCTTTCCCATATTTCATAAGGTTTCGGACACCTGACCCTAGTTCATCGGCTCGCCCCAGCTCCCTGAAAAACCTTGCTATCACCGGGTTCTTGGGCATGGGCGAGAATTCGGCCGGGTCGATCGGGCCAAAACCGTGAGGTCTGTTGCTGTTTTCAGTACGGACCAGACCTCGTTCGATTATCAATTTGGCCGGGAAGGGATTCATGTATTCCCTGTGGATGAGAATGTTTGAAGCAACCTCCCGGAAAATCGAGTCGCGAATGCTTATTCGCTGGTCCCTCTCAAGGAAAAAGGGGTCGGGAAGGTGTTTGGCAATAAACGCCATTATTCTCTCGTAGCTTTCTATCAGATTGGTCCTGACATCATCGCGGTCATCATAGCGGTCGACATTGGTTTTCCTAAGGATCAGGTCAGTCCGGTGGTGAGGCAACGCCGTCAGTATGGTTGAATCTTTCCCCAACAGGAGGATACAGGCGAGGGTCATTCCGCTTTTGCCGCTTTCAAGATCAGTTTGGAAGAGCTGAGCGCTTTTGAGAAGGTCCATATCTTCCATCTGAAGCCAGGGATGGTCTTTACGCTGTATGCCCACCATCTTTCTGGCCCACTTTATGAGGTCGGTACGCAGGTCGGACATTCCGGCATAGGGGAAGATCTTGTTTTCCGAATAGGTCGTCTGTTTTCGACGGAACATTTCTGCGACAAGGAGAGTATTGTCGGTAATGTCCAGGTCTCCGTCTTCATTCCGATCAAAGATACGCCCGCTGCAGCGATGGACCTGGGAACTCTCTGGCACGTAGATCTGAAGAACCATCTTGCCATCAAAGTCAAACTCATTTACCGCAAGATAACAGGTAGGGTAGATCTTTTGAGGGTTGTTGACGGATGTGATGAAATCCTTCTTTATCTGTTTCAGGTTTTCGGGAGCAATACCAACAATTTCTCCCGAATCGCGGACCCCCAGCAACAGGGTCCCTCCATGGCGGTTCAGAAAGGCACAGACGGTCTCGAATACGTTCTTATTGAGGCCATTGCGTGATTCTTTGAATTCAAGGTCCAATCCTTCTCCCTGGTTTATCAGTTTGCGGATGTTTTCAGTCTTTTCCTTCATGTAACCAACCCCTTTTTGAAGGGTTCACGAGTTTTTCCGTTTAACGTTGACCCCCGCAGGCACCCCGGGACTTCGCGTTTACCGTTCGCGCCCTTGATCCTGCCCTTCCCGTCGCCTGAAGCCTGCAGCCTGTCGCCTGGGTTTTATGCTTTCCTGCCGCCTGCCTTCCAGGTTTTATGTTTTGCATTCCCGTTCACCGTTTACCGTTGACCCAGTGCCCGGAGCGATAGCGACTGGGTGCCGTTTACGCCTCTAGGGTTTCTCCCACACCAGGATCGCCTTTTCTTTTTTGAACTTCTCCTCCAGTTTTTCGTACTCCTCCCGGGCAAGGACCAGGGTGCGGATCTTGCGGTCGATAAGTTTTTCGGCCTTTCTTGCCAGGTCGGAAAGGTATGTTTCGTCGACCTCTCCGACAAGAACAAGGTCGATGAGGCCGGAGTCGATCCCACGGGCGTAGTCGCCGGTGACAAAGGCTAACTCCACGCTGCCCAGGCGGGATACGACCTGCTCGACAAGCCTGTCGAGGCCCACGGTCTTGGCGACGATTCGCTGGATCTCGGGGAAGAGGGGGTGCTTCTTGTTTGCGTTGTAGAGGATGGTGCGACCATCGGCTTTGGACTCGAGGATGCCGGCCCTGGAGAGGCGGTTCAGTTCCACCCGCACGGCGTTGGTCGACTCGCCGAATTCGTCGGCCAGCCCCCGCAGGTAGGCGGTGGTGTCGGGGTTGATGAAGAATTTGAGGAGCAGTTTGATGCGTGTCTTTGATGTTACAAAGCTGTCGAGCATAAGAAACCCCCAGGGGCGTTAGACGTTAGACGTGAGACGTTAGACGTGAGACGAAAAACTAAATTCCCAAGCGTGAACGGCAAGACCCACCCCAAAGCCAGGGCATTTATCCGCAGATTACACAGATTTACACAGATAAAGACCAAAAATATTTTTGTGTAAAACCAGGACACAAACCCTTTCCACCGCAGACAAGGTGCCCCGAGCGTAGCGAAAGGGTAGAAGGGCAAGAGAGAGAGAAGCAAATTTTTTGGTTTAGAGACAAAGGCAAACAGCAAGTACGTGAGACGTGAACAACAGAAAACTTAGGCATCAGGCGACAGGCTTCAGGCTACAGGAAACCCAGGGAGCAAAGACTGGATCAAGTCCTGACCTGGTGACTGAACATCTGCCGGTTCCTCGTGAGTCGTTACTCGGTAAGAGCGATGAATCAGAAAAACACAGATTCCTCCACTCGCAAAGCTCGTGTTCGGAATGACAACCAGGGCAATTCAGAAACAGGCAAGAATTGGGGTCAGACCTTGATTTTGACCAATTGTGCTACAAAAACCCAACTGCGCCAACTGTCAACGGTAATACTGTTTAACACAAATTGTAAATCGTGAGTCCTTAATCGGTAAGAGCGATGAATCAGAAAAACATAGATTCCTCCACTCGCAAAGCTCGTGTTCGGAATGACAACCAGGGCAATTCAGAAACAGGCAAGAATTGGGGTCAGACCTTGATTTTGACCAATTGTGCTACAGAAACCCAACTGCGCCAACTGTCAACGGTAATACTGTTTAACACAAATTGTAAATCGTGAGTCGTTACTCGGTAAGAGCGATGAACCAGAAAAACACAGATTCCTCCACTCGCAAAGCTCGTGTTCGGAATGACAACCAGGGAAATTCAGAAACACGAGTCACGAATAACGGTTGACGATTTACGTCATGATTTACGAGTAATTTTATTGCTCATGCTTGAATAAATCAAGAGCGTGAGACGTTAGACGTGAGACGAAGGGGCAGAAAAACAAGGAGGCAGGGAGATCAAGGGGGCGAAACCATCTCACCGCAGACAAAGTGACCTAGCCGGCATGCTGTCGGCGTAGGTTAGGACGCAGAGGGGCACAGAGGAAAAACTGTATTTTGGGAAGAGCGAACGCCAAGGCAACAGGAAGGGCAGGAGCAAGAGCGTCAACGGTGAACGGTAAACGGTGAACGGGAAGAAAAACAGAAAACAAGGCGGCAGGATCCGTGAATCGTGAATCGAAAGGGCAAAGGCCAAAACTTTTTCACCGCAGACGTGCACCTCGTTGAACCACCCCCCTCGTTAATGCACCTCGGGACTATGTCAGCAGGCTTCGCTCTGACCTGGCGGGCACACCGCTGGCGAAGATTTGAATTGCAGAGATAACTTTTTATATGAGTTGAAAAAGCATGCACAACAGGAGCAGGGTGGGTTTAAGTACCTCAACGAGGAGTCATGTTGATGCTGTCTTCAAGGTCCTGAAGTGTTTCCAATATCCTGCCAAATTCAGGGGCCTCGCCAAATATCATGGTCTTCATCTGCTGGTAATCTAATGCCAGAGTTCTTATCCTTTCCCTGGGAGGTACCAACTTCATCGAACCGGGTTTTGCTGAATCGTACGAGGCCCACCCACAGGGATAGTATTTCTTTTTGAAGGAAACCACTTCTTCCAGCAGGTCGAATCTTTCCAGATAGTTCTGTCTTTTTGAAGAAACAGCCATTCGCATAAGATCGTGGTACCACCTTTGAACATGATCTGTCCGCTAACAAGGGGATCTGAGAAAAGGCGGTCCAGCACCCAGCATGTCCAGTAGTCCTTTTCGACAACAACGGGGACAATCTTCAGTTTGGTGGAAGTTTCCCGGCAGAGATCTTCTAGATCCCGGGAAGAGAACATGTCAAGATGCGGCATTTTGCTCCTCCCTGCAGATCTTTCGGATAGCGTCGTAGACCCACTTGGTAACGTTTCGAGTATCGTCAAGGACTTTTCTCCTCATCCCTTCCGGGAGCCATGCCCTCATCTTTTCTATCGCACTGTCGTCTATAGCATTTGGACCAAGGGCCCTCAGCCCCTGAACGACAAGGGCGCTTTCGGAGTATCTGAAGGATGCTTCTTTCACGGCAACTTTTCGGAAAGATATTTCTGTACCCCCGATCCGGAATTTCCGGTATGGACCATCGGAAAGGTATTCGTACCTGGCGGGGACCTGGGTGGATATCCCCATCATGTTGAGAATGACGTTTCCGTTCGGGATTATCCGCCACCCGAATTTCCTGGCCAGGGCATGGGCAGCCTGGTCGATGTCAGGGCTCAGGTTTGACTTGAGAAGGTTGCTGTACCTGGGAAGATCGTAAAGTCCACGAGCCACCCTTCGGATCTTGCCCTGTTTTTCCAGCCTGTGAAGGGTCACGTGAACGGCCTCCGAAGAACCAAGCCTTGACAGGTCTTTGGGAGAAAAAATCCAGCCACTGCCCTTTCTATTTATTTGATCTGTTATTGCCCTGGTTATGTTTTCAGCCATTTCTGTCACTCCTTTTGTAAGGATTATTATACTATTTTTATTACATATAGCAAGGGAGGGCTGGAGGGAAAGTTTGAAGTTTGAAAGAAGAAGGGGGGAATGCAAGGTCTTGTCATTCCGAACCCACCGGAGGCGTGTGAGGAATCTGGACCAGAACCATCAAAACCAGATCTCCGCCGGCAGGCGGACGTCCCGCTTCGCTTCGCTCGGGATGACAGCAACATAACAAGGGCGAGACGAAGGGGCGGAAAAACAAGGCGGCAGGAAACTGGAAAAGCAAGGGCTTGTCATTCTGAGCGGAGCGAAGAATCTGGGTCAGTTTCCGTGATTCGTGAACCGTGAATCGTAAATTCCAACACCAAAACCAGATCCTTCTCCGCCAGTAGCGGATCAGGATGACAGCGTAGGATCAAGAGCGTGAACGGTGAACGCGAAGTCCCGGGGTTCCTGCGGGGGTGAACGGAAGGACCGTGAATCTAAAAACAAATACAGATCCTTACGTCACTTCGTTCCTCAGGATGACAAAAGAAAGGACCTTGAACAGACTGGATCTTTAAGGCGCGAACGGCGAACGGGGCCCTGACTTTGCCCCTCCCGGTTCACGATTTACGATTCACGGTTCACGGTTCACGTGTCACAAGTTACGGCCCTTTTCACCACAGGCAAGGTAACCGTTTGGGGCGGCAGGCGTTTCTTCGTCCTTCCCAAAATTGTCCATGTTGTTGCAACTGGTTCCCGAAGCGCTATAGTGAAATCAGGAATCCATGGCGTTAATGATGTGTTGGGAAATTAGTCGCCATATTCGGGGTGATAGATATGGGATTTTGGAATTCAGGGGAAACACGTTTACCGCTTTCGGAAATTGAAAGGAGAGTGCTTCTGCTTTCGTCGCCGCTGGCAAGGAGGGCTTTCGGTTCGTTTTTGAAACGTGACCTTGAAAGGGAAGGCGATATTTGGATCGCGTTGCTTAATTTTGACGAATTGCTTCTGATGGGGGAATGTATTTACAGGGACGTATGCCTTTTGGCGGCCGGGAAGGACAGGACAATTCTTGAGGGGGTCCTTTCGAAGGTGAGGGACCGCGTTGAAGATCTGCCTTCCCTCGCAGGTTCTCCTTCGGGTGAGGTTCATCCCGGGGCGCCGGGCGATGAATTCAGGCAAAAGGTAGCCCAGACCGTTAAAGACTGGGAAAAAGGGCGCTTGCCGGATCTGGACAAGGCGCTGAAAAACCTCTCCCGCGATCACAACGAGTCTCCTATTGACGAATTCTACGGACTTTCACCAAAACAGATGTACGAGCTTTTGAGTCTGGGCTGGTGGAATGACAAAAAGGTAATAGTTCTGAACGACGACCTGCCCGCCGATATGCTTGAAAACGCCCCGCTGCTTCATAACTGCCGGGTTCTGCTGGAGATTGTGGCGGAATCAGGCGGGGTAAGGGCTACGGCGCGGGGGAACCTGAAAAGAGATACGGTGCAACAGGTTTACGACAAGGCCATTTTCAAGGGTTTCGATCTGTACGATGTGTACAGGCCGCCAAGCGTGGTTAACGAGGATGACGCGCAGGCCGTGCATATGGCCAGGGTTGTATGCGACGTTGCGGGGCTTCTCAAAAAAAGGAAGGGCCGCTTCGAGATCACCAGGAAGGCGAAGTCTCTTTTGGTCGAGGGGAATGAGGGCCGCCTGTTCGCCCACCTTTTCGACGTGTATTTCCGCCAATTCAACCTGGCTTACTGCGACGGGCTTCCCGAGCTGACAGGCTTGCAGAATACTTTTCCCTACACGCTTTACAGGCTGAGCGAAGTGGCCGAAGGCCCCCTGGCGGGCGAGAAAAGCATTGGTGTTTCGCTTATTCACCCGGACTTGCTGGAACAGATCACCGTGCTGGATGAACGTTATATTACGCCCGAAAGGTTTCTGGATATAAGGGTTCTGCGCCACCTGGAGGTGTTTTCGCTGATCACGGTTTCAAGAGGATTGACGGAATCTGGCTATGGCTACAGGGCGCAGTCATTTTGCAAGACGGAGCTGTTCGACAAGTTTATTTCGTTCAGTTTCTGACGAGGGGGTTCGCGACGATGAATGGGAACATGAAACCGGGAAAAGATCAGTGGGAAAAACTTTTTGACCTGGCCAGGAATTACGCCCGGGCCAAGCCGTGGGAACTTTTTTCGGACATGGATCTCTTCGCGCTGTCCAGGCCGTCGACGCAAGAGTTGGTGTTTCCGCTGATCATGGGTTGCGGAGGAGAGTTTTTCGGACTTTCATTTTACAGGGGCGAGACGGGGCTTGTTCACTATTCCCTGGCCCAGTCGGAAATGGAACCGGATAACCCCATTTTTCTGGCGATGTATAGCAACTTGCTGCTTTCATTTATGGAGCGGGAATATCTGGAAAAGCACGACATTGTTCTGCCCGGGATTTCGGAAGTACAGATAAAGAGGCGGAAGATGTGGCCCCAGTTCCGAAAGATGGGGTGCATGAGGGTTAACAGCGGGATCACCAGGGAAGAGGCCGATCTTTTCATCGAGATGATCCCTCTGGTTCTTGAGGTTGTAGACCTGGCGCGCAATAATTCGAAGTTTATTGAAGTTTTTGATGAAAAGCCGATTCCGCTTTTGCTGAAAAACAAGGCCGGGCACTGGGTTTCAGCGAATTTGCAGAATATCTCCGGCGCCATGGATATCCTGGAGCCTCCGAAACTGATGGGGAACCGGGACGCCGATATGCTGGGGAGCCTTGAAATAAGAGAGGACCAGTGGCAACTTGGCTGGAGGGTGGCTCCCGCGTTATTTGGAAATGACCCTCAGGATATGGCTTCCATAGGAGTAATGCACATTGTAGACAAGGAGACGGGCGTTCCAAGGCAATTCAGAACGATATCTCCGTCTCGACCGGAGGATTTATGGATTGATTTCTGGAGGGAACTTGTTTCCATGGTTAAGGAAGAAAAGTTTCTGCCTTCCGTGATAGAGGTTTCGGACCCCTGGGTGGCCGGAGCGATCAAGCCCCTTGGCGACTTGGGGATAAGAATTGAAGAGCGGGAGTTTTTGCCCGAACTGGAGACGGCGTTTGATTTTGTGTTCGGTCAAATGCCCGGGCGCGGGCAAGAGTGACAGCGGGGGAAGAAGAAACGGATCGAGGCAAGGGTCACCAAAGAAATGAAGAATCTTATGCTGAAAGCTTCCTTGATTGAAGGCAGAAACAAGGCTTTGGGTTCCACCATTAAAATACCATATTTGCATACGCTAGTGCGTGAGAAGAGGGGGAGAGAAGGGAGAGGGAAGTTACACAGAGAAGGGCAAGAGAGAGAACCAGGATTTTTTGGGGTTTAAGGCAAGTCACGAGTAACGAGTTACGGTCCTTTTCACCACAGACAAGGCGCCTCGTTGAATCACCTCCCTCGTTAAACCTCCCCCCTCGTTAAAGCACCTCGGGACGCTGTCGGGACCTCGTCGGGATTATGTCGGGACCTAGTCCTTCAGCTGGCCTGGAGGGCACGATTTACGAATCACGATAATTGACCCAGATCCTCATCCGCCAGCCGGTGGGATTCGAGATGGCAACAAAGACAGGGACCTGAAGGTAGAATCGGACCAGATATTGAGTCTCAAGCGCCCTGATGACCATGTTTTTCGGCATTTCCCAGCAGATAAAGAAATGCATAGGCCGGGATCTTCACAAGACTCTTGCCGCCCGGCAAGGGTTGGATGTCGTAGTCGTTCTCGTTCTTTGTCACCACGATGGAGGCAACAGCCCTGTCGGCCATTACCTTGATGGCATCATTCTCGGCTATGGCAGGATCATCGCGATATTTGACCTCCACAAGTATTTTCCCGCCCGGGAAGTCGACCACTATGTCGATCTCCTTGCCCTTTTGCCTGTCACGATAGTATCCGACCCTGGTAAGGTTTTTGTAATAGAAAGAGGCCAGATGTTTGAATACGGCCGTTTCGGCCATGATCCCCATTTCTTCGGGATCGGCAAGGATGTCGCTTTTCATCAGTATGGCGTTGCGTATGGCGGCATCGGCGATGTATATCTTGGACCTGGATTTCAGTATCTTTTTTCCCGTCAGTTCCACAGGATCGCTCCTGTAGATAAGATGGGCACTTTCAAGGTAACGCAGGTAGTTTTCCACAGTTGTTCGGCTTACGCCACCAAGTTCTTTGGATATTGCATCTACTGAGATAATATTCGAGGAATAGAGGCAAAGATAGATGAAGATCTTCTCCAGCTCCGCCACGTTCCTTATGTTGAAAAGGGAAGGGATGTCACGCTTGAGGACCTTGTCCACCACATCATCCCTCATCACCTGTTGGGCAAGATAGTCGTCGCTGGAAAGGACCAATTCAGGGAACCCCCCGACCAGGAGGTAGCGGTGAAAGTGCTTCTGCAGGCCGGAAAGTTTTAAGAAGACCTCCGACATTTCCCTTCTGTCAATTCCTGCCAGCCCTGTGGGGCGGATATCGGGGGGGAGCACCGGGCGCTCTTTAGCCTGCAGCAGTTCACAGTATTCGAAGAAGGAGAGGGTTGGGACCTTTAGGACTACCCATCGACCAACGCCGCTTTCAGCGGCTTTCTCTGCCAGAACCGGGCTGGCTGAACCGGTGGCCACGATCCGGGCCTGGCCCTGTGTATCGTAAATAGTTTTTATCCAGCGATCCCAGTCGTCCGCGTACTGGACTTCGTCGAACAGGTAATAGACATCGTCATCCCCGTAAATATTCTGACGGTAACAGTCAAGAATTTCGCTCATGTTCGAGAGTTTCAGCATTGGGTGATCCAGGGAGACAAAAAGGATCCGCCTTGGGTCGATCCTTTTCTGCAGCAGATCGTCGACGGTCTGGTAAAGAATTGTAGTTTTCCCGACCCTTCGAGCACCGGTAAGCACTACAGCCCTGCGTATGTCGGGATGGTGGAGGTATTTCTGAACCTCGGACCAGGCAAAGCGTTTGAACCCTTTGCGGAAATGCTGGGGGATCGAACCTGTGCTCCACCAGGGGTTGAAAGCGGACAGGACCCTCAGGATATTCTCTGAGCTTGTTATTGGCATAGTCTTCACCACCAAATGTCTTTATTAGGGCCTTAAAATGCATATTTTATGTTATTTATGTATATCATACTTTACATTTTATCCTAGGGAAATGCAAGAGAGTTGAAGAAGGCGTCAGAAGGCAGGGGAACCTCGTTCAAAGTTATCAAGTTCAAAGTTCAAAGAGAAGACAATTAGGGACGGATAGCAGGGAGCTGGAAGGTCAGAAGAACAGGCGGCAGGCCCTCCAGGCAAGCTGAAGGACCTGGTCCCGACAGCGTCCCGACATAGTCCCGAGGTGCTGTAACGAGGGAGGTGCTGTAACGAGGAGAGCGGTTCAATGAGGGACCTTGTGAATCGAAAACCGGAAGAACGAAGGCTTGGACGTGGGGAAATCAGGGAAACTTTGGTGTCAGGGATCTGAGCCCGAGGGCGAATACACCTTCCGATAGCTGCTGTTTTCCTTCACCGTCGAAAAGGACATACCCCTCTTTTATCAGACCTTCGCGCCTTGCTTCGATAAGGTTTTTTGCGTGGGACAGGTTGACGGAAGAGGCTTTCTTGGCTTCAAAGCCGATGTTGCCCTCGCGGCTTTGGAGGATAAAGTCAACCTCCCTGTTGTTGCGGTCG
>Ga0209164_1004755_pt1 | contig 11958 bp, 11 predicted proteins | sample MTBNYHSulfiMetaG_FD_187458 | JGI IMG/M metagenome (GOLD analysis project Ga0209164, IMG submission 187458) | Enrichment culture microbial communities from rom New York Harbor, USA that are MTBE-degrading - MTBE-NYH (New York Harbor Sulfidogenic)... | ecosystem: Environmental > Aquatic > Marine >... | reverse complement strand
GCCCCACGGACACGTAGCCGATGCCGTAGGGATCGTTGGAAATGGCCGCTTTCATGGCGCCGTTGGAGACCACGACATTGGCTTTATCGGTAACTTCTCCCTTGCCAAGCGCCTTTTTCCAAAAAACATCACGGGTCCCACTGGCGGCGTCGCGGGTGTAGAGGTTAATCGCCTTGTCGGGTCCGCCAAGACGCTGCCAATTGGAAATCTTTCCGCTGAATATCTCCTTGAGCTGTGCCTGGGTCAACGCTTTCACGCCGTTTTGGGGGTGCACCACCACGGCGACCCCATCGATAGCCCATTTGAACATCTTGAGACCGTATTTGGTCACCTCACCCTCGGTGGGTTGACGGCCCGAGTTGCCGATATCGACCAGCCCTTCGCCCACCTGCTTGATGCCCACCCCCGAACCGCCGCCGGCAATGCTGATGCGGACCTCAGGATTCGCGGTCATGATCGCCTTGGCCGCCGCCTTCATCACCGGGATGTGGGCCGTGCCGCCGGAAATCTTGATCTCTCCCTTCATGCCCTCGAAAGCGGCCAACGGATCCGCATGGCTTGCCGGCATGGATGCAAAAAACAATAAGGGAATTAAAAAAAACAAAATCACAAACATTTTCATGGACTTGTGCAACATCGCAGCCCTCCGGTTCATTTAATGGCTTTATCGAATTTAATGAGTTTGCGGGGATTATTTGGAACAATGGCCAGCAGCTACCACAGGGGGTGAGAGAAATCTAATGGAAAGGTCCGATAAGAAATCAGGGCTGCAATAGAAAATTTCGATATATGACGGTTTTCAATAGCGCAGGCGATAGTACATCAGTCCCAGCCACTCGTGCAGGGCGGCCGATGTGCCCGCCAGTGCGGTCGCGCTGGGCAGCCAGTGATGCCAGCTGTAGACCTTTCCCGGGTAGGTGGTGAGGGCGCAGGGAAAGAAGGTGACCTCCAGACCGACCTTTTCAAAAGAGAGCCGTGCCCTTTTGAGGTGATAGCCGCTGGTGACCACCAACGGTTTTTTGAAACCGTGCCGCTCGCAAAGCTCTTTGCTGTACAGCGCATTTTCATAGGTATCGCGGCTTCGATCTTCCAGCAGAATGTGCGCCGCCGGCACCCCCAGGTCCACCAAAAAACGTTTGGTCAAAATGGCGATCGAATCGCCTTCGCAAAAGACCCGGCCGCCCGAAACGATGATGGGAACCTGCAACCGGCGATAGAGGCGCGCCGCCGTGACCATGCGTTCCATGGTGCCGGGCCCCGGGGCGCCCTTGCCGGAAAGGTCCGGCACCGCCTGGTACGCGGCGCCGCCCAGCATGATAATGGCATCCGCCCGGAGCTCCTTTGGGAGGGTCGCCGCCTGCTCGAGCCCACCGGCCAACAGGTCCACGGTGGGAGGCACGGACAAACCCCAGATCAGTCCGCCCATCATCAAAGATATCCAGGCCCCTATCCAAAATTTGCGGCGAATGCACCACATGCCGGCTACCACGAGAAGCAGGACGAACAAGCCCGGTGGCAACAGAAAGGGCGTCACCCATTTTTTTACCAGAAACATGGGAGGATCACACCGTAACCCCACCGTCCACGACCAGCACCTGACCGGTCATGAAGGACGAGGCCCTGGAGGCTAAAAACAGCGCGACACCGGCAATGTCGATCGGTTCACCGATGCGCCTGAGCGGGGTCGCCGCCAGGCGTTTGTTGAGAAATTCGGAATTTTCCCACAGTGCACGCGCAAAGTCGGTCTTGATCAGGCCCGGGGCGATAGCGTTGGCCCGGATGTTGTGCGGACCGTACTCCAGGGCGATATTGCGCACCAGGGCGATTTCGCCGGCCTTGCTGATACCGTATGTGCCCAGCGCCTCCGAACCGCGCAACCCGGCGATGGAGGAGACGACGATGATCGACCCGTCACGACGCTGCGCCATGCCCGGTAGCACCATGTGGCAAAGCCAGTGGGTGGATTTCAGGTTGGTGTCGATGATTTTGGAAAAGGCCTCATCGGGGATGGTGGCCGAAGGGCCGTGATGAACGTTGCTGGCCGCGTTGCAGACCAGGATATCGATCTGCCCCATGAGTGCGACGCTTTGATCGACCAGGGTCTGCAGCTGATCCTTGTGGGCGATATTGCAGGCCACTGGAAATGCCCGCCCCGTGCCGCCGGCGGTCGTTTGGTTGATCTGGTCGGCCACCTGCGCGCACACATCGGCCTTGCGGCTGGAGACCACCACCTCGGCCCCCTGCAACGCCATCTGCTCGGCAATGGCCCGACCGATACCGCGCGTCGCACCGGTGATGACTGCCTTTTTCCCTTTTAAATCGAACATCCCCTGCTCCTTTCGATGCCGTTCTATGGACGATCAACATTCTCATCAAGGTAGTCGGCCATGAAAAAATTGTCCAGAGGGAAACATTGGAAACCCCAGACACGTGTGTGATGACAAAATCGAAGGTGGGAATATTTCAGCGAATGGAGATAACGAAGGATTCAGGCGGGCCCGATGTCGACATGGGCGGAAAATCGCGCTTCTTCGAAAAGGTGCCGGTATGCATCGATATCAAAACCGGCACGATTCCTTCAATCGAAACATCAAGAAAAATCCACGCGGAGCATATACTTCCGGCGACGACAAATCCCGCCGTTACTTTTCGGCTTTGGCCTTTTTGGATTTTTTCGGACGGCACTTGCCGGTCGTTCCAAGCCAAACCTTGCCACGTTTTGTACGACGATCACCCTTACCCATTGCAACCACCTCCTCAGTGCGTTCTTAAAAAGAAGTCTTAATAGCACGCTCTTGAACGACTGCCAAGTATAAATCAAGTGGGCCACAGGGCCGCCTATCCCCCGGGTAAAGGCAAGGAAAGGGCCAGCAGTTTTGACTGAATGTGATTCATTTAATCCGGCATGGGTGGAGCAGACAGCCCATGGAATGGATACTTAGCGTACTCGTACGCGTACTTCAGCGCAGCGGTACTCGTACTCGATCCATCCTGAAATCGTTGACACAAGCAGGGGAATCTTTCGAGTACGAGTACGAGTACGAGAACGAGTACGAGTACTCGTACGCGTATGAGTACGACTGCAAGCAAGTGGCCCATTATGTCAGCGTAATTATGAAATAGTGTACTAAGGCAAAGGCAACGAAAGGGCAAAGATGGCCGTGTTGCCCAGCACATGGATGGTCAAGGGCACCATCAGATTGCGACTGGTCTCATAGGCCAGGGCGAACACGATGCCCCCGACCACCTGGGTGACGGGCAGGCCGTGAACGGAATGCAGGGCCACGAAGACGGCGGTGCTGACGATCAGAGCCACCCAGACGCCCCACCTGCGGAAGAAGGTGTATAGCACGCCCCGGAAACAGATCTCCTCGGCCAGGGGGGCCACCCATCCGCCGACCAGGAAGAAGAGTGCCATTTCCACACGGCTGGCGGGTAATGGCGTGTGCAACAGGGACAACGGATCGTTTCCGGTGATAACAATCACGACCATGCCCAAAGCCGCCGCGAGCGCGAATCCCAGGGACCACCAGGCACCTTTCAACAATCCTGGTCCCCACGCGGCCGGTGCCCAGCCGATGGCCGCCAACCCGCCTTCCAAACGCACAATTAGAATAAGCAACAAAACGATCTGGCATAGTCGGATCAAACCGAGGAGCGCCAGGGGGGAAATTTCCACGTACCCAAGGAGCCATCCCGCCGCCGCTTCCGTGGTGACCAGGACCGCCAGGGTCGCTGCCAGGGTCAGGGGCCTGATGTGGATCGGGTCTGATGCCATCCGAGCCTCCTCATCGCACGATAGCCGTACCACTGGGTATACCAGTGATCCGACTGCACCATTTGCGCTTCAATGGCCTTGACCGCGGTCCGTTGGCCGCGCTGGCCCAAGGCGTAGTAGGCCTGACATACGACGTTGGGATGCGGATCCTGCGTCAAACGCAATAAATCCGGGTAGGTGGATGGATGGCGGCTCGATCCCAAGGCCCTGGCCAACCAATATCGTTCGACCACCCAGGGGCTTGCCAGCAGGTGCCGATACTGGGCATATTGGCCGAGATCCATGCGTTGCTCTTCAATGCGCCGCAGGGCGGCCACCCGCCGCGGCCACGCGTCCGCCGACAGGGCCTGGCCGATCTGATCCTCGGACACCGCCTGGCCGCGGCTGATCAGAAGCGGGATCAACAGCACCACCCCGATGGATAGGCAGACGGATGACCGTATCCACACCACGGCGTCGGCTTTGGCGATCAGACCGGCCAGGCCTCCGATTCCCCCGTCCACCAGGATATAAAGCAATATCGGAAATCCGACCAAAAGCCCCATGAGGGCCATTCGCCGGAAGGGGCCATAGCGGTCCACCGCTTCTGAAAAGCGTCTCAGCCACAGGCGTGGATCCCGGCGGAAAGCGACTTGATCCGCCTCGATCGCTGCACCATTTGGCGAGACGAGTCGCAATGTCTCCTCTTTAAAATGAAGCCTCACATCCGCAGGAACGGCTTTCGGCACCGGCAGCACATCGTATCGGGCCAGCAGATCGACCCAGGCGGCCGCTGCCTGGGGATGAAGATCAGGTTCCAGGTGGCACGTTCTCAACGTCTTCTGTTCGAAGGATTTGAAGGCCTGCGCCGCAAACAGCGTGTACCGGTAGTAAAAATCGTTCACCTGTCGTCCTGCGGCATTGGAGAGCAGCAGATGATCCCGAATGGCGGTAAACAATTCACGATTGAGCTGCGTGGACCAGAGAAGGATCAACAGCAGCAATGTGATCAGCGGCAGATACCATCGCCGGGGAGACGACGGCGGCCCGGCCGGATGCGATCGCCACTGTACGGCGGCCAGTGCGGTCGCCAGGGGCGTGCAGCCAACAAACAGGGTCGGAACAAGTGTCGGGCCGTCCAAATTGACGGCGATGAGTGCCGTAGCCCAGATCAGAGCGCCAGGCAACAACCACACACGACGGGCAGTGAAAAAACGCCGCCAGAGAAATAGCAGGGCCACCGTGGCCAGGGTCAGGCCGCTGCCCACGCTGAGGGTGAAAAACAACCCGCCCCAGAAGGCCGCACCAAAGGTCTTGAGCGCAGCGGCCGCAGGCCCCGACGGAATCGCCAGCCAACCCGCAGCTTGAAGGGCTTGGACCCGGTCGGCCAGCGTCAGGTTGGCATGCCATACAAAAAAGAAGGCGATGGTCTGGGCCGTGGCCAGACCGGCGGTGACGGGAAGCAAACATCGGCTGCGAATCACAAGGGTTTTCAAAAACGAAACATCGTCCTTTCGTCGGATGACGTGGTGCGACCGGCAAATCGCGGTTTGGCGATTGGAAATCGAGATATAACCCAAATAGCTTAACAGGTCAAAAGCGACTGAACGAATAAATTTCGGAAACATTGCGCATGGTTTACAACGTCGGCCGCCGTGTGGTAAAAACAGCTCCTCCCATTCAGCCAGGCGTTCCTTACGAGAGTTGCGCACAGTAAAGGAGGGGTACCCATGATCACACCCGTCATCTTGGCCGGCGGTTCGGGAACTCGCTTGTGGCCCTTGTCCCGCAAGCTCTATCCCAAACAGTTCATGCAGTTGGTGGACGATCACACGCTGCTGCAAAACACCCTTCTGCGGCTCGGTGCCCTGGCGGAGGTTCACCCCCCCATCATTCTGTGCAACGAGGCCCATCGCTTCATCGTGGCCGAACAGCTGCGCCAGATCGACATCACGCCGGCGGCCATCGTCCTGGAGCCCGTGGGTCGCAACACCGCGCCGGCCCTGGCCGTGGCCGCGATCATGGCCGAGGCCCGGCAAAAGGAGAGCACCTTGCTGGCCCTGCCGGCCGACCACCATATCGAAAACACCGAGGGGCTCCTGGCCACCGTTCGAAAAGGGGCCGTCTATGCCGAACGCGGCCATCTGGTCACCTTCGGCATCGAACCGGACGCCGCCGAAACCGGCTATGGCTATATCCGCAAAGGCAAGGCCTTGGAAACGGATAAGACCGCAACCAAAGGGCCGAATGCCGGCGCCTGGGCCATCGACCGGTTCGTTGAAAAGCCGGACCGCGACACCGCCCGCCAATATGTCGAATCCGAAGAATACTGCTGGAACAGCGGCATGTTCATGTTCAAGGCCGGCAAAGTACTCGAGGAACTGGCATCCTTTGCGCCCGACATCGTGTCCGGATGCCGGCAGGCCGTGGAGAAAGGCCGCACCGATCTCGATTTCTTCCGACTGGACAAGCAGGCCTTCGGCCGGTGCCCCTCGGACTCAATCGACTACGCCGTCATGGAGAAGACCCAGGCGGGCGTCATGATCGCCCTTTGCAGTCCGTGGAACGATCTGGGATCCTGGGAAGCGCTCTGGCAGGCCGGTGAAAAGGACGCCGACCAGAATGTGATTCACGGGGACGTCTGTCTCCAGAACGTGGCGCGATCGTTCATCCACGCATCGAGTCGGTTGGTGACGGCCGTGGGGTTGATCGATCATGTGGTGGTCGAAACCAAGGATGCGGTCTTCGTGGCCCCCCGCCACCAGGTGCAACAGGTCAAGGCCCTGGTCGACCAGTTGACCCGCATGGAGCGGCCCGAAACGGTCACCCAGAAATTGGTCTACCGCCCTTGGGGCGCCTATGAGGATGTGGACATCTCCGAGCGTTTTCTGGTCAAGCGCATTACCGTCAAACCCAAGGCCAAGCTCTCCCTTCAGAAACATTTTCACCGGGCCGAACACTGGGTCGTGGTCAAGGGAACGGCCCTGGTGACCCGCGGCGAAGAACAATTCATCCTCAAGGAAGATGAATCCACCTACATCCCCCTGGGAACCGTGCACCGCCTGGAGAACCCCGGCAAGATCCCCCTGGAACTGATCGAGATCCAGTCGGGCAGCTATCTGGCCGAGGACGATGTGGTGCGCCTCGACGATGTTTACGGGCGTCACAACGATGGAGACCATTAAGGAAAACACGATGCAGACGATTCTGGTGACCGGCGGCGCCGGGTTCATCGGCTCCAACTTCATACGGCACATGCTCGCCATCCGGCCCGAATGGCGCGTGGTCAACCTCGACGCCTTGACTTACGCGGGCAATGCGGCCAACCTGATGGATCTGGAAACCGATCCACAAAAACGCTATCGATTTGTCCATGGCGATATCAACGACAACGAACGGGTCAGCCGGCTCCTGGCGGAAGAAAAGCCGTCCGGGGTCGTCCACTTTGCGGCCGAATCCCATGTGGACCGATCGATCCACGGGCCGCTGGCCTTTGTGCAGACCAATGTGACCGGCACGGCCCGCCTGCTGATGGCCTGTCAGCAGATGTGGGAAGAGGCCGGCCGGCCGGCGGCATTCCGCTTCCTGCACGTCTCCACCGACGAAGTTTACGGCAGCCTGGGCCCCACGGGCCATTTTACCGAAGAGACGGCCTATGATCCCTCCAGCCCCTACTCGGCCTCCAAGGCGGCATCCGACCACCTGGTGCGCGCCTGGCATCGCACCTACGGCTTTCCGGCCATCGTGACCAACTGTTCCAACAACTACGGCCCCTATCAATTCCCGGAAAAACTCATCCCGCTGATGATCCTCAATATCATCGAGGAAAAGGAGCTCCCGGTTTACGGAGACGGCCGCAATGTCCGCGACTGGCTCTACGTCATCGACCATTGCGAGGCCCTGGCCACGGTGCTCGAAAAAGGGTGTCCGGGCGAAACCTATAATATCGGCGGCGGCGCCGAACGGGCCAATATCGATGTGGTTCAACAGCTCTGTGCCCTTCTCGACGAACGTCTCGGGCGCAGCGGTGCAAACCGCAGCGAACGGTTGATCCGCTTTGTCACCGACCGGCCGGGCCACGACCGCCGCTACGCCATCGACGCCGGTAAAATCGCACGTGAATTGGGATGGCGGCCCCGTTTCCAATTCGAGGCGGCCCTGGCTGAAACCGTGGAGTGGTATCTGGCGCACCGGCAGTGGATCGATTTCGTGCGCAGCGGCGAATACCTGCGCTGGATCGAAACCCACTACGGTGCGACAGGAGGAACAGCGAAACGATGAAGGTCATCCCGACCCAGATTCCCGAGGTACTGATCGTCGAACCCCAGGTGTTCGGTGACCCGCGCGGCTATTTTCTCGAGACCTATCAGGGGAAAAAATATGGAGCCGCCGGTATTACCGACACCTTCGTCCAGGACAATGTCTCCTTTTCCCGCCGCGACACCCTGCGCGGCTTGCACTTCCAGCATCCCCAGGAGCAGGCCAAGCTGGTCCAGGTGCTATCGGGCGACATTTTCGACGTGGCCGTGGATGTGCGGCGCGGGTCGCCCACCTTCGGCCGCTGGGTCGGCGTCCACTTGAGCGCCGGGCAGCCCCGGCAACTCTATGTGCCCAAGGGATTTGCCCACGGCTTCTGCGTGCTGAGCGATATGGCCCTGTTCATGTATAAATGCAGCGATTACTACGCCCCGGCGCACGAGGCAGGGCTCTGCTGGAACGATCCGGATGTGGGCATCGCCTGGCCGGTCGAAAAGCCACTGCTCTCCGACCGTGACCGGGCATTCCCGCGGCTCAAGGATGTGAATCCCGAACGCCTGCCAACGTACGGGGGATAAATGCGACTACTGATTGTGGGCAGCAACGGCCAGCTCGGCCATGACCTGATGGCGCAGGCCCGCCAGCGCGGCTGGTTTTCCACCGGCGCAGACATGCCCGTTTGCGATATCACCGATCGGCGAAGCGTCGAAACGGCCATCGAATCCGCCGGGCCGGCCGACATATTGATCAATGCCGCTGCTTACACGGCCGTGGACAAAGCCGAAAGCGAACCGGAGATCGTGTTCGCCGTCAACCGAGACGGCGCCGATGTGCTTGCGCGAGCCTGCCGTGATCATCAAATCCCCCTGATCCACGTCTCCACCGACTATGTGTTCGATGGGCGCCAGACCCATCCCTATCGGCCCAGCGACCCCGTCAATCCCCAAGGGGTTTACGGCAAAAGTAAGGCCGAAGGCGAAGCGCGCATACGGCAGATCTGGGAAAGGCATGTCATCGTGAGGACGTCCTGGCTCTTCGGACGGCATGGCGCCAATTTCGTCAAAACCATGATCCGACTGGGAAAGGAACGCGAAACCCTGCGGGTGGTCGACGACCAGGTGGGCTGCCCGACCTATGCCGGGGACCTGGCCGGCGCGCTTCTGGACGCGGCCGCAGATGTTACCGCGAAAACCGACGGTTGGAGCACCTATCATTATTGCAACGAGGGGGCCGTCACATGGTATGGCTTTACAGGCCGCATCCTGACCCTGGCCGGCCGCTATGAGCGGATGCGTGTCCAGGAAATCCTGCCCATACGGACCTCCCAATATCCCGTTCCGGCGCCACGGCCCCAATACTCGGTCCTCGATTGCAGCAGCTTCGAGGCCCGTTTCGGGGTGACGCGCCGTCCCTGGGAAGCCGCCCTGCAGGAAATGCTGGCCGACATCTACGGGAACGCGTCCTGATACCGGCGGACTTCATGTGGATACAGTTTTAAATTCAATGTCGCTTACTTAAAGCGTTCGGGTTTCCATACGGGCGGGCGTAAAGCCCGCCCCTACACCGCCGGTTAATGGCAACTGCCGGTATTCTGGACAAATCTCGTAGGGGCTGCCCGTTTGAATCAACCGTGTGAATTTCCAACCCGATTTTGTAGGGGCGGGCTTTACGCCCGCCCGCAGCATCCGCTTAAGCTAATGGCATTGACTTCAAACTATTAGATTCCGGATGGCGTCACACCTCCACGGCGCAGTGGGGCCCGACGAGCAGCATGCTGTTGGGCATCCATGCCTGGATCTTTTCCGTTTTGCTTCCAAAAAGCAGCACCTTGATCAATCCATGGCTGTAGGCACCCAGGACCAGCAGCGTATCGTGGGCCACCGCATAGAAGGCCTCCTCGAAACTGCCCCGATCAATTTTGTGCCACGCGCTTACCCGGTCCCCCAATTCGTCCCATAGCCCGGCCTGGCGCAGCTGTTCGTCGAAGTAGGCCGCCTTGTGTCTTTCCATGAAGGTAAACAGTTCGACGGGCATGCCTGAATTGTGCCCGAGATGCAATCCCCATCGCAGGGCCTTGTTGGCGTTGTTCGAGCCGGTGTAGCAGACCGTAATGCTCGTCCACGGCTTGTAGACCCTGCCGGTCATGAAAACGGGAAAAGTCGAGGACTTGGCAATGCGCCACACCTTGGGCCCCACATAGCCCAGACCGATTTTGGCCGACAAATCACTGATGCTTTGCGGGCAGCACATGTAGGTATAGTGGGTGGGAATGTCGGGCAACTGGGCGGCCGTATAATTCTTCGGCACGAAAAAGGTGACATGAACATCGAAAAGGTCGGCCAGCTGCCGGGCATGGTCGACGGCACTCTCTGGTGACAACAGATAGGATCGATCGAGGTCCACCTGCACCATGTCATGATCGAAATACATCAAAAACTGTTTGGATTCGGGTACATAGATGTGAAGATCGACCCCCAGGGTCTTGCAAAAATGAAGGGACTGCAGCAATGACTCCCGTCCCAGGGGCGTGTTTTGAAATACGTGCAACAGGCGTTCTGTCACGATAGAATCCTTCACTGCGCCGTCCGTCAACGACTTTTTTACATAGCCATCCATCCTCGGGTCACTTGAGCATCAGTTTCCGGCCTGTACGATCAACTCCTTGCGGTAATGATCCAACAGCGTGGACTTGGACAGCAGCCCGACAAAACGGCGATTCTCGACCACCGGCAAGGCATCCAGATCCTCATGCTCCATGAGCGAAAGCACTTCGGAGAGTTCGTCATCCGGCGCTACGGTGGGCACGTTCGATTCCATGAGCTGTTCGATCATCAGGACACCGTGCATCTGGCGATCGAACAGGAATGGCCGGATGCGATCCACAAAAATCATCCCCAGATACGCCCCACCGTGCGGGTCCACCACCGGAAACAGGTGTTCCTTTGACTGCTCGAGAATGGTCAGAAATTCACGCAGCACCATATCGCCGCGCAGAAGGGTCGGCACCTCTTTGACCAATTCGCGTACGGTCAGATCGGACAATACCCGGGCATCGGTGCCCGGACGGAGAAACTGGCCCCTCTCGATCAGGTCCCGCAGATAGTATGACGCGGGTTCGATATAGTAGCAAAACGTGGAGGTCAATGCCGAAACGATGATCAGGGGCAATATCACATCATACCCACCGGTGATTTCCACCACCAGAAAGATGCCGGTCAACGGCGCCTGCAGCATGCCGCTCAGCAGACCGGCCATTCCCAGCAGGGCGAAACAGCCTTCGTTGCTGAGGATCGCCGTGGGCATGATCCAGCTCAGAAAACGGTGGTAAACCAGGCCCACCAGGCTGCCGATCATCAGACTGGGGGCGAAAATACCGCCCGATCCACCCCAACCCAGAGTCAAGGCCGTGGCCAGCATCTTGGCCGCCATCACCAGGGTGGCCAGCAAGAGTCCCTGGGAAAAAGTGCCCTGGATCATCTGCTGCACCGAGAGGTAGCCCTCACCCAGCACAAACGGCAGATAGATCCCGAGCAGGCCTACGGCCAGCCCGCCGACGGCCGGACGGGCCAATGGCGGGATGGGCGTTCGCATGGCCACTCCATGCATGCCCTTGAGCATTCTTCCCAGCACCACGGACACCACGGTGGCCACTATCACCACACCGAAACTGGCGGCGATATCAGGTAATCCGATGGTATAGTGCTGGCGGGGAAAAACGATCTGATTCCCCTGGAGCAACCGGCTCACTTCGGTCCCCGCCACCGCGGCGATGGCGATGGGAATGATATTGAACGACCGCCATTCACCGAGAATCACTTCGACCGTGAAGACCAGCCCGGTGATCGGCGCATTGAATATGGAAGCGATGGCGCCGGCCGCCCCGCATCCCACCAGCGTGATGCGTTGCCGCTCTTTGAGTGAAAATAATTTGGCGATATTGGAGC
>Ga0209164_1004754_pt1 | contig 11962 bp, 10 predicted proteins | sample MTBNYHSulfiMetaG_FD_187458 | JGI IMG/M metagenome (GOLD analysis project Ga0209164, IMG submission 187458) | Enrichment culture microbial communities from rom New York Harbor, USA that are MTBE-degrading - MTBE-NYH (New York Harbor Sulfidogenic)... | ecosystem: Environmental > Aquatic > Marine >... | reverse complement strand
CCGCAAAGGGAAAAGCAAGAAAAAAATCGACTCTGCTGTCATTTTTTTAGGCCGTTTTTGGGTCGACCGCTAATGGCTCGCCCGGACTCGCGCCAGAGGCGCCCGCGTAAGTCCGACAAGCTGCTAGCCAACTCAAATGACGACAGAAACATCCAGTTGGGAATCGTTATTAGAGCATAATAACCGCCGTGTTTCGATAGCATTAATCCATTTGCCATAAAGCACGCATAAAGATCCTGCTTGTAATCGGAATAATCCCGATTGATAAATGCCTTGAGAGAAGGCACAAAAAACTTGCTCCCCATATATGGGGGATTTGTGACACTGGCGTCATAGGTCCCGCCCAGAATCCTCGCCTGCTGAACAATGGGGGAGATGGCCTCTGCGGTTGCTCTGCCGAACATTTTGCCATGGGCCAGCACATCCTCCACCCGCTCCGCAATCACTGGCAGCTTGGCTCCCAACTCCTCCGGCACCCGAATCAGCGACCCAAACGTCTTCCCATGTTCAAACAACTCCAACAGCTCCCTCAGATCCCCAACCCCCACAGAAACATCTTTTCCCTCATTCGTGTTATTCGTGTGATTCGTGGTTGCTAAAACCTCCAGCGCCTCATCATGCACCACCGGGCTGTTCTGGATAGCCATCACATTCAATCTGATTCCCTTTTCAAAGATCCGCCGGTCATCCGCCCGCGCCTTCATCATCAATGCAAATGCCGCCAACTGGGCCGCCCGATCATCAATATCCAGCCCATACAGATTCTTTTCCAGGATCAACCGGGGAATATCCTTTGCCCTGTACCCCCGTTCCCGATAGATCGCCTTGAACAGTTCATACCCCTCCACCAGGATATGGCCCGACCCGCACGCCACATCCGCCAGGGTCATCTCCTCCGGATTCAGACTCTCCGGCGTCATGGCCCTGATCTGTTCCATCACCTCCGGCGTCTGTTCCCCCGGCTCGATATAATATTCCATCACCTTCTTGAGCGGTGAGTCTGGATAGGTCGCCACCCACTGTCTCCCCACCGTATTCTGCACCATGTATTTCACGATCCAGTTGGGCGTGAACAACTGCGTGGCGGCCGGTATGTCCTCGCTCTTGACCACCTTGCCGATAACCTGATCCTTCTTCTCCGAGATATAAAACTGATAGAGCCACCCAAGGATCTCCACCTCCTGCCACTCCTCCTCAGGGACCTCATTCACCATCCGCCGAATCAGCGAGTCTGAATGAAGCAGGTTCTCTGGCAGCAGCAGCTCCGTGGCATCCCCAATCCGCTCAAACAAAAAGGGCATGGCCTTGTGGAGCGCATTACACTGCCCTTCCAGCAGCATCCGATACAGCTCCTCATCCCGATTCCCCGCCAGCTTCAGCTCAACCACCCGCTCCCGATCCACCCCCGGCAACTCCACATGCTCTGCATACCCCAGAATCTCCGGCAGCCCTTCACCCCGCCCTTTATTCGTGCCATTCGCCCGCCCCGTTGAACCGGGGTCCCCTTTGGGGTGTTCAACTGGGGTGTGATTCGTGGTTGAAAGCACCCGATATCCATGATCCAGATACCCATGCACTTCCATAAACCGTATGGCCGCAAACCTATTGAACCACGTATAGGCCACCGCCTCCATCACCTGCTCAAACCCCTCCCGCTCGATCCGCTCCACCAACCGCTTCCGCTTCTCCACCACATCCCTGGGAAAGTCTTTCCCTGCAATAAGCCCGATGTCCCCCTGCACGACAACCGGTTCGATCCCCTTTTTCGTGAGCCCATACACCGCCGCCCGATCCGTCACCGCCCTGATAAAATCCCGGCGCGCCTTTGGTGCATATGTCTTGAGCCTATTTCTGTTCATTTGTCCCAATCACAAAAAAATTGAAGCCCGATAAAACTATTTCCAATATTTACTCAAAGTCGCGATTGGCCTGAAATTCTATCATCTTCATAGTCTTCCAATATGCCATTATGGCATTGATCAACAGAGCGACGAAGATTACGCCAGTGGTTGCATACCAACTTCGACTCTGCTTAACCGACAGAAAAGAACCAATCACGTGGGCAAGCATAAGGGCAATACAACAGTTCAGGTTTGTATTGAACGCATTCCATCTTCTCATCATCCAGGAATTAACCCCCTTTTCCAAAATACCATGGTCAAAGGTCGCGCTTGCATAAAACGTCTTTTTAAAATTAAATTCTTGTTTTGTTACCTTGTTCCATAGTTTCTTTGCATCTTCCTTCTTGATCCACACTTCATAAGACCAGTGTTTATTGAAGATTTTCAGGAGAAGTTCAATAAGATTAAATAGTGCAATAGGAATGCTACCTATAAGAAAACCCAGGGGAATCGTTGAAGCTCCAAGTCCAACTATACTAAAAAAAACCTTGAGGCTTGGCTGGCTGGTTATTTGCTCAAAGAGATTTCCGCATGAAACATAATCACCCCAAAAAAGGGATGCGTAAAGGAAAAAGGGCGGGATCAAAAACCTAATTTGTCTGCTCTGATCCATAGATATCGGTCCTTCCAGTTTCTAACTGACAAGCTTATTTTCATGTGTTTTAAATTAACAAAGGCGAAACAAGCCTAGTTTTGAAAACCTAATTTTCTTACGAGCCGATAAACCGTCGAACCATTTGTCCTTGGCCAATCCTCACATGGCGGCGTATCTTTCACCTCGGCGCGGCAGATCGCATCGGGTATGCCGGGTCTTAATTTTGGGATCTCAAGATGGGCTTTGTCGAAGTTCGGTAGATGTCTCATGAGTCGCTGTGTACAATCCCTGGAACCAGATACCCCGCTGCCATCCTCAAAATGGAGCAGGAGCCAATACTCAAACTTCGGATTGCTCACCGCGAGAGCGAATCCGGATGTCCGGCACCCGAGACATACGCCAACTAATTGCTCATCAGTCCATTGGTCGCGATCCAGCACAAGCCAGACTTCGTCCTTTTTGCCAAACCCCTTTTCTTTGACGAATTCCTCCGCCCGCTTCATCACCTGAGGAGGGGAGGTGTCGTGTTTTTTTGCAGGCAGGAGTTTGACATGAATTGTTGCTTCAGGGCTATTGAACATGTCGAAATAAATCGGCTCTGTTTGAGCCCCTTCTGTGGCAATGAGGAAGAGTTTTCGATAGGAACGAAAAGGCGCTGGCCTCTTGAATGATCGCCTTTTCTTGGACATCAGGCATTGCCTCCTGCGGCAGTAGCATCTTCTGTCTTGAACGAACCGGAAAGAAGAATGCGGGGAATGCCGCCCAGTCGGCCCTGCAGGTAGCTTTTCCTTATATCTTTGTCATACCGAACCTCTTTGTAATCGCTGAATGACATCAAGGACGAGCAACCCAGGCTGTCGCGCTCGGTCACCCACATCTCATCCCGACGAAAGAGTTTCTGATCCATAAGGAGGACATCGTGGGTCGTCAAGAGGAGTTGCGAGCGGGTATCAGGGGTGCAGCTTTCCAGATAACCGGCCAGCAGCTCCCTGGTCAGCAGTGTATGGAGACTTCGATCGATCTCATCGATGACAAAGACCCGTCCATTACTGCCGGCTGCAAGCTCCAGAAAGGCCGGAATCAGATCGATGGCCCTTTGCGTGCCGTCAGATTCCTGCCTGATGTCGAACCGGATCTCTTTCCCCCCGGCATCCGTGTGAAAACTGATCAATTTTTGGGCCTCCAGCTCTCCGTTTCGCCGTGTGATGACGAACCGTTCATGGGCGGGTTCCACCAACAGGCGGCCCGTGCTGTTTTCGGGAATTTCTTCACGCAACTTTGACTTGAGATTTTCCGGCAGGGCCAGGCTGTCAAATGGAACTTTTTGGGCGCCCAGTCTGGAAATCCCGGTATCGAGATGGTTGAGTGTGAGGTTCATACGGCCATAAAGGGGATGTTTTTCCTGCAAAAAGCGCTCAAAGGGTTCAAACCGGCTATCCGGCGCAATCATGACAAGTTTATCCCGGAACCAGTCATAAATACCTTTGAACCGTTCGACCTTTTGGTGGACGGCGTTGGTGAGAAACAACTGGTTATCGCGGGTCCCCTTAAAAGCAAACTCGAGGAATCTATCCTTTTGCAATTCAGGTGCAAATTGAATCTCTTCCCCATCGCGTCGATAGATCTCTTTCTCAGTCGTCTTCAAAATCTCGAAAAGCCACTCCTCGACGACCCGCTGACGGTTAACACTAAACCCGAACTCATAGCACCGGTCCTCAACGAAAAGCTCAAAAACCAGCCGCGTAGGCTTTTTGGTGAACGACGGATCCAGCCGGAAGGGCTCCACCGGGATCATGGCCTCGGGTTGTGTTCCTTTGACAATCAGGTGACGGGCAAAGCTGAGGGCCTTGAAAAGATTGGTCTTGCCTGAGGCGTTTCCCCCGTAGATAGCGGCAATGGGCAGGAGACGCATCTTGTATTTCTTGATGTGAGGCACTCGGTTAAGGTGTTGCTTTTCCCGGCCCGCGACCATGGAAAACGTCATCCGATCCCGAAACGACAGCCAATTTTCAACCGAAAAGGATATTAACATATTATTTCTCCGATAAAATTTCTCATAAAAACGATATTTATAATCAAAATATCACATCAAAAAAGCACTTTCAAGAGAAATTTTCACGTAAAATATCCTTTTTTATCGCAAATAGCTTGAATATCACCTATGGTTTTGTCCTACTTGATGTGGTGAGTGTCTTTTCCACCTTTCCTGACATCGCATTTTGCGATATCAAAATCAAACTGGTGAGTTTTCCGTCGACAAGCCAGAACTTCAAATGGATCGTGAAATGCCTTGTTGATTCCGGTTACCTGCTTCTTGCAAGGAAGGTTTCGGTCCCGACTCTTGACCAGAATAGAATGTGAAAGCACACCTTAACCCTCTTCCTATTCGTGCAATTCGTGTGATTCGTGGTTTCACTCCCCTCGCCCCATGACATCCGAGGCGAACAACTCCTTCAGGTCCCCCACAATCGCCTCCAAATCAGACAACGCCACGGTTTCCACAGCCAGGCCTTTCTCCTCTGCCTTCTTTCCAAATGCTCTGTCTGCAGCAGAATCCCCCGGAACAATCAACCTTTCGGCCCATTCCTTCTTGGAGTTCCATGCCGTTTGAAAAAGATCCTCGATATCCTTTTCATTGGGCGCTTCATCTACCACCTTTGACAGGACGTGCCCCAGCACATACGCGCTGGCGGCATCCATCAGGACATAGATATCGTAGGGTTCATCGGCTACGAATATAAATTCTTCATTGATCCGAACAGCGATCCACGCCTCATTCACCCTGAACTGATCCGGCATCAGCACAAAAAAAACCTCCTTTTTCCAACCACGAATCAAACGAATAGCACGAATGTTTTCCGAGAGTGATAAACGCCAGGAACAACCTTTCTGCACCCTTCAGCCCTTCCCCCATATACTATCTTACCCTCAACAATCTGCTTTTATTCGCGCAATTCGTGTGATTCGTGGTCACCCTCTTCGAGGTCTATGTCGTTCTCTTTACACCACTGGCTGAGAGCCTCTTTCTCACGCTGGTTCTCAACCTCATACCACTTTTCCAAGAGCCCTCTCCTGCCCAGCAAATCCTTGTAGTGTGAGTAGGCCCCTTCGTGCCGGAAGAACTCTCGAACACGAGCAACATCATCCGGGAGGTATTCCTCCACGAATTCAAAGACCAGGCGCCTTCCCAGGTCAAGGTCATTCTTGTGCGGGATTTCGAGGCACTCGTCCACATTAAGATCATCCACCTCTTCCGTTTCATCGATTCCGCTCATCTCCGAACGGTAATAGATCTCCCCGGTTTCCTTGCATAAGAGAGCCGAGTTCATCAGATACCCTGCCGAGGAAACATACATGAAGGCGCTTTCGATATCTGAAAACAAGAACTTCGCCATTTCCACCTCCCTTTTTGACCACGAATAACTCGAATCTCACGAATGCTTTTTGCTTTAAAAAGGTCTGGAACAACTTTTACACCACCGCAAACTCCTTAACTCGCTTCAAGCCTCTGCTTTTGCCCTTCCTTTTATTCGTGCAATTCGTGTGATTCGTGGTCACTATTCTTAAGTGGGTTCATCGGGAAGTTGCGCACCGTGCCATACCGCAACAACCCAAACCACATCCTGTTGAATTCTGTAAAAGAATCGATACGGCGACACGATGATCTCCCGATAAGGGAGGTCTGGGAACTCAGGGATAACTCTTCCAGATTTCGGGAAGTCTTCCAACCTCCGTATAGCAGTCTCAGCGCGATCACGAAAATGAACTGCCGCAGAAGGCTTATCGCGCCGAATATAGGCCAGTGCGGACAGAAACTGGTCCTTGGCGGAAGGCGTAAAACGGACTTTCAAGACAGCGCCCCCTTGAGGAGTTTATCGGCCTCATCGAGCACAGCTTCAAGGTCATGTCCCTCCCCGACGGCGATCTCTTTCTCTCCTTTTGCCAGCAGGCTCAAGAGTTCCCGCTCGTGTTCAGCACGCTCAAACGACTCGATGCTTTGCATGACCGCAGCGGCCCGGCCCCTCTGTGTAATAATAAAAGGCTCCTTAGAATCCTTTAGCTGTTTCAAGACGTTGGCCGCATCCTGCCGCAGATCGCTCACCGGAATGATATTCAATAATTTTGCCATGGTATGCCTCCTATATGTACCTTCAATCATACTACTAAGCGTATTCTTTTCAAGATTTTTCTGCTTTTATTCGTGTTATTCGTGCAATTCGTGGTTGAAGTCCTTAGCGGATCTGGATGCGCTGTCCGGCCTGTATCGCCTTTGCCAGCCTTTCCCGCAGCTCCTTTAGAAACCTCTCCATATCCTCCTCGGTTTCAAGATACGCGCTGGCAACCAGTTCCGCTGGTTTGAGGATATACCGGGGCTTGACCGTCACCTTGGGCTTTTCAACAGGTGGCTCCTTGGCGGTTTCCTCTTTTACGGGTGGTTTGGAGACAAAGACCTCGATCTTCTCGATCGCCGTGTCGAGCGCCCTGACCGCCTCGTTTTCAGCCTGATTCAAATGGGCGACGCTCTCCTGTCTCATGGCCTGTTCCATTAGTTTCTCCAAAGGCCCCAGACATTGCGCCCGCAGGTTCCCATCTGCAGATACCCCATCCAGCTCCTTCTCGATTTCCTCCATCAAACCGGAAATCCTCGTGGTGACCTTTTTCCGGGCCTGTTCAATCAGCCTCCCATTCACCTGCCCGACCGCCTGAATCAACCCCTCCGCCTCGTAGAGCATCCCATAGGGAGCAGGCGCCTTGAGGATCTCGCCCATGCGTCTCAGGGACGGGGCAGCCTGTTCATCCTGCTCCAGTTCGAGACGATTCAACTGAAACTTCCCATAGGCCGCCCGGAGCTTTTCCCAGGTGGGCCGCTGATTCTGATAAAACTGGGCCAGGTTATTGAATTCGTCGGAGAGATCCAGCAAATCATTTCTGGAATCATTGAATTTCTCGATGAACTTGTAGCTTTCGTCATAGGCCAGGAGCGGCTTGATTACCCCCAGGGCTTCAGTGATTTCGTCTTTTCCGGGATAGTCCCCCGTATCTGCCAGGGGCTTGAAGCCGTTGAGTGCCGCCTCCCAGCCTTGCAGTCTTCCTTTCAAGAAAGCACAGAGGGCATCCTCGTTATCCGGTCCCATTTCCGCAAAGACGTCTTTTCCCAGTTGACGTGCCTGTTGAATGGCCTTCGGGTCGGCGGTCTTGCGTTTGTGGATCGTAATCTTCCGCCATTTCGCAGGGCTCTTGATAGTGTCGTATACCTTGTCCAGGGGGAGGGCGGCCCCTTCCATTCTGAGGCTGATCTCGCCCACGGCCAGCAGGCGGGCCACCAGGAGGATGACCTCCAGATCGGGCCACCCATAGGGTCGAACCGCATATCGTTTCGTGATAACGTCGTAAAGCACCATGGCATGATGCTTCATGGCGCAGAGTTCCATATAGTTGCGGAAATCCTCGATGGCCTGCGGGTTGCTCTCTTCCAGGGTGAGGGCAAGGGTCTGCTGGGAAACATCATTGCTCCGGAGAACCGCCTGGATTTCCTTGAGCGGATCGGGATGGAGATGCTTGAGGTAGCCCATCTTGGAGAAGGAGTTGGCGATCAGGTATTCGAGGGCCTCGTACAGGCAAGCCCCGGGCGCGGCGGCCTTGAGTTTGAGTACCTGTCCCACACCGAACCAGGAGGCCTCAATGAGCATGTCGCCCAAGAGCTGGGTCAACAAGGCCCTGCGCCCACGGTTGTCGTCGGCGTTGTCCCGAAGGATGCGCCTGGCCGAATCGGGGAGGCCGCTGTCGCTTTTGGTTTTGAGGTACTTTTCGGTTTGTGCATAGGTGCGGAGTTCCCGGCCCAGCCTTTCGTTGTCCTCTAACCGAATAAGGACCTGACCGCCTTCATTGTTGCTTTCGAGGACGCATTTGCCGTCATGGTACAAGGTGTATTCATCGGCCAGGGGGGAGAAGACAGAGACGATCAACCCGCCCTCCACACGGCCCCCCACGGGGTGCATATCGCAAATCCGGTTAAAGGCGAAATCCATGTTGTTCCTGGAGTACCGGTGCTTGCGCTGGCCTTTGAGGACATCATCAAAAATAAGTTCACCCAGCAGTCTGGCCTCTTCGGGGCCGCTGATATCGACGTTTTTGACCTCCCGGTTGACGTCCCTTTCTTCGTTGGTAAGGAAGAAATAGTTCTCGCCGCTGCGGTTGATCAAGGTTTCATGTTCAAGCCTTTGCAGGCTTTCTTCAATCCGTCGGCGAAGGACCAGCCGATCCGCATCGATCTCGCTGATGCACAGGGTGACCAGGTTGTCCACGTTGCCCTTGATCTCTTCCACATACCGGATCAGGAAGAGCACCTGCAGCACCTTGGTATCGAAGGGCTCAAGGCTCGGGTTTTCGGCGGCATGGTCGATGGTCCGTTTGACGGTGGTATCCAGGAAGCTCTCGATGGAGGGATAGAAATCATACAGGGGGACCAGAACGCCCACTTCCTTCAGGGCCACGGTCTGGGCCGCGGACTGGAAGGCATCCAGCATGGATCTTTCGCCCTTGGCCAGATGAAGCCCGGTCGCCCCCACCCGGCGGATCACCTCGAAAACTTTCTGTAGAAGACGAAACTGGTATGGGGCAAAGGGGTAGTTGGCGGCGAAATCATCCCCATCCACGTAGGGCTTGAGGGTCATGCCGCAGTCCCTGAAGGTCAGTTGGTGGCGAAGGATGTCTCCCTTTTCAGTGAAAATGGCCTTGAGGTCCCCTACCACCGCGTCTTCTTTTTCAAGCAGCCGTTTCTGGATCACCTCGTCGGCATTGGCGCTGGACAGGGATAACCGGGTCTGAAAACGGCCCTGGATCTTGGAGAAATCATTCTTGGTGGTTGTTCTGAGTTCACCCAGGACCTTATCGATCTCCTCCTGGGATGTGACGATCACCCAGGCCTTCCCCTCACACAAGGTGCCAAGCTCTTCTGCGACTGTCTGAAGATTGAGCATGAGATGACCGTCCGTGCCGATGAACTGGCCGATTTCATCCACCAGGAAGACGAGTCGGTGATCGGGACCTCCGGAATCGAGGTATTCCTTGACCCACCCAGCGACGTTTTCAACGGTGAGGGAAAAGTTGTTTTCCGCGTTATCGATCCACTTTTCCGCGGTTTCCCGGCTCTGCCCCAGGGTCCGCACAAAGGCCTCGATCAGCTGATCCCGGTTGAATTCGTAGGCATCCCGCTCTTTAGTCCATTCGGTCCCGGTGATATCCCGATAGGCTTCATGAAAGGCCTTGAGCTTTCCCTGATTGTCTAAGTAGCGCTCCAGGTGGGCGATGTGCGGATGGTCCCCGTCATACCCCTGCATTTCGTTTAACACCTTCAGGAATACGGCGAGAATGGCGTCCCGACCTGCCCGGCTGTCGGCCTTGCTGTCGATATTGAAGAGGATCACGTCGGTATTGGAGGCCACGGCCCGTTTGATATCTCCGAAGAGCATGGCGTCTTCCACCTTGCCCTCAAAGAAATCCACCGCCCTTTTGCTGTTGCCTTCATAGGCGTGCAGCCGGTTATCCAAAAGATAGGACAGGACTTTCAGAAAATGGGACTTTCCGGAGCCGAAAAAACCGGATATCCACACGCCCATCTTGCCGGTAATGGCGGGATCGTGGGGGTTGTCCACCACGTTCAGGTAGGCGGACAGGAATTTGCGGAGATGCTTGTCCAGTTCCTTGGTGATAACAAATTCGTCCAGTTCCTGCCACACCGAACGCTCATCCAGTTGGTGGGCCTTGACCACGCCGTTGATGGAGCGGAAGATGTCTTTCTTAAACAGGCTTTTGATTTGCATAAGCACCTCGTTTTTAACCACGAATCACACGAATTACACGAATAAAGAAAGGGTTACGGCAAGAAGATGACTTTAGTTTCAAGAGGTTGTGAGGCTTTTTGGCTGCATTCATGCTCGTTACATCGCCTTTTTTTTACTTGTTTTTAAATTCGTGTAATTCGTGTGATTCGTGGTTAAAGTCTGAAGGCTCTGTAATAGTTGTTGCTCTTGATCTTCCCGAACAATCGAAGAGACTGGCCATCGTACCGGCCCGGATAAAACATAACCAGAGGCGTCTGCCCCATGACCGTTTGGAGGTTATTGAGCAGCGTGTGGGACCGAACCAGGGGCCACACACTCCCCACGCCGGAAACAAGCACCAGGTCGTGTTCCTCTGGTCGAACGCTTTCTGCGAATAGCTCTACCAGTTTTTCGGGCTTGAGGGGGCCGTTGAGGGCCTTTTGAAGGGCCAGGTCGCCTTTCTCTTGCTGCATATTGAAAGATTTTTGCAGCAGGTTTCGCTCTTGTAGATAGTCGATGATGAGGTCGAACAGGTTGATGTGTGTGATGCGTATCCCAGGTCTGGTTTTCGGGATGTGGGTCAGCAGGAATCGGATATGTTCGCGGACGCGAAGTTCCGCTTCGGGCGGGTAGTCGAAGATATAAAACGCGATTTCGTTTCCAAGTCCTTTACCGCTCAGGAACTCGGTGGAAGTGACCTTCGGGAGGATTTCGTTTAAACGCTGGGTCAGGGAATCGGTCATGGCGACACCTGGATACACCGGAGAACATAGGATTCGTTGTGCCCCTCCAGGTATTGGAGCACCTGAGAGGCGATATGGACCGTCTGCAGTTTTTTGGACCGGGTGTTTTCGATGTAGCCTGCCTGGGCGAGGATCTGGAAGACGGTTGACCGGAGGCGATTCTTTGTGGATTCCTTCCAGATGGGCATATCCGGGTCCCGTCCCCGGCAGTCATCCAGGTAATCTTCCCAGCATTTATTGGAAAGCGTCTTGCTGTATATCCGGTAATGGTCACGGACAACCAGATCCAGAAAGTCTCCCAGAAGAGGGCTCTGCTTGATGGCCGAGGCCAGGACGGCATGGGTGACTTCCGTCCCTGTGCCATCCCGGACAAGCCGCAAGAGATCCGCGTCCATGGTTTCTAGGCGGCCACGAATCAGCCGGGCAAGGCGTCGTGCGGTCTCAGTTGTCCGGGCCTGGAGCAGGTTCCTATCTACGATAGCCGTTTGCCAGCCTTGTTTGTCCGTGCCACTTAGAAGGAGGTCTGCAATGATCCGGCTCTCTGAGACCTTCAGGGACCCTGCGGTGATGTCGGCTCTGTATCTCATAAATGTTTGGTCATGGAACCAAAAGAAATTCCAAAATGATCCGTTCAATAAGCCGATTATTTTTCGTGACCAGATCGGCCTTATTCTATTTTGTCTGAGCCACAAAATACAAAACCCCGACCTCCGTTTTTCCGGAGCATCGGGGTTCATAGGAGTTTTGGGATCATTTCCATTCCTCTTTCCCTCTTAGGATGCGTAAATAAATAAAGGTATCAAATTGGCTTTGGCGATCTGGGTCGGATAGTGTAGTTCCAGTCGCCGTGGAACTTGTGACGCTCCAGATTCACGAGTTTCATTTCCTCATCCGTCACCT
>Ga0209164_1004750_pt1 | contig 11976 bp, 6 predicted proteins | sample MTBNYHSulfiMetaG_FD_187458 | JGI IMG/M metagenome (GOLD analysis project Ga0209164, IMG submission 187458) | Enrichment culture microbial communities from rom New York Harbor, USA that are MTBE-degrading - MTBE-NYH (New York Harbor Sulfidogenic)... | ecosystem: Environmental > Aquatic > Marine >... | reverse complement strand
TTTATGAGTAGCGAGCGCCAAACTCTCGGGAAGGATGATATTAGTGGTTTCGAGGGCAACACTTCGTTCAATAATATTTTCCAATTCCCTTACATTTCCCGGAAAGTGGTAATTTTGTAAGGTGTCAAGCGCATAGGAGGAGATTTGTTGAATTTCTTTTTCCATCTCCCGGGAATATTTATCCAGGAAGTATTGCGCTAAAAGAGGAATATCCATTTTCCGCTCCCGAAGCGGTGGAATGCGGATCCGAATAACATTTAAACGGTAATAAAGATCTTCGCGAAATTTTCGTTCAATAACAGTTTGTTCCAAGTCCTGATTGGTTGCCGAGATTATTCTTGCATCTACATTTATTTCCTTGGTTTCGCCAATAGGAGTAAAGACTTTATCCTGTACCACACGAAGTAGTTTTACTTGGAGGAGAAGGGGAAGGTCACTGATTTCATCAAGAAAAATAGTGCCGCCCGACGCTGCCTCAAAAAGGCCGATCTTATTAGCTAAGGCGCCGGTAAAAGAACCTTTTTTGTGGCCGAAAAGCTCACTTTCCAGAAGGTTTTCCGGGATCCCACCGCAATTTATGGTTACAAAGGGCTTGTCTTTCCGGTTGCTGTGCTGATGAATTGCCCGAGCAACCAATTCCTTACCCGTCCCACTTTCGCCAATAATAAGGACATTGCTTTTCGCACTGGAGGCTCTGGTGATCAGGGCAAAAATTTTATGCATCTCCGGACTTTTGCTGATGATGTTATCAAACCGCTCTTCTCCCACCAGGGATTTTTCCCTTAGGGTTTCCAATTTAAAATCCCGTTTGGCTAATGCGCTTTGGATAAGAGCTTTTACATCATTCACATCAAAGGGTTTGGAGATGTAATCAAAAGCGCCTTCTTTCATCGCCTCAATTGCTGATTCAAGAGAGCCGTAAGCAGTAATCATAATAACTATGGTATCAGGATGGAGCTTTTTTACTTTCCTCAGAATTGTATAGCCGTCTCCCTGGGGCATTTTGATATCAGCAAGAACAATATCGAATTTCTTTTTTTCACAAAGGGAGATCGCCTCAGCACCATTAGAGGCCAAGGTTACCTCGAATCCTTCTTTTTTCAGGGCAATTTCGAGAAATTCCCTGATACCCTTTTCATCATCAGCAACTAAAATAGAATACATGGCTTTAAATTTAATTTATTTTTTAGTTTAGGAACGTTAATATTGTGATGATAATCCTGAAGATTTTTTATCCTCTTTTTAAAAAGAGTCAGTTGTTTTTTCTGCTGGAATTCGCCTAAGCATTCCTCGATGTTGGTAAGATAAGGGATTGATCGGGAAACTGCAACTCGTCGGATAATGAAACCATCACTCGTGGCATTTTCGTCTTTCTTATCTACCACATTGAGGATAAAAGCGACCCTGCCTTTTTCCATATATTCAATGATGGTGTGTTTTTCTCCCTCGGAGATTCGGGGAATGACCTTTTCAACCTTAATCCCATGTGCAGCAAGAAAAGCTGCCGTTCCCTTAGTGGCCAAAATGGCGGGTTTTATCTTACTGATAATTCGCACTAAAGAGATGAGGTTTTCAATGTGATGGCTATAATCAACACTGATGAATAGCGCCGGAGCAGAGGATTTTTCAATGCGTTGACGCAAGGTTTCTTCTTCAGCAAATAATCCTCGCTGCCGCATCACTGATTCAATAGCATTCACCGCAGCCGCAGCAGCGGATATGGTCGTAAAACAGGGAACTTTATTAATGATTGCTTGTTGCCGGATAATGTAGTTATCGCTATAAGGCCCTTTCCCCTGAGGGGTGTTGATGATCAAGTCAACCTCTAACCGGTGGATGCGATCCACCACTGTTGCTCCTCGACTTTTTTCGTATACTTTGCCGATAACTTCCGAAACCGGAACACCGTGTTTGCGTAAAGCCTTGGTCGTCCCTTCAGTAGCAACAATTCTGAATCCCAGTTCGTGAAGCTTTTTAGCAATAAAAACAATGACCCGTTTGTCTTTATTTTTAACGCTGATAAAAACCGTTCCTCCAAACCTTTTGCCCAACGGAAGCTCCTGGCCGGCACCCATCTGAGCTTTGCTCAAGGCAATCCCAAAGTCATCATCAATCCCCATTACCTCTCCGGTAGACTTCATCTCTGGGCCGAGCACGGAATCAACACCGGGAAATTTGTTAAAAGGAAATACCGACTCCTTGACCGAAACATGATGAACGTCACATTCTTCAGTAATGCCAAGGTCCTTTAGGGAATAGCCCACCATTACTAAAGAAGCTACCTTTGCCCAAGGGATTCCGGTTGCTTTGCTCACAAAAGGAATGGTCCGGGAAGCACGGGGATTTACTTCCAACACATACACCATATCATTTTTTATGGCATACTGAATGTTCATAAGCCCCTTAACGTTGAGGTCTTTTCCCAAGGCATGGGTTTGTTCTTTGAGGATCTTAATCAAATCTTCCGTAATGGTGTAAGGGGGGAGCACACAAGTGCTATCTCCGGAGTGGACGCCGGCCTCTTCAATATGCTCCATGATTCCGGCTATTACCACTCTTTCTCCATCAGCGACAGCATCTACATCTACTTCAATCGCATCCTCTAAGAATTTATCAATCAAAACCGGCCGCTTTAGGGAAACTTTCACTGCCTGATCCATATAAGCATTGAGGGAACCTTCATCATACACGACCTCCATTGACCTCCCGCCAAGGACATACGAAGGTCTTACCACTACCGGGTAACCGATGTCTTTAGCAATTTCTTTTGCTTCACCATAAGAACGGGCGCAACCATTTTTCGGTTGCTCTAAACTTAATTTATGAATGACCGCTTTAAATCGTTCCCGGTCTTCAGCTAAATCGATGCTTTCCGGGTCGGTTCCTAATATGGGCACCCCCTGTTCTTTCAAGGGTAGGGCTAAATTAAGAGGTGTTTGACCGCCGAACTGGACAATCACCCCCATGGGCTTTTCGCGATCGATGATATTTAAAATATCTTCTCGCGTTAAAGGCTCGAAAAAGAGGCGATCTGAGGTATCATAATCAGTAGATACGGTTTCGGGATTACAGTTCACCATGATTACTTCATAGCCCTCTTCTTTTAAGGCTAACGCAGCATGGACACAACAATAGTCAAACTCGATTCCTTGCCCGATGCGATTGGGTCCTCCGCCGAGAATCATGACTTTGGGTTTATCCGATGGCTTGGTTTCATCTTCAGCTTCGTACGTGGAATAATAGTACGGGGTATATGCTTCAAACTCAGCGGAACAGGTATCAACCAGCTTGAACACCGCTTCAATGCCGAGCGATTTTCGAAAAGAGCGAAAGGAGATTTCATCGGTCTGAAAAATTTCCGCCAATTTTATATCACTAAATCCGAACTGTTTTGCTTTGCGAATTTGTTCGGGAGTTACCGATTGGAGAGTTGCTTTAGTGAGTTCTCCTTCTAACTCAATAATTTCTTTTATATTAAATAAAAACCAAGGATCAATCTTTGTTAAATTGTTGATTTCCTCAATCGTCAGCCCCATTCTCAAGGCCTGAGCAATATAAAAGGTCCGTTCCCAGTTCGGCACCTTTAGCTTTTCCAGGATCTTTTTAAGGGATTCCTTGGTCCTTGTTTTTCTGGACTTCTGGGGATCGCTGGTGTGATCTTTTTCAGTTTTTTCCAAGCCCTGATATCCGATTTCTAATGACCGAATAGCTTTTTGAAATGATTCTTTAAAGGTGCGACCAATCGCCATTGCCTCCCCCACAGACTTCATCTGGGTGTTGAGGGTCTGATCGGTTTCCGGAAATTTATCAAACGCCCACCGGGGAATTTTGGTTACCACATAATCAATGACCGGTTCAAAGGAAGCCGTAGTATAACGGGTGATGTCATTGGGAATTTCATCCAAGGTGTAGCCGATTGCCAGCTTAGCGGCGATCTTGGCGATAGGAAATCCCGTGGCCTTGGAAGCTAAGGCAGAGCTTCGGGAGACTCTTGGGTTCATTTCGATTACCAGCATTTTTCCGTTTTCCGGGTTTACCGCAAACTGGATATTTGAACCACCGGTCTCCACGCCAATTTCCCGAATGATGGCAATAGCCGCATTGCGCATCAGTTGATACTCTTTATCCGTTAAGGTTTGAGCGGGAGCTACGGTGATGCTGTCGCCGGTATGGATCCCCATGGGATCAAAGTTCTCAATGGAGCAGATGATGACCACATTGTCGTTTAAATCCCGCATTACCTCGAGTTCATATTCTTTCCACCCGATAACCGATTTCTCTATCAAGACCTGATTAAACTGAGAATCTTTAAAAAAGGGCCTTAAAATTCCCTCCAGTTCAACGCGGGAAAAGGCGATCCCCCCTCCGGTCCCGCCCAAATTAAAGGCCGGCCGGAGAATAACAGGATACCCTAAATGATCCGCCGCGCGCAATGCTTCCCGAAGATTATAAACATATTCTCCTTGGGGCATGGAGAGCCCAATGCGATCCATGCTCTTTTTAAAAAGTTCCCGGTCTTCGGCTTTCATGATGGCGTCTAATTTAGCCCCGATGAGTTCAACATTATATTCCTTGAGTACTCCGCTTCTTCCGAGGGCGATCGTAGCATTAAGTCCAGTCTGCCCACCAATGGTCGGAAGCAAAGCAAGGTAATGAGGCTTTTTATCGGGATTTTCCTGGGCAATGATATCCGCAATCACTCTGGCATTAACCGGCTCAATATAGGTGCTATCCGCCATTTCGGGATCGGTCATGATCGTGGCCGGGTTACTATTGACCAAAATGACGTAGTAGCCTTCTTCTTTTAAGGCTTTACAGGCTTGGGTTCCGGAATAGTCAAACTCACAGGCCTGGCCGATGATAATCGGGCCTGAGCCAATAACCAAAATTTTCTTTATGTCAGTTCGTTTGGGCATGCTTCATCAGCTCACAAAATTGTTTGAAAAGGTAAGAGGCATCATGAGGACCGGGGGCCGCTTCCGGATGGTACTGAACCGAAAAAAGCGGTAGCTGCTTATGCTGAAATCCCTCGAGGGTCTGATCATTAAGGTTGGTATGCGTTAAGAACACATCCCGGGTATCCAGGGTTTCGAGATCAACACAAAATCCGTGGTTTTGGGCGGTGATCGCGACTTTTCCCGTGGCCAGGTCTTTTACTGGCTGGTTACCTCCCCGGTGGCCAAATTTAAGCTTATAGGTTTTGCCACCCAGGGCAAGCCCTAAGAGTTGATGCCCCAGACAGATACCCATTATCGGCAGCTTGCCGATAAGCTTTTTTACATTGTCAATAACATAAGGAATTGCCGCCGGGTCCCCCGGCCCATTGGAAAGGCAGACTCCCTGGGGGCGCAACTCCAAAACTTTTTCCGCGGAGAAAGAAGCCGGTACTACCGCTACCTCACATCTCTCATCAACTAACTGACGGAGGATATTTCTTTTTACTCCGCAATCATAAACGATAACGTTGAACTGATTCCCAATTTGTCTTGACAAGTTGCTACGGTCTTGCGGAAAACTCCACGTTCCTTGTTTCCACGCATAGGGTTGAGAACAGGTAACTTCTTTCACTAAGTCACGACCAACATACTGCGGGGCTTTTTCGAGTTTTTCTCTCAGGCTTTGGGGATCGAGGTCTACGGTGGAAATAATTCCCATTTGAGCTCCAGCATCCCGGATATGTTTTGTAAGCGCCCGGGTATCAATCCCCTGAATTCCCACTACGCTATATTCTTTAAAATATTCATCAAGGGTTTTCCGATTTCTCCAGTTAGAAGGGAACGGGCTTAATTCTCTTACCACAAAACCTTCCACCTGCGGTCTTTCAGATTCGCTATCTTCTTCGTTGATGCCATAGTTGCCGATCAGCGGGTACGTCATGGTAACAATCTGACCTTTATACGAAGGATCAGTGAGAACCTCCTGGTAACCGCTCAAACTGGTGTTAAACACCACTTCTCCTGTCGTTTCTCCTTGGGAGCCAAACGATTCACCCAGAAAAGTTCGCCCATCTTCTAAATAAAGAATTGCTTTGGTTATGGCCATCTTTTACTGAGCCTCCCAAACAACGTTTCCGGCTACAATTGTCATGACTGGTCCACCTTTAAGTTTCCAATGATCAAAAGGGGTATTGCGCGATTTCGATTTAAATGTTTTCGGGTTTACACTACAATACCGTTGCACGTCGAGGACGGTTATATCCGCTTCTTCACCTTCCTGAAGAGCGCCGCCTTTTAACCCTAAAATACGGGCAGGGTTAGTGCTGAGCCGGGCGATTGCCTGATTAATGGTAAGGATATTGCTGTGGACCAGTTCGTTTAAAGTCAAAGAGACTGCGGTTTCTAAACCAACGATGCCGTTAGCGGCCAAAGTATACTCCATGTCTTTCGCCAGACTATCGTGAGGCGCATGGTCGGTGGCGATCGCATCAATGGTCCCATCTCTTAACCCTTCGCGCAAAGCCTCGCGATCCTCTTGTGATCTCAACGGAGGATTTACCTTGGTGTTGGGGTCAAAAGATGTCACTGCTTCATCGGTTAACGTGAAGTGATGGGGGGTTACCTCACAGGTTACTCGAACGCCTTTTGCTTTTGCCCGGCGAATTAAATCTACTGAACCCGCGGTGCTCACATGGGCGATATGGACGCACGAGGAAGTCAGCTCCGCTAAAATCAGATCCCTCGCTACCATCACTTCTTCTGCGGCAGCCGGAATACCAGGAAGGCCTAAGCGGGTAGAGACAAAACCTTCATGCATTGCTCCATACCGAGAGAGGTCTTTATCTTCACAGTGAGAAATTATCGTGAGATTAAAACTCTTAACATACTCTAAAGCTCGGCGCATAATCTCAGCATTTATAACCGGCTCGCCATCATCCGACAGAGCAACGACCCCGGCAGTTTTTAATTCTCCGATATCAGAGAGGTTCTCTCCTTTTAAACCCCGAGTGATTGCCCCGATAGGATAAACCCGGACACAACCTTCCTTAAGAGCTTTATTTATTATATAGCTGGTGACAATTTTATTGTCATTAACAGGATTGGTATTGGGCATGCAGGCAAGCGCGGTAAAACCCCCAACAGCAGCAGCCTGACAACCCGTGGCAATGGTTTCTTTGCCTTCCTGGCCGGGTTCCCGAAGATGGGTATGCATGTCAATGAATCCCGGGGCAATGATTTTTCCGGAAGCATCAATGATTCGAAATTTGCCGATATCTCTTCCTGCTTTTCCCGGATCAATATTCTTGTCGATACGGATAATTTTCCCTTGATTGATAAAAATATCCAGCGTATTGTCGATGTTGTTGGCCGGGTCAATTACTCTTCCGTTCTTAATAAGCAACATTTTTCTGATTTCCTCCGCCCAAAAGATAAAACAAGGCCATGCGCACTATTATTCCATTAGCAACCTGCTTGAGGATGAGAGATTTTTCACCATCAGCTACGTCAGAGGTTATTTCCACCTCCCGGTTTATCGGTCCAGGGTGCATGACCATTGCACCGGGTTTCGCTTTGCTCATCCTCTCCTGATTAATGCCAAAAAACCGACTGTACTCTTTTAAGGAAGGAAACAAATTTTGCTTTTGACGTTCCGTCTGGATCCGAAGACACATGATAACATCAACATCTTTTATCGCTGTATCCACGTCATAAAAGACTTCGATCCCCATCTTTTCTATCTGAGAGGGGATAAGGGTTGGCGGGCCTGCTACTTTTACGTGAGCTCCCAATTTAGTAAGCCCCCAAATATTAGAACGCGCTACCCGACTGTGGCTGATATCGCCAATAATGGCTACTCGCAACCCTTCGATCCTCCCAAAGTTTTCTTTTATCGTGAGAAGGTCTGAAAGGGCCTGGGTCGGGTGTTCATGAGCTCCATCGCCGGCATTTATAACCGCGGCTGAAATATTATTGGCAATGAATTGTGGGGCACCAGAGGCTGAATGACGAATGACCATAATATCCGGCGCCATAGCTTGAAGGTTAAGCACCGTATCCTTGAGGGTCTCCCCTTTGGACATACTGCTGGTTGAAAAATCAAAATTGATAATATCGGCTCCCAGTCTTTTTCCTGCTATTTCAAAAGAAGTCCGGGTACGGGTGCTGGGTTCATGAAAAAGGTTGATGATCAGCTTTCCTTTTAAAGGAGGGGATCCTTTCTTTTTTTGGGGAAAAACTTCTTTCATTGATTTAGCAATGGCTAAAATTAAAGAAGTTTCTTCAGACGTTAATTCTTCTAACCCCAATAAATCTTTGCTTTTAAGTTTCATTTTGTCCGCAAGCAACCCTTAAACTCCCCCTAATAAACGCCAAAAAAAAACCTCCTTACCTTTCAGTAAGAAGGTTGTATCAGACAACGTTTCCTGCAAAATTTCAATATCGTTATCCCTTCTCGGGGATTAAGGTTTTTAGGCTTAGAGTGAACCTGGCTTTAATTTATAAAAATATATCAAAATATTTTGCATTCGTCAAGGATTTCTTTCTAAAATTTTTTGTCTAATGAATGTGTGATTTCAATGACTTGAAAATTTTTTTTAAAATTTCAGAAAATTACCGTTTTTTTCCTTGACTAATGAATTCTATCTCCTACCCGGGTCCACCGATTATAGATAATGGCATCGAGAAGTTTCATGGGGTAGTTCCACGGAAACCGATTATGCTTACTCCCATTAGACCAATAAATGATAAAGGCTTTTCCAATTACTGATTCGAGAGGGACATATCCCCAGAATCTGCTGTCGCGACTCGTATCGCGGTTATCCCCAAGGACAAAGAGGGAGTTTTTAGGAACCGTTATGGGGCCAAAATCGCCTCGTGGGAATTCAATATCTCCAGGGTTATCATCAATATAATGAGCACACGGGTCAGAGTAGAGTTCACCATTGATATACAATTTTTTCCCTTTCATCACGATGGTGTCTCCTTCGACTCCGATCACCCGCTTGATAAAGTCAAGGGTTGTGTCGAGAGGGTAGACAAAAACAACTACATTCCCCCGTGTTGGCTTGTTAAAAGCAAAAACTTTTTTATTGGTAAAAGGTATTCGAATGCCATAAATAAATTTATTTACCAAAATGTGGTCTCCCACCAAAAGGGTTGGGATCATTGAACCTGAAGGGATTTTGAATGGTTCGACAACAAAGGTCCGGATAAAAAGGGCAAGAAGAATAGCAATAACGATGGCTTCAAAATTTTCCTGGAATTTGGTTTTGGTTTTTTTCATAATCAGTCCACGTGCTTTAACGGGTGTTTTTATTTGAGAGGTTAACCCTCAACCCTTGACCGCTTAACTAACTTTTAAAATAGATAAGAACGCTTCTTGAGGAATGGATATTTTGCCTACCTGTTTCATTCTCTTTTTTCCTTCTTTCTGTTTTTCCAGAAGCTTTCTTTTTCGCGTAATATCCCCCCCATAACATTTAGCCGTAACATTTTTTCTCAAAGGAGGAATGGAATCTCGGGCAATTACTTTACTGCCAATAGCAGCCTGAATAATTACCTCAAAGAGGTGGCGGGGGATTATTTTTCTTATTTTTTCAACCAGTCCTTTTCCAATATAATACGCTTTTTCTTTTGGAACGAGGAGAGAAAGAGCGTCAATTTTGGATCCGTTAAGAAGGAGATCCAATTTAACCATGGAAGAATTTCGAAAGTCAAGGAATTCATAATCAAAAGAAGCATAACCCCGGCTCAAAGACTTTAATCGGTCATTAAAATCCCACACCACCTCGTTTAAAGGAATTTCATACTTTAACACTACCTTTTCCGGGGATAAGTATTTGAGGTCGCGTTGCATTCCTCGTTTTTCTTCGCAGAGCTTTAAAATCTCTCCCAGATACCTAACGGGGGTGGGAATCGAGGCAAGGATATAGGGTTCGGCAATATGTGCGATTTCCTGAGGAGGGGGGAGTTGATCAGGGCTTTCAATTTTTACGACGTCTCCTTTTAGGGTCGTTACGTTATAAACCACATTAGGAGCGGTGCTGACGAGGTCAAGATTAAATTCTCGTTCTAATCGTTCTTGGATTATCTCTTTGTGCAAGAGACCCAGAAAACCACAGTGAAATCCAAAACCCAAAGCCACGGAATTTTCAGGTTCAAAGGTAAACGAAGAATCATTGAGTCTCAGCTTTTCCAATGCCTCGCGCAAAGGGTTATATTGTTCCGGGTAGGATGGATAAACCCCACAAAAGACCATCGGTTTTAATTCTTGAAAACCAGGAAAAGGTTTGGTGGTGGGTTGGGACGCGTCGGTAATCGTATCCCCAACTTGGATGTCCCGTAAGTTTTTTATTCCCGCAATAATAAAGCCTACTTCGCCGGTGTTCAATGCTTCTGTATCTTTTGCTGCCGGGGAAAATATTCCTAGATGGTTCACCTCATATTCGTTATTGGAAGCAAAAAGTTTAATGCGCATCCCGGGGAAAATTTTCCCCTCAAAAACCCGGATGAGGACGATAACTCCTTGGTAAGTATCATACCAGGAGTCAAATATTAAAGCCGAAAGAGGATTATCCTTCTTGCCGGAAGGAGCCGGGATCCGCTTGACTATTGCCTCGAGCACGGTGTGAACGTTCGTGCCGGATTTAGCGCTAACCTCCATAATTTCGGCGGAGTCTACCCCCAGAAGTAGTTCAATTTCTTCTTTCACGCGTTGCGGATTAGCCTGAAGAAGATCGATTTTATTAATCACGGGAATGATTTTCAGTTTATTTTCCAAAGCTAAATCAAGGTTAGCAAGGGTTTGAGCTTCAATTCCCTGGGTAGCATCCACGACTAATAATGCTCCCTCACAAGCAGCCAGGCTCCGGGAAACTTCATAGCTGAAATCCATGTGCCCGGGAGTATCAATCAGGTTTAAACGGTAGTTTTTCCCATCCAGAGCCTGATAGGCCAGCGATACGGTTTGGGCTTTTATGGTAATGCCTCTTTCCCTTTCCAGATCCATTTTATCAAGATACTGAGGGGTCATTTCCCGGGCGGAAACAGTGCCGGTCAGCTCCAAAAGACGGTCTGCCAAAGTTGATTTCCCGTGGTCAATATGGGCGATGATGGAAAAGTTGCGGATAATTGTCTGGTCTTTGATTGGTTCCATAAGAATTGGGAAATTAAATCAATTTAAAGGAAATGTCAAAGAGAGGTTATTTTTTTGTGCGTTAAAATTTTTTCTCGGTGATGATTTTGTTTTTTTTCTCAGTATACCACTCATGAACGGTTGCTCCATGGGATTTTAAATTTTTTATTGAATTTGGGACGTTAATGTAGTGATTCAAAAATATCTTTGCTTTATTTGTCATTCCGGGCTTGACCCGGAATCCAGTATTTTTGGGCTGGATTCCCGCCCCGTTCTTGATACGGGGTGGGAATGACGTCCTCGGAATTTATGTAAAAACGTGTTAGAATCACTACACTAACTATGTCGTGGAAGATGTTTTTTCTTGACTTTTTGACCGCTTAGTATTAAAAAAACAAATATTAACCCCAAAAAAGATAAGGGACGGAAAGAAAAAGGGCGTATTTGATGGGAAGAATTTTTATAATTGGTGAGAATAAAAAATAAGGCCATATCGCCGGATATAAAGGTGGTGGGTCTTTTTTGTTTGGGGATTCTTCGCAGTAAAAATTCTCAAGGAGACGCTTTTCAGCGAACATATGCGGAATACTGAAACACTGTACGGACAGGGGTCAACATGATCAAGAAACCAATAAGGCATGACAGCAGCGCGCAAGACGCTTACGGGTTGATACTGGGAGATGTTGCACAGGTTATCGAAACTGCCAGGAGGTCGGCGACACGATCAGTGAACTGTATTATGACGGCGGCTTATTGGCTGATCGGGCGTCGCATCGTAGTATAATGTTTCAGTCCAATTTGGACAAAATAGGGTTTAAAAAGGTGTTGGTTGAGCACTCAAGATAAAAATGGTAAATAGAAAGGAGAGGAGGCATGTATGAGCGTTCAACTGATTCCCGTAAATCA
>Ga0209164_1004743_pt1 | contig 11985 bp, 8 predicted proteins | sample MTBNYHSulfiMetaG_FD_187458 | JGI IMG/M metagenome (GOLD analysis project Ga0209164, IMG submission 187458) | Enrichment culture microbial communities from rom New York Harbor, USA that are MTBE-degrading - MTBE-NYH (New York Harbor Sulfidogenic)... | ecosystem: Environmental > Aquatic > Marine >... | reverse complement strand
GAATCGTATGACTTTGGCGAAACCGTTGATGGGCGTCGGGTCGTGATATCAACGGATGGCGGTCGTATCCGTATTCGGAAAAATAAGCGGGGTCCCAAAACGAAGAAAGGCCGCAATCGATATTCTACCGACTGGCGGGAGCCTAAACTCCTGATTATCTATGTGGTGAATAATGAAGGTCGAATGGAGCGCAAATTCTGCCCGTTCATTGATGGGACCATGAAAGGCCCTGATGCTGTTTTCGGATTATTGCGGTTTTACTTGTCCAAGCTGAAATTGAGTGCGGCCGATCAGATCTTATTTGTTGCAGATGGCGCTCGTTGGATTTGGAGAAGGGTTCCACAGCTTTTGGAAGATTTAGGCGTTCAGCTGAAACGTGCATATGAACTGGTAGATTTCTATCATGCGGTTGAGCACCTGGGTAAAGTGGCAGCATGTCGCAAATCATGGAGTTCGGGCGAAAGAACAAAGTGGGTTAAGAAACACAAAAAGCTTTTGAAAGCGGGGAAGATCCGGCAAGTCACAGACGCAATAAAGGCTTTGTGTAAAGGCAGAAGCAGCAAGGAGTTCCGAAGGGAGCGGGAATACTTTCTAAGAAATCAGGATCGGATGAATTACCATACCATAGAGGGGATGGATTTGCCTATAGGCAGTGGCGCCATGGAAAGCGCCATCAGAAGGGTCGTCAATTTGAGGCTCAAAGGTCCTGCAATTTATTGGAATGTCGGAACCGCCGAGGCGATGCTAACGTTACGGTCTTACTTCAAGGCAGGTCGCTGGAACATGTTGAAAAGTCAAGCTGTTACTCCTACGCTTGATGCGCTCATTTAGAACCTACTTTTTACAGATGCGCCCCAGTTCCTTCTGCGGGGCCTCGATCGGGTTGCAGGAGAATGGGATCTGGTCTGCATGGCGTACAACATCAAGAGGTTGCATGCCTTAAGTTCACCATAATATCAAAGAGCATGGCATATTAAGTAATAATGTGGGGTAAGATTACGACCCCAATCAAGCAGAATGACGCAATAACCGAACCAACGAGCTCTTGGGTGTCACGATCCAACAGCCGGGATTGGCCATACAGAAAAATGCTCCCAGAGTGAACCTCAAATTAGAACGTTAAGACCGACAGACTGCTAGGCGTCTCTTAAAAGAGCGCGTTGTCATCGGTAATTATTTTTAAAAGAATTTAAGTGTGCGAAAATAGTATTAGATGCAAAAATAAATTATTGGGATTTCTTACGAAGAGGGAATTAAAGGTGGTCATAGATGATTGAGCTACTTGTTATTAATGCATTAGTACGCGCTGGTGTGTATTCCATTCTGGCGATCGGATTCTCTCTAGTCTTTAGCGTAGCGAGAATCTTGAATATGGCCCATACTGCATTTTTCATGATGGCTGCTTTTCTCTTGTATTTCGCAATCTCGAAACTAGGTATTCCTTTTTTGCTAGCAACTTTCTCGATAATCATTCTTATGGGCCTTTTTGGGTTGGTGGTATATCGATTGCTTTTTGATAGAGTAAAGGCCCATCAAACAGCCACAATGATGATTTCTTTTTCACTTGCAATCCTTATTCAAGAGGTTGTAAAGGGAATTTATTCTACACAAGTCCATCGTATTCCCCCTTTTATCTCTGGATTTGTACAAATTTTGAATACTAGGGTTTCGTGGCAGAATGTTTTGGTCTTTTGTGTCAGTATTGGGGTCATAATCCTTATTTGGATTTTGCTAAAAAAAACACGATGGGGGAATGTAATTAGAGCTATAGCTGATGATATTGAAATCGCAAATCTTATGGGGATAGATGTAGGTCGCATGTGCTCGATAACCGTCGGCATATCAGCCTCGCTTGCTGCCATTGCGGGTATATTAGTGGGGCCACTATACATGGTGGAGCCTAATATGTGGCTCAGTCCATTTATCATCATTTTGGCGATTTGTGTCCTTGGCGGCATGGGGAGTATTAAAGGGGCCGTCATCGGCAGTCTTATCCTGGCATCAGTAGAGAGTGTTGTTATTTTTCTGGTTCCTGAAGGTGCTTATTTTAAGGATGGTGTTGCTCTATCTGTCATGATATTTATGCTGCTACTGAGGCCTGAAGGCATTTTTGGAATAGTTTTTGAGGAGGAAAGATTACTATAATGACCGACCTCTTTTATTGGATATCTCACTGGCTTAGAGAAGAAATATTGGCAATCCCCGGGAGAGTAATTGCTCTTGTTTTCGCTATAATTTTATTTCTTGTGCCCCATGCTATACCAAATGAATATTTCATAAGTGTGTTAATCCTAGCGACAATTTATAGTATTTATGCTGCCAGTTGGGACTTGTTATCGGGGTATGCGGGGCAAGTAAGTTTCGGGCACAGCGCATTTTTTGGCATTGGCTGTTATTCCGCAGCCCTCCTCAATATTCATTTAAGTTTTTTGCCTCTTTGGATAACAATCCCCTTGGGAGGTATTTCTTCTGTGATGGGTGGGCTAATTCTCTCGATACCGGCCCTCCGACTCAAAGGGATGTATTTCAGCTTGGTTAGTTTAGCTTTCCCTGTCATCCTTAATAATATTGTTATAGGCTTCCCCGATATAACTGGCGGTGAACTTGGTCTGTTCGGCATACGAGGCCTTTCCAAATCACAAGAATATAATTATTACTTAGTGCTTATAGTAGCGTTGGTTTCCATTTTTGTTTTGTGTAAATTTACCAGTATGAAGACTAAATCGGTCAGGATTGCTGTTCTTTTAAGTGCAATTCGAGAGGATGAGATAAGCGCTCGGGCATCTGGAATCAATACCCCCAAATATAAGATTTTAGCTTTTTCAATGAGTGCATTTTTTGCTGGGATTGCGGGTGGTTTGTATGTGCACATTATAAAGATTGCAGGTCCATCAACCCTGAGCATAATGTTTTCATTCGATGTAGTACTATGGAGCATATTTGGTGGACTTACGACTATTTATGGGCCGGTGACAGGGGTCTTCATGCTTTATCCACTGACAGAGTTAATCCGTATCTTTCCTTTTGGAGATGAAATCAGATTTATTCTTTTTTCGCTTATTCTGATATTTACGCTCCTATTTATGCCCAACGGACTTACTGTATGGGTAAGGGATCAACTTGAGGTGGATTGTCCAAGATGTAAAAATATTAATATATTTCTTCGAAAAACTTGCAGGATCTGTGGCGCCGATCTTCATATACCACAATGAGATTTCAGTGCCAGTTTGTTCAGTGTTCAGAATGAATAGTAACAAAGGGTATTAAACTCCAGGGCAAGCCCTGGATCCGATTTAAGCTGAATAACCCCGTCGCAAGCGGACGTGGTATTAAAAAGCATAATCATAAGGATGGAAATTATGAAAGCAAACTTTGATTACGAACAAAAGCCCTGGCTAGATTCTTATCTTCCGGGAGTTCCTGGGGAGATTGAGATACCTGAAATGTCCCTCTGTGAGGCTTTTGATAGAGCGACAGATAAATGGAAAGAAAAGACTGCATTAGTTTTTTATGGAAATAGAATAAGTTTTGGAAAATTAAGAGAGAGCGTTGACAGATTTGCAACTGCACTAATCCACATCGGTATTAAAAAAGGCGATGTGGTAGCATTGCTACTTCTTAACTCGCCGGAACATATCATAGCATTCTACGGGATAATTAAGGTAGGAGCGATATTAACGCCTATTAGTCCGATTTATGTGTCTAAAGAGATTAAGTACCAAATTGAGGATAGCGGCGCCGAAACGATTGTGTGTCAAGACATGCTATGGGAGGAGGTCAAAAAAACCGGGGTGCAGATGAAAAATGTGATTTTAACAAATATAGGGGATTCTCTTCCGCGTATAAAGAAATTTATGGGAAAAAGTATACTTAAGAATATATATCAAAGAATGTCTCTTCCACCACAAGGCATTTTGGAGGAGAAAGGCTTTTATAGCATGAAGGAATTGATCAAGAAATTTTCACCCGATTTGCCCCAGGTTGAAATTGATGTCAAGGCAGATCCTATGCAGATTCCTTACACAGGAGGAACTACAGGTCCAGCAAAAGGTGTTATTTTGACCCATTATAATCTCATTTCAGGTTTGTTCATTGAAAAGGCATTTATCCCGGCCTGCAAAGATGGTGTGGAAACCATCGTCAGTTATATGCCCTTTTATCACGCCGCTGGTCAAAATCTCGGAATTATTAAAGCAGTATTGCGGGGCTGGCTTCAAGCGATTCTTACTACTCCTGATCCTGATGATATCATTAATGCTATTAGGAGATATAAAGTGACCCAGTTTATAGGGGCTCCAGCGCTATTCGAGATGTTGAGCGAGTGGGGAAAAACAAATAGGGTAAACTGGAAAAGAATCAAAATTATAATAGCTGGCGCTGATGCCCTTTATGAATCCACCCTTGAAAAATGGAAGCGACGGACCGGCACGGTGATTCATGACTGTTGGGGAATGACCGAAACGGGTGCTATGGGTATTTGGACACCAATGGGTAGGCACAAGACTGGATCAATCGGGGTGCCCATGCCAAATTGCATGGCGGCTATCGCTGATCCTGATCAGGATGAGTTACTTCCAGCAGATGAACTAGGGGAATTGATATTTAAGGGCCCCACTTGTACGGTAGGATACTGGAATAAGCCTGCGGCAACAAGGGATTGTCAGGCTAGAATAAATAATGAAGTTTGGTTACGAACTGGTGATCTCGCAAAGATGGATAAAGATGGATATGTTTACATTTACGATAGGAAGCGGGATCTCATAAAATACAAAGGCCTCCGAGTTTATGCTCGCGAGGTGGAAGAAGTCTTGAACACCCATCCTAAAATTAAAGAGGCAGGGGTCGTAGGAGTCCCTGATGTTAAAGTCGGAGAGAATGTTAAGACTTACGTGGTTTTAGAGAGCGATTCGCGGGGAAAGCTATCTGAAAAAGACATTGTGAACTTTTGTACAGATAAATTAGCGCATTATAAGATTCCTAAGATTATAGAGTTTGTTGGAGAGATTCCCAAAACCGATATGGGGAAAGTCTCGCGGAGGGAACTAAGAGAACAAGAGCAGGAGTTTTGAAATGGCAGCACACCTTCTGGAAATTCAAGGTTTGACTAAGGCATTTATTGGGGTGAGGGCTGTTGATAATGTTAGCTTTCATGTCGATGAAGACGAGATGGTAGGCTTAATAGGTCCTAATGGAGCAGGAAAGACTACTCTTATGCATCTCATATGCGGTATTTTGAAACCGACTTCCGGAAGTGTGATATTCAAAGGGGAAGATATTACAGGAAAGAAAGTCTGGGACATTGTAACTAAAGGAATATCTGCAACATTTCAGGTGGTAAGGCCCTTTCGTAAATTACCAGTCTTTGCTAATGTCATGGTGCCTTGCCTGAGTGAAAGGTCAAGGCGGAGGAAAGGGGAATGGGTCAAATCACTAGAGCAGCGAACCCAGGATTCATTGGAGTTTTGTGGTATTGGCGATCGAGCACTCGAATTTGCCTCGACTCTATCTCATGGCGACCTAAAGCGCTTGGAGTTGGCACGGGCAATCGCCAATGAGCCCGAGTTACTCCTTCTTGATGAGCCTTTTGGAGGGTTAAATGCACCTGAAACATCCCTTATTTCAAAATCTCTAAAGAGATTACATGCAGGAGGCCGCTTTGGGAGATTGCATAGGGAGGGCCCATCCATGCTTATTGTAGAACACAAACTATCCGATCTGATGAAAATTTTGGACAGAGTGGTCGTGCTCAATTTTGGCCATTTATTAGCTGAGGGCTCGCCTAAGGAAATAATGAATAACGAAGAAGTCATCAAAGCTTACATCGGCAAGAAGGGGGTGAGCTAGTTTGTATCTTGAAGTTAATAATTTGAGTGTCTTGTTTGATACTGCTTTGATCTTGGACAAAGTGAGTTTGCGGTTGGATGTTGGAGAACTCGTTAGTATAGTCGGTGCAAATGGTGCTGGGAAGTCTACGTTGCTTCGTGCTATGGCCGGGCTTATAAAATGGGAAAAGGATACCTTAAAAGGAACAAAACTTGGAAGGATAACCCTTCAAGGTAGTATAATATTTGAGGAGGAGGAAATAATCAAGTTGCCTGCTCACGAGATAGCCAGGAGAGGACTTGTCCTTTGTCCGGAGAGAGGAAGACCATTCCGGGAGATGACGGTTTTAGAGAATTTACGAGTTGGGGGGAGTACCATTAAGGACAAAACACTTTTAAAGGAAAAGTTGCAGAATGTTTATGATTTATTCCCCATATTACAAAAGAGATATAAGCAGAGAGCAGGAACATTATCCGGCGGAGAACGCACGATGCTGGCTGTCGGTAGGGGACTGATGTCACAGGCAAAAATTCTGCTAATCGATGAGCCTTCAGTCGGACTATCCCCAATAGCAAAAGACGATTTATTTGATAAAATAAGGGAAATTCATCACGGTTTAGGAGCTAGCATGCTTATAACTGAGCAGGATATTACTTATGCCTTTGATTTATCGTCTAGAAACTATGTTCTTTCAAACGGAAGAATTATTGCTGAAGGAACTGCATCAGAAATTGGTAAGGATGAAATTATCAAGACCTATTTGGGTTTATAAAGTTTTTGCTTATATCTTACTTTGACTTCGTAACTTTAGCCACCATGGTATTTGCCCTCTATTCTAACCTTCTTTCTTGGCATCGAGCATGAGATTCGATGGCTTTTTGGCGCTGGCGGTGACGTTGCTCCAGTTGGAATATAACTTCTTCTTCAGTTACATCGCGGCGAGGAAGAAAATGAGCGAGCAGATTTTCAATGTCTGCGCATGATAAAAGCGGATAGGCATCCTTATGATGGAGCTTCTCAGAAAGCAAGCTCCGCGAGAATACGGTTGGGAAAGAAGGTTCCATGCCTATCCGGTTAACTCCCAAAGCATAGGCTCTATTATTCTTGGCGAATTCCAAGGTGAAAGACAGACAGTCTCGGAGTTACCTCCGTTATGAAAACGGCCCCAGAGCCAGTAAAAAAGGGCATCTCCCTTGCTCCGCTTGATCGTCATCAGCCGTTCAGCAGATGTCCTACACTAACGGCCGCCGCGAAGAGCTCGTTTTGGGTGACAAGCGGATAGGCATGGAAGGTTCTTGTGTGAGAATGTCAAGGCTTGATAGTTTCGTATAAAGTCAGCCGGAAAATTCTCAACCACAATTTGTACCGGCACACGGTAAATTCAATTTGACACAAGGAGAAGAAAATATGAGAGTCGAGAGGATTGATCACATCCACATCGCAGCTAGAGATCTAAAGAAGGCAGTTGAATTTTTCGAAGACATTTTCAATACAAAGTTTTCCGATCCTATAGTCCTGGAGAAGGAACAAATTACGGGAAGAATCGATCCATATGGATTGGAGTTGATTGAACCAAACTCTCCTGATAGCTTTATGGCCAAGTTCATCGAGCGAAGAGGTGAAGGGCTACAGGCAATCTCTTTTAAGGTATCAGACATTGAGGAAGCCACCAAGGAGCTTCAGGCAAAAGGGCTTAGGCTAGTGGGTACGCTTGAGAAAAACGGCATAAAGGAGGCACAGTTCCATCCTAAAGACTCTTTCGGCGTAATGATAGAACTCTGTGAGTATTGCGAAACCCACGGTGCGGCTGCTGCTGCACTCGGTAAACTTTAGGGGCGTAATTCGGCAAGGAACAAGCATCCGAGATGTATGTCATTTATTAACCCTACAACGATACTTAACTAATCTTATTGATTGACTCTCCACCTACAGCGTAATATAATCTGCCAACCTTAAACGAAAGGAGGCAGGGGTGCACGCACCATATTACGTCATAAAATCCATTGTGATAAGGGTTCCTAATATTTTTATCTTGACAATATATGACAAAAATAGTAATTATTGTCATATATGGAAACAAGAAACGTCCCATCCGCAATAATATCGGCAGTTCGAGTTGGCGTAGGGGAGCAACTCAAAGCCCTCGCAAGATACCCTTTTGACGGTGCAAAGGTACAGTATGTTGAAAAGCAATTTTTTGAGACGCTCGGCAAATCAGGTGCCTCCGGGCTCAGTATGTTGTTCACCCAGAACGACGAACAGGCTAAGGCTATTATCCATGACGGCCAAAAACACTATCGTAAATTTCTATCGCTGGGCAAATACTTAACCCTCTTGGGGGAAATCTCTCTAGAACGGGGCATTTATCAAAGCAACAAAGCAAATCGCAGCATCTGTCCCCTCGAGGTAAAACTCAAGTTCATAAATGATTATGTAAGCTTCGCTGCTGCTGAATATATCTGTTACAGCTTGGCCTCCATGACCCTCAGGGAATTTGTCAGACATTGTGAAAAATGGACGCTGATGAAACCCTCTGAAGGAACTGTGAAAAGGGTTCTCGAATACGTTGGCGATTTTTTAGAAACAAGTGGGTTTCTTGACACGATTCAATCTCAGCAAACAGTTTCTGAAGAGGCCGTAACTTTGGCTATGAGTATGGATTCCACATCTGTTGCCATCAGAAAAGAGGGTTGGAAACAGGCCACAGCAGCCACAGTAACCACAGTAACCACATACGATGCCGACGGTAACAGACTGAGCACTGTATATATCGGCCGGATGCCAGAGGAAAGGAAAATCCAAGCCAAACGCCTTCTCGAAAAAGAGGTCGAGGCCATAACCCAAAAACACAAATTTAGGCATACTGTGTGTATTGCGGACGGAGCGCGTGATTTATGGATATTCTTTCGCAAAAAATTTCCTGATGCTATTCATGTAGTGGATTTTTTTCATGTCTGTGAGCACCTTTCAAAACTGTCCGGTCTACTGTTTTGGGATGAAGCGGATGCGAAGATCTGGTACAAAAAGCAAAGGACTATTTTAAAAGAAGATCCCCATGGCGCCTCCAAGGTGATTCGAGCTGTACGATATAGACGGAGCAAACTCAAAGAGAACCCAGAGATTGAAACTGAACTCAAGTACCTCCAGCGCAACAGAAGACGCATGAATTATTTCGAGCTTCGTCAGAAAAATCTTCCGATAGGAAGTGGCATCGTTGAAGCTGCCTGCAAGAATCTTATTGGCGCTCGGTTAAAAAAGTCAGGCATGCGATGGACTATGGATGGCGGTCAAACTGTCCTTACGCTTCGCTCTCTCGTGCTGAGCAATCGTTGGGAACATTTCTGGTCTTTTTTCCTTGACCGTCATTTCCCCGAAGTCGGAACGTAATATCAGGCGTACACCCGGAGGCAGAATATGTTACCCGAGATTCGCAGTGATTAGCACCTTTTTTCGGTTCCAAAGTTTGACATTAACAACGAGGATATCCAAGAATTTGACAATGAATTAAGAGCGTTCCATGAGAATTTTAGAGACTGCTTCGCCAGAAGCGAATCCAGAGAACATTTTTACAACTATATGGCCGGACAATTTAGCACATTAGAGCGAAAGTCTATCGAACCCATTGCACTAGCTATAGAAAACGGCAATATACGGGCTATGCAGCATTTCGTGCTATAGGGCCTCGTAAGACAGGCTTGCGGTATTTGGTGATCCATACCAAATGGTATTTCAGGTCATATACAGCATAGCTTGAGCGGCGGTAGTACTCCATACCGCAAGCCTACTAAAGTCTTCGCCTGAAGGCGAGGGTTTTTCTCCCATTCCCCGAGGGGGACAATAAACTTAGATAAGGAGGTGAAAAGCGAATGAATATATTGAGGATATAGATAAAGTTAAAGATGTAGAAAAAGAAATGAACTCCCAAACAAAATAAAGGAGAGGAAAAATGGATTTAACTTTAGAACTTACACCGGAACAAAAAAAATTGAAGGAAACTGCTCGTGAGTTGGGTGAACAATTTCTTGTAAATGCCGACGAATGGGATGCCAAAGATCTGGCACCGATAAAAACAATGACCAAAAAGGCCCACGAGAAAGGGTTGACAGGCATTACCATGCCCAAAGAATATGGGGGCAATGATCTAACTGTATTGGAATATGTGTTAGTTGTTGAAGAACTTGTACGTGCAGCCAAATGGATTACAGCTGGAGAGGTCCTGTTTCGTACTTCTGGTCCTGGGCCTAGCGTTTGCTTGCTTTCTGATAATGAAACAGCGAAGGAAAAGTTCCTACGTGGCATTATTGACGGTACAAGCGGAGCAGCCATAACAATGACTGAACCAAAGTACGGTTCTGCTATTACCGATCTGGAAACTTCGGCTGTTTTAGATGGAGACCACTATATTGTTAATGGGAAAAAGCGCTTCATTACCGGGGCTGTTGAGGACGAACTATACAGCACGTTCGTTAGATTCGGAGATACCCCAGGAGCAAAAGGCATTGGTGCGCTTATGATTGAGAGAGGTAATCCTGGAGTGTCTGTAGATCGCGGTCCTGAATATATTGGCGCTCGTGGAATGCCTCATGGTGAGCTGACTTTCGAAAACGCAAAAGTGCCTAAAGAAAATTTATTAATCAAAGAAGGACAGTTCAGCAGGCTTATGACTGCCTTTAATATGGAAAGGATGCACAATGCGACCTGTGCTCTTGCGCTGTCGGAAGCTGCCTTTGATGAGGCAAAAAAGTACTGCTCTAACCGAAAACAGTTTGGTACCGCAGTAATTAATTTCCAGGCTATGCAGCACTGGCTGGCAGAAATGTGGATAGAGATAGAAGCTCAGCGGCTTTTGACTTATCATGCTGCCGCCACATCCAATGACGGAAAATATCCCAAAGGTCTGGAGGTATCGATCGCTAAAGCCCATGGGGTGGAAGTGGCGCCAAAGATATGCCAGAGGGCTTTGCAGATGCACGGGGGAGATGGATACACAACGGTGTATCCTGTTCAGCGTCTATGGCGTGATTCCTTGGTGCTGCCACTGGGAGGAGGCACGATTCAAGTTCTGAAAAATTCTATTGCCCAGTGGATTATACCCGAGCAAAAACTTACGCGACGAAGGGGAGGAGAGAAATAATCAGTAGCCTTTACCCCTAGTACCCCACATGCCTATCCGGTTAACACAGGCTCGTCAGATTCCGCACGATTCGTATTTGCCTACGCGCCTTCGTAAACGTAAAAGGCTCTGTAGGGAAGCGACTCTATGGGGCGGCACGGGCCACCGGATACGCCCAAGATGGCCGGAGCAGATCGTCTCATCATGGAAAAATGCTGAGTGTCAAACTGCGTCCGAGGATAATCTGACACGCGCAGGATCACGCGCCAAAGCACCAACCTGTGCCAACCGGATATAGGCATGGTACCTCAGATCAAATCTGACAGTTAGTGGTTGCAAAAGTTGTAGTCACGGCTATCCTTGCTGAGGGTAACCAAACAACCTTTGAGAAAGGAGAGGGTTCCGTGCGCATGGCTGGGGCACGAGATGGAGACCTTTAAAAAACGTCTTAAGGCTTTGGAGGATCATATGGCCGCCACAGGTACGGGGCTGACTAATCCCAGCTTAAAGCCATGGAAAAAACCAAGGAGGAAAAACCAGCCTGATGTGAGATGGAAACGGAGCGCGTTGGCTACCGTGGTTCCCAGGACAGCTTCTATGTGGGTATCCTGAAGGGCGTGGGCGGAATCTACCAGCAGACCTTCATTGAGGGGCTTGGCAAATGCTAATTACTCTCGTTAAACCACCAGCTCCGCTGGTGCGAACCTAATAGGCTTTGCCGGTCAGACGAGATATACCTTCTTCTTGAGGGTCCCTGCTTTTGGGGTAGTCTCAAGAAGGAGGTATTGATGGAAGATTACCAAAGTTAATCACATGTAAAGTGGGAATGCAAGTACCACATCGTCTGGAGCCCAAAATATCGCCAAAAAAAGCTATATGGAGAATTGCGGCGTCGTTTTGGGGAGGTGGCGCATGATTTGTGTCGACAAAAAGGCGTTGGGCTTATTGAAGGCCATGCCAAACCAGATCATGTACATCTATGCTTGAGTATCCCTCCCAAGTATAGTGTTTCCACGATAGTGGGATTTTTGAAAGGCAAAAGTGCCATA
>Ga0209164_1004741_pt1 | contig 11990 bp, 3 predicted proteins | sample MTBNYHSulfiMetaG_FD_187458 | JGI IMG/M metagenome (GOLD analysis project Ga0209164, IMG submission 187458) | Enrichment culture microbial communities from rom New York Harbor, USA that are MTBE-degrading - MTBE-NYH (New York Harbor Sulfidogenic)... | ecosystem: Environmental > Aquatic > Marine >... | reverse complement strand
GATCCTTCCATCCTCTTTGGTGCGAAGCAGTTCATGGATCAGGACGGGAATGTTTCCTTCGGATCTTTGCACCATATCCTTCAACCACCCACTCCGGATTTCATAATCCACGGGACGGCGATTGTCGGGATCCACAAGACTCAGGTCCCACAACTCGCTTCCTTGGTAGAAATCCGGAACACCCGGCAAGGTGATCTTGATAAGCGTCTGGGACACACCGGTATACACCGCGCAATGGGCCACCCTCTTCTGAAAAGGCAGGAATGCCTGCAAAAAGGGATTACCGGGTGCCAGGAGGTCCTCCACAAAAGACAGGTACGCGGTCTCATAGTCTTCATCCGGCTTCAACCACGCCGTGTGCACCTTGGCCTCCCTCACGGCCTTGATGACATAGGCTTTGATCCTGCTCACGAACTCGGGAAAAGCCTCTTCCTCAAAGGGCAAAACGCTCAGGAGGGTCTGATAAAGAAAATACTCGTCGTTCCTGTCCGGAACATTTAGGCCTCTCACATTTTTCTTCTTTGTTTTGTTGATCCGGCTCCAGGCCTTGACCTGGCGTTCCCATTCCTCAGGGACCTCCGAAAGGGCGTTCAGCCTGGCCCGCGTGTCCTCCCCCCTCTTTGTGTCGTGGGTGGACGTCGCGCTGAGCCCGTGGGGCCGGCGCTTCATGCGCCTCGCATTCCAATCATGGAACTGATCCATGGACAGGCCGAAGTGCCGGGGATTTCCGCCCACCTCGTTCAGGGAAAGGAGCCTGTTGTAGACATAAAGCGCCGTGTCTTCAACCCCCTTGGCCATGAGGGGGCCCGTGAACTGCTGGAACCTCATAACAAAAGCCAGCCGCTGGGCTTTTTCTTCTTCGGAGAGATCCCCCACGAATCGTAGAAGAAGAAATCGCTCCACAAAATCCAGTTCATGGCCGAGCTCGGGATTTCTCTTTCGGGCTTGGTCGACGGCTTCCCCAATGTAGGCCCGATCTTCTTTTTTCACGGTTTCGGCGCGTACATAGGTGCGGTACACGAGGAAGCAAGCCATGACCTCGGTAAGGGCCCGCTTCAGGCCGTAAAGGGTGATGTCGCTGCCGTAAAGGTCCTGGCTGGAGATGGTCTTGAGCTGACGGGCAAGGTTGTCGATGTCTCCTGTCATGTGTTTTTCCAGGATCAACCGCTTCTTTTCAAAGACCAGCTCATCGAATTCATGCTTAAGCCTTGTGAATGCGGCATACCCTCTTGAAAACGCCTTTACAGATTTTTTGTCGCAGAAGACGCCGCTGAGCGCATCCAGAAACTCGTAACCGGTGGTGCCCTCCACAGGCCAGTCAAGAGGAAGCTCTTCCCCGGTCTCCAGGATTTTTTCCACAACCGTGTAAAGGCCTTTGCCTGCTTCCCTCAAGCGCTCCAGGTAAAGCTTGGGATCATGAAGACCGTCAATATGGTCCACGCGAAGGCCCGTGATCTTGCCCTCTTCCGCCAGCTTGAAGATGAGCCTGTGAACCCTGTGAAAAACCTCTTCTCTTTCCACCTTCAGGGAAATGAGATCGTTGATGCTGAAGAACCTTCGATAGTTGATCTCCTCTGTGGCCACCTTCCAGAAGCTGAGTCGAAACATCTGCTCCGAGAGAAGCGGGTCAAGGCGCCTCGCCCTATCGCCGGGATCCTGAGGGTCGATGTATGTTTTCAGGTTCTCATCGATAAACGCACGAATGTCCGCGCACCCGGTGTAAATCTCCCACAGGGTGTTCTTGATAAAGGAGACCTGTTCATAGCCGTCCTCTTCGCCTTCCTGGGAGGACAGGGTTTTCAACACGTAGAGGATGCCCAGGAGCTTGATGAAATCAGGATGATTTCTCCCCAAGCGCTTCTTCAACCTTTCCAGCCCATGGGTCAGGATATGCGCATAGGATTCGATCTTCAAAGGAAAGGAAAGGTCATAATAAGCGATTCTGAAGCCCTTTTGGTCGTAAAGGATGCGGATCTCCCCTTGTTCCAGGGATTCGCCGTAGAACCTTCCAAGAAATGGAGCCAGGAGCCGCCCTTTCATGGCCGTGTCGGGATGATCCCACAACACATCAAAGTATTCGAAATAAGGGGATCGGTTTCCGTTTTCCAGCACATCGGCCAGCATCTCGTTCTGCGCATCAAAGGCCATGTGATTGGGGACGATATCCTGGAGCCAGCCCATGGCGTGCTTCTTGATCTCCTGCGCGAGCGCTTCAAAATCCTCAGGGTCTCCCAGCTCAGGGTTCAGTTCTCCGGGATTGACCACATCATAACCGTGAAGGCTTCCTTGTCGTGCCTTGAAAATGGGCGAAGCATAGACATCCGAGATGCCTAATTCCGACAGGTAGGGGAGGATTTTCCTGAGATCCGCGAATCCAAAACCCCTGTGGAGCTGCACCCGATATGTGGCAATAGGAATCCGCACTTATTCCACCTTGACCGTGAGTTTTTCACCCAATGCCTTGAACACCTTCACCCATTCCCGCGTCTTCTTGTCTTTCCTGCTTTTGTCCTTAAAGCCGGAATAGGCCCTTTGAAGGAGGCCGTAGTAAATATTCTGAACCTTTCGGAGATTCACCTCAAAGGGCAGCGTTTGCATAAGACTCACGACCGACTCAAGCTCCTGGAGAAGGGCCAGGCTCTTGGGTTGGGAGGCGAGGGCCTCGGCCATAGACTCGGCCCTTCGCCTGATCGCCATTTCCAGGCCCGCCGCATCCAGGGATACGCCCTCCAGTTCGGCTGCATTCAGGAACATCCTTATCGTCTCCGGCCTCCAGACCTCCTCTTCAAAGGCTTTTCGCATACTCGCATTGAGCACGTGTTCAGCGGCCGTCCTCATGGCGCCGGGCGCAGGAATGTTGAGGTCCTTCAAGAAACGCAAAAGGGGGGCATTGCGTTCGTAAACCTGCCGGTAGACCGACACGGCATCCGCCAGGGTCGATTCCAGGATGATGTCCAGAATTTTTCTTTGCTCATCCCTGAAAAGACTCCGCAAGGAGTACATAGACGCCCCGAAGTGTTTTTCCAGGAGTTGGAAGGTCTCGGGAAACGCCCCATGCCCGAACATGTGGAGGACCTCATGGACCGTCGCCTCATCGGGTTCGCTCTCCGAGCATTCCCTGACGCACCCGCTCAGGCTGTGATCGCCCCAGTGAAGGACCCCGAAGCAGAGCCGGCTCCTTTCTCCCGTAATGTCCGAGGTGACCTTGACCCGGCCCAGGGCCAACTTGACTTTTCCCGCCTCGGCCCGCAGATACATTTCCTGCTCCGCAGTGAAGCAGGATATGCCGGCTTTCTCCGAGTATTCCTCGAAAAGGGAACTCATGGCGTAGTGGGCCCCCACCTTGATCAGGTCCACGGCGGCCGGTTTCACAAATCTCTCAAAGAGCTGCTTCCCGTCCCTGTGTTCGGGAATATTGCTTTTCGCCTTGCCCAAGCGTTCCAGGAAACGGGCCGCCACACCGTTTCCGAATATCTCCTCGCCGAGCTGGAGCGCCCGCCCGGCATACTGAATCACCTGGATCGTTTCGATACCTGAAAGCTCATCAAAAAACCATCCGCAACTCGTATACATAAGCATAAGATGGCGCTGCATTTCAAGAAGCTTCAAGCCCGTCACCTTCTCGTCATCGTTCAACGGGCGCGTGGCATGGTCATTGAAAAAGCGCGCACCATTCTCCGGTGACCGGTCCAGAATGATCCTGATATAATCATCCCTGGCCGCCCAGGGATCCTTCATCAAGCCCTTCGCCTTTTCCTCAAAGGCCGGTGCCAGGGTGTCTCGGAGCCAGTCCAGAGCCTCCCTGAGCGGCGCCCGCCAGCCCTGGTTCCATCCCCCGTGCCCGCCTGAATTGCAACCGCAGTCCGACCGCCACCGTTCCACACCGTGGACGCAGCTCCAGGAAGAGTTTTCAAAGATCTCCACTTCATGCGTGGGGGGGTGTTTTTCAAGGTATTCGGCATAATTGGTCAGCTTGGCCACTTTCCGGGATTCGATGACGTGAAGCGCATAGGCCAAAGCCATATCCCCGAAACGGTGGTGGTGTCCATAGGTCTCCCCGTCCGTTGCGATGTGCACGAGCTGCGGCCGTTCGCGGCCGTCGTCAAAGGCGCCCAGGAGGCGTTGGACCAACGACTCCCCCCGGCTCAAGAGGCCTTCGAAAGCCACCGCCTTTGAGACCGGTCCGTCGTAAAAGAAAAGGATGATCTTCCGGCCTGAAGGGAGCACTTGGACGTAAGGCATGGTGGGGTCGATCCTTTCCCCGCTCACGTTGATCCATCGCTCCTCGCCGATCCGTCGGACCTGTTTGGCCTGCCTGGGCGCAAGGATGGTAAAGCCGATGTCATGGTCGCAGAGAATTTCAAGCGTCTCCAGGTCCACGGCCGTTTCAGGGAGCCACATCCCTTCCGGTGCACGGCCGAGGCGATGTTCAAAGTCCCGGATTCCCCACAGGATCTGGGTCGCCTTGTCACGGCGGCCGGCCAGGGGCAGGATCATGTGGTTGTATGCCTGAGCCAGTGCAGAGCCATGCCCCGAGAAAAGCGCCCGGCTCTGCCTGTCCGCCTCAGGAATCGCCTCATACACATCCGGGGTCCGCTTTTCCATCCATGCGAGCAGGGTGGGACCGAAATTAAAACTGATCTTGGAGTAATTGTTCACCAAATGGGTGATTCGGTTTCGTTCGTCCAGGATTCGGGACGTGGCGTTGGTGGAATAGCACTGGGCCGCAATTTTTTCGTTCCAGTCATGGTAGGGATGGGCGGAATCCTGAAGCTCCACCATTTCAAGCCATGGGTTCTCGCGCGGAGGCTGATAGAAGTGGCCGTGAATGCAGATGTACTTTTCCAAAGTTTCCGGTTCTCCTTTTCGTGAAAACTAACCTCGCTTGAAATAGGCCGCCCCAAGGGGAGGCAGGGTCAGGTTCAAGGAATAGGGAAGCCCGTGGAACGGCAGTGGGGAGGCTTCCATCCCGCCCATGTTGCCCTGGCCGCTTCCTCCGTAGTTCACGGAATCGCTGTTGAGGATCTCCCGCCAGAAGCCTCCGGCCGGGGCCCCGACCCTGTAATTGTGCCGTGGGACGGGCGTAAAATTGCACGCCACCAGGACGGTATCCTCCTCCCGGCTGCCCTTGCGCAAGAGGCTGATCGTGCTCTGCAAAGAGTCGTTGCAGTCGATCCATTGAAACCCGCCTGGCTCGAAATCCCTCTCGTGAAGGGCTTTTTCGTTCCGGTAAGCCCGGTTCAGGTCCTCCACCCATCGCCGGAGCCCTTCGTGCAGAGGATGCGCAAGGAGGTCCCAGTCCAGGCTTGCTTCGTGATACCACTCGCTCCACTGGCCGAACTCCCCTCCCATGAAAAGCAGCTTTTTCCCGGACTGGGCATACATGTAAGCCAGAAGGGCCCGCAGGTTCGCGAATTTCTGCCAGTCATCCCCGGGCATTTTCCGGATGAGGGATCCTTTGCCGTAGACGACTTCATCGTGAGAAAGGGGAAGGACGAAGTTCTCGGTAAAGGCATAGAGCATGCGAAAGGTGAGCTTGTCATGATGAAACTTGCGGTGGATGGGGTCCCTTGACATATAGGCCAGGGTGTCGTGCATCCATCCCATGTCCCACTTCATGCCGAACCCCAACCCCCCGACATAGTTGGGCCGGGAGACCATGGGCCATGCGGTGGACTCCTCCGCTATGGTTTGCACATCAGGAAATCTTTTGTATACTTCCTCGTTGAAGCGGCGCAGGAATTTAATGGCCCCCAGGTTTTCTTTTCCGCCATAGCGGTTTGGAATCCATTCGCCTTCCTTCCGGCCGTAGTCCAGATAGAGCATGGAAGCCACGGCATCAACCCGGAGCCCGTCCGCATGGTACTTGCCCAGCCAGAATAGAGCGCTGCTCAGAAGAAAGCTGCGGATCTCATCGCGATCATAGTTAAAAGCAAGGCTGTCCCAATCCGGGTGGATTCCCTGCCGGGGATCCGCGTGCTCGTAGAGGTGGGTGCCGTCAAAAAATCCCAGACCGTGTTCATCGCTTGGGAAATGGGAGGGCACCCAGTCCAGAATCACCCCGATGCCTTCTTGATGCAGGCAATCGATGAGAAACATGAGGTCCTGAGGCGTGCCGTAACGGCTGGTAGGCGCAAAGAAACCCAGAGACAGATATCCCCAGGATCCGTAAAAGGGGTGTTCCGTGAGGGGCAGAAACTCCACATGGGTGAAACCCATGTTCTTTACATACTCCGTCAATATCGGGCCGAGCTCCCGGTAGGTCAAGGGACGATTGCCCTCTTCCGGCACCCGTCTCCACGAACCCAGGTGAACTTCGTAGATGGACATGGGCGCCCCGGATCGATTGTGCTCCCCTCTCCGGGACATCCATCCCTGGTCGCTCCATGCATATTCCAGGTCCCAGACAACGGACCCGGTCAGAGGAGGCACTTCGGTTCGGACGGCAAAGGGGTCCGCCTTGTCCACCCGGTACCCTCCCCACCTGGAGTAGATATGATACTTGTACATCGTGCCCTTGCCGATACCTGGAATGAAGCCTTCCCAGATTCCGGACCGTCCCCGCGGGCTGAGGTAATGGCTTTCTTTGTTCCAGCCGTTGAATTCGCCCATGACGGTAACCTTTTCCGCATCAGGGGCCCAAACCGCGAAATAGGTTCCCTTCATGTCCTTATAAGTTACGGGATGGCTGCCCATTTTTTCGTAAAGCTCAAGATGGCTTCCCTCGTTGAACATGTAGAGGTCGTCCTCGGTGAGCAGTGAAAAATCATAATGGACTACTGAGGGCATAAAAAACCTCCTTTCTTTGATGGATGGCAACTATTAAGACCCGATGAAGGGCCTGTGCGCAAGCACACGATGACAAATGACCAAGTTCAAAGTTCAAAAGAATGCCAAAGCCCAAGACCGAAACCAAGAAACCCGCATGTCATCCATCCTCATTCTTGAAAACCGATTGCCCTTGGTTTGGCATTGAGATTTGGATATTCGACATTGATTTGTCATTTGGATTTTGGCATTTGACATTGATTCACTCCATGAGCTCCAGGATTCCCCGCAGAGGAATCCTGAGCCATTCGGGACGGTTGTTCAGCTCATAGCCGAGTTCGTAAACCGCTTTTTCCAAAAGATAGATGTTCATAAGCACCCCCAACTGTTCCCTTGTGCCGGGCAGAAATTCCGCCCGGCCGGTCGCATCCAGGTAGGCCTGTACGTACACCTTGCTCACCCACCCTCTCCAGAGGCTTGTGCACCTCTCGAGATACGGCATGTCATCGGGCTTGATGATGCCGTGCGCCTCATGATCAAAGAGGGCCGAATGGACTGCATAATCAAAGGATCGAAGCATGCCGGCCGTGTCCCTGAGGGGCGAACGCTTGATTTTTCTTTCCGACAAGGGGCGGCCGGGCTCTCCCTCAAAGTCGATGATCACAAAATCATTTCCCGTGTAAAGGAATTGCCCCAGGTGAAGGTCCCCGTGGCACCGGATTCTCTGTGCCGTGATCTTTCGCTCCGTCACGGCCCTGAACCGGTCAAGAACCGCTTTTTCCATCCCGACGATCCGGTTGGCTTCAACCGCAAGCGTCTCCGGAACGGACCTGATGTTTTTTCGCAGAAGCTGAAACACCCGGCCGGTCAGCGTGCGCATGGACTGATACAGGGCTCGCTGATACAAGGTTGAAAAAGCTTCCGGCGCGAAACGGGGGTTTTGCATTTCCGAAGCGAGCAACAGGTGCAAGTTTCCCGTGCGATTTCCTAAGAGCCTGGCCGATTCCAGGTAGGGGCCGATGAACTCATAAACCGCAGTGGGAACACCCTCTTCCGAAGAGAGGCCCAACCCACTTCCGGGCAAAGGGAGCGATTCGACTTCGCCGCGTTCCACGGCAACCCTCTCGAAATAACCCTTTAACACATCCAGCGTGTAGGACCAGGCATCCCCCTGGTTGGGAATGAACTTCTGCAAGATAGCGAGGGTTACGGGTTCTGCTGCGTGCCTGCGGTACTCAATAGCCCCCGCCACGGGTGGAGCGAACTCGCAGCCTCTTTCCGTGAGAAACCGCCCGATTTCGAGATCCGGATTGATCCCTTCCTCCATGCGCCGGAGCAGTTTAAGAATGAACTGCCTGCCGAAGGCAACGGACGTGTTCGTCTGCTCCACCTTCATGACCGAAGGCTCCAGGGACTCGCCCTGAACAGGATGAAAGGCTCTGCCGGTCGTGCCCACGACCTCCCCTTGCGAGGCCCTTGCCTTGCGTCCCCGCGCCATGAACGCGAGCAGTGCTTCACCAAAGCCGGTGTCCACGACCGCATCGCAAAGGATCACTTCCTTGCCTTCCTTTAAGTCTCTCAGCCGCGCGACGGCGGCTTGAGGGTATTCTTCAAAAAGTTTCTTCTCCTTCTCACCCTCCACCCTCATCAGGGGAAGAAGATAGCTTTCCCCGTCGCCGTCGGCATAATCCACCTGCACAACGGAGAGAAGGGAACTGTGGTTCAGAGCAAGGAATTCGCCGAAGCTCGCGGACTTGACGGTCCTCCCTTTGCCCCGGAACCAGCGGTTTTTCATGAGATAGCCCGGCAAGGCCTTTTCCACCCGCGCCTTGGTGGCAGGGTCAAAGGGAAATTCTCCTGTCCCCGGCGCCGCAATCACCGGGAGGTCTTCCTTTCCTGCGGCTGAGACCCACCGGCCCTGTCCTTCCTGCTCCAATGAAAACCAGTAGAACCCGTGAGGCCCCAGGGAAATGGGATAGAGGCCTTTGCCTATGGTGGGGAAGGCGGAGCGGCCGAACATCTCCAGTGGCACCAGGCCTGCGTAAGAGGAAAGATCCAGTTCCACATACTGGACAAAGCGGGAGAGGTTGGCCACCACCAGCACCTGTTCTTTTTCATAGCACCGGACAAAAGCAAGGATCTTGTAGTTCTCCGGATCCAGGAACTCGATCGTGCCCCGGCAGAAAGCCTTGAACCGTTTTCGCAGGGCGATGAGGCGCTTCATCCACCACAGAAGCGACTGGCGGTTGGCCTGCTGGGCTTCCACATTGATGGTCTCGTAATGGTACTCCGGATCGGTGATCACGGGAAGATAGAGCTTCTGAGGGTTGGCTCGGGAAAACCCGGCGTTTCTGTCCGCGCTCCACTGCATGGGGGTCCTGACGCCGTTGCGGTCCCCCAGGTAAACGTTGTCGCCCATGCCGATTTCGTCGCCGTAATAGAGCACCGGCGTACCCGGCATGGAACAAAGGAGGCTGCTCATGAGCTCGATTCTTCGGCGGTTGTTTCCAAGAAGGGGCGCCAGGCGGCGCCTTATCCCAAGGTTGATTCTCGCCCGCGGGTCCTGGGCATAGACCCGGTACATGTAGTCCCGTTCTTCGTCCGTGACCATCTCCAACGTGAGCTCATCGTGGTTGCGCAGGAAGATGGCCCACTGGCAGACCTCGGGAATGGAAGGGGTTTGGGCCAGGATGTCCACAATCGGGAAACGATCCTCCATGCGAATGGCCATGAACATCCTGGGCATCAAGGGGAAGTGGAAGGCCACGTGGCATTCATCCCCCCGGCCGAAATAAGCGGAGGCATCTTCGGGCCACTGATTGGCCTCGCCCAAGAGCATGCGGTTTTCGAATTGGCCGTCCACGTGGGCTCTCATCTTTCTCAGAAAAGCATGGGTCTCGGGAAGGTTCTCGCAGTTGGTCCCTTCCCTCTCATAGAGGTAGGGCACTGCATCAAGGCGCAACCCGTCCACGCCCATGCCCAGCCAATGATCGAGGGACTTCAAGACGGCGTTTTGAACCTGGGGGTTGTCGTAGTTCAAGTCAGGCTGATGGGAATAGAACCGGTGCCAGAAATAAGCCTTGGCCACCGGGTCCCAGGACCAGTTGGAGGTTTCAAAGTCCTGGAAGATGATGCGTGTCTCCTTGTAGCGATCGGGCGTGTCGCTCCACACATAGAAATCGCGCCACCGGCTTCCGGCCTTTGCCCGGCGGGCCTTCTGAAACCAGAGGTGTTGATCCGACGTATGGTTGACCACCAGTTCCGTGATCACGAAAAGATTGCGGCGATGGGCCTCGCGAAGAAACTCCTTGAAATCCCCAAGGGTGCCGTATTCGGGATGGATCCCCGTGTAATCGGCGATGTCATAGCCGTCGTCCTTCATGGGCGAAGGGCAGAACGGGAGGAGCCAGATGGCGGTCACCCCCAGGTCCTGAAGGTAGTCCAGTTTGGAGGTGAGCCCTTTGAAGTCACCCACCCCGTCCGCGTCACTGTCGCAAAAAGCCTTTACGTGGACCTGGTAAATAATGGCGTCCTTGTACCACAGGGGTTGTGCCTGAAACTCCGGTTCTTTCTTTGCTTTCTCAGCCATCAATCATCAAGCCTTTACAGAAAATAAATCTCTCCTTGTGTACTGCTAACGTTCGATTTCTTGAAATTTTGGCAGGCCCATGACACGGCAGGCGCCCAATGTGTTGTTTATCCACAGACTTGTCCGCCTCGGCTGGATTTCAAAGATTATTGTGATTCTTAAATTTACCAAAAAATCCGCGTTAATCTGCGTAATCTGCGGAGACTTTTTCCTTCTACATGAAGTAATCAAAGTCGCGCTCCGTTCTCAGGCGCCGCCGCACCCGGAAAATAAAAGCCGGGCTCACGCGTGGGTCGATCTCAAGATAATTTCTGGACCCGTGCCAGAGGAAGCGGGCGTCGCTCAAGAGATCGTGAACCTGAAAGCCCTGAGAGGATTCCAAACCCAACTCCTCAACGGGAAAGTGCACCCAGCCGCCGTGGGTGTAGTGAGGGTCAAAATTGATGACGACAAAAATCACGTTGCTGAAACCGTCGGTGTGTTTGGAAAAGCACAGGATTTGCTCGCTGTCGCATTCATGGAACCGAAGGCTCTCATTGCTCTGAAGGGCCGGGTTCTCCCTGCGGATGCGATTCACCCTGGCAATGAAATCCTTGAGGCTCAAAGGGTCCTCCAGGTTCCAGGTTTTGATCTCGTATTTCTCGGAGTCGAGATATTCCTCGCTGCCCGTCTCCTTTGGCTCTCCCACACACAACTCAAAGGCGGGGCCGTAGATCCCGTAACTCGCCCCGAGCGTTGCAGCGAGCACCAGTCGCCCCATGAAAGCCGGCCGCCCTCCGGTCTGGAGATACTCGGTCAGGATATCGGGCGTGTTGGGCCAGAGGTTCGGCCTGAAAAACTCCTTCACCCCGGTCCGGGTCAGTTCCTGGAAATACCGGGTGATCTCCCACTTGGTGTTTCTCCATGCAAAGTAAGTGTAGGACTGGGAAAAGCCCAGCTTGGCCAGGCGGTACATCACCTTGGGACGGGTGAAGGCTTCGGATAGAAAAATCACCTCCGGATCCTCTTTCTTGATCTCCCCGATCAGCCACTCCCAGAAAATGAACGGCTTGGTGTGGGGATTGTCCACGCGAAAAATACGGATACCCTGCTCGATCCAGAAGAGGACCACGCTCTTCAGTTCCATGAAAAGCTCCTGCCACGGCTCGGTTTCAAAATGAATCGGGTAGATGTCTTCGTACTTCTTGGGCGGATTCTCCGCATACTGCAAGGTTCCGTCAGGCCTGCGGCGAAACCATTCCGGGTGGTCTTTCACATAAGGGTGGTCCGGGCTGCACTGAAAGGCCAGGTCCAGGGCAATTTCTATCCCGTACTCGCCCGCTTTTTGCATGAGCCTGCGAAAGTCATCGAGGGTTCCCAGTTCAGGATGAATGGCTTTGTGCCCGCCCGGTTCGGCGCCGATGGCCCAGGGGCTTCCCGGCTCCCCGGGTTTGCAGGTGGGGGTATTGTTCTTCCCCTTCCGGTGTGAGATCCCAATGGGATGAATGGGCGGAAAGTACAGGACGTCAAAGCCCATGGAGGAGAGGTAAGGCAGAATCCTCTCGCAGTCTTCAAAGGTCCCGTGCTCTCCTCGCTTGCCGGCGCAGGAGCGGGGAAACATCTCGTACCAGGTGCTGAAGCGGGATTTGTCTCT